>Ga0209024_1002526_pt1 | contig 10326 bp, 12 predicted proteins | sample AutmiccommunBRH5_FD_187380 | JGI IMG/M metagenome (GOLD analysis project Ga0209024, IMG submission 187380) | Deep subsurface microbial communities from Mt. Terri, Switzerland - Autotrophic microbial communities BRH/5 (SPAdes) (version 2) | ecosystem: Environmental > Aquatic > Deep subsurface >...
ATAAGGACCGCAAGGTCCAGCGCTCCGTCGATCCTGCCATCTACCGCCAGCGCAATCAGGTCGAGCGCTTCTTCTGCAAGCTCAAACACTTCAGGCGCGTCGCCACACGCTTCGAAAAGCTCGCAAGGAACTTCCTCGCCGCCGTCCTGCTCGCGTCGACCCGACTATGGCTCAGAACTTATGAGTCCACGACCTAGTCGCCTCCCCGGCGTCGGCCGTACGCTACAGATGCCGCCGCCAGACGCTATCCGGTTGATAAGGAACGGCTTCCGAGCAAACACCAAACGGTGGTTTGCAGTTTGAACGGAGGCCGGGCATGGACCGGGCGATCGCCTACTATCGCGTCTCGACACGGGCCCAGGCCCGCTCGGGGCTCGGCATCGAGGCGCAGCGGTCGGCGGTGCTGCGCTTCGCCGGGGCCGAGGGCGTCACAATCGTCGCCGAGCATGTGGAGGCGGAGAGCGGCAAGGGCAGCGATGCCCTGCTGCGGCGGCCGCAACTCCGGGCGGCCCTGGACGCTGCTCGCCACGCGCGGTGCCCGGTCATCGTCGCCAGGCTGGACCGGCTCTCGCGCGACGTCGCTTTCATCGCCGGGCTGATGGCCCAACGCGTGCCGTTCCTCGTCGCCGAGCTCGGGCTCGACGCCGACCCGTTCATGCTGCATCTCTACGCCGCCCTCGCCGAGAAGGAGCGCCGGCTCATCGCCGAGCGGACCAAGGCCGCCCTGACCGCACGCAAGGGCCGCGGGGCGAAGCTGGGCAATCCGACCAATGCGCCGGCCGCAGCCGCCCTGGGGCGCGACGTGCAGGTCTGCGAGGCCGACCGCTTCGCCGCCAACGTGCTGCCGGTGATCCGCGCCATCGAGGCCACCGGCATCGCCAGCCTCCGCGGCATCGCCGCCGCCCTCGACGCACGCGGCATACCCAGCGCACGCGGTGGACGCTGGCAGGTCTCCAACGTCAGGAATGTACTCAGGCGGCAGGCAAGCGCCGGGCGGCTTTGTTAGGCGGGAGCAAGCAGGGAATTGCTGTCGACAGGAGCGAGGCCTCCTGCCCGTCTTCTATGGCCGGCACCTGCAACGGCAGATCGTCGATCCGGAGGCCGACGATCCACCGGAACAGCAGATTATACTGCATCTGTTCCATCAGCTGCCGCTCGGAGATGCGCGCCTCCAGATCGACATAGCTGAACAGCGACCCGTTCCACACCACGATCATAGCCATAACGGTCAGCGCCCCCACCCCATCCGCCTCCCGGTTCGGAGGGTGATGTTGTGAATCCTTTCGCGGGATCGGGGCGCTTAAGCCTGATGCGCAAGCTCTCGATGGGCTTAGCACAACCGTTAATCAGCAAGTTAGGCCTCCGCGCTACGCTGCGTCGAAACAAAGGATACGATCGTGCCGGAAGAGGTTGAACTGCAGCATCCGGATCTCGTCCGACTTCACCATCTGTGGCTACAGAAGTCACCCCACGGGCAGCTCCCGAGCCGAGGCATGTTCGATACGGCGGAGCTACATTTCATGCTCGGCTACATCATGCTACTCGACCTGGTTGGTAAGAGGCGCTTTCGCGTCCGCCTACATGGCTCCAGGCTCGTAGATGAGATGCGATACGACCATTCAGGCGGTTTCATCGACGAGTGGCCATATCAGCCGACACAGGACCTGCTTTTGCAGCAATGCCGGGCGGCGGTGGAAGCACGGCGACCGCTTGCTGTCGTGGCCGGCGAGCTCTTCCGGCACAAAATGACTCGCTGCGGAGCCTTGTGGCTACCCCTCGCCGCGGACGGGTGGGACGTCGACATGCTCATGGTCGGCATTCGCTGGAGCTGATGGTCGAGAGAGGGCCCCGGGCGCGGCTCCGTGCGTGCGATGACGGCCGCTGCAAACATCCGGATCTGCAGCGGCATTGGCCTCCCCTGCAACACCAGGCCCTATCGATCGCCTACTCGGCTTCGGCTTCAGCTTCGGCTTCGGCTTCGGCTTCGGCTTCGGCTTCGGCTTCGGCTTCGGCTTCGGCTTCGGCTTCGGCTTCGGCTTCGGCTTCGCAATCTGGCGCTGATCTGGCTTTGATTCATGGCGCGGCTCTTCCACGAACCAGGGGTATGATCGCGTCAACGGCGCTTCTGCAACTGTCGGAGCCGGGCGAACCGCGGCAGAAAGAACAGCTCAGGGCTAGCTACCCAAGCGCAAGGCAACGCTTTCCTGAAACATGTCGAGTCCAGCCGGAATGTCCTCCGGCATTGGCACTCTCCCCCCGATGATCCACCCGAGCAGCCGCAAGGCGCCTAGGACGACCTCAGGCGCGTACGGCTTCGTGATACAGCCGAGGGCGGCGTCCCTGTTAGCATTCACCTCCGCCACCTGGCCTGTCACGAAAATGGATGGGATCCCCCAGCGGCGATCGAGGTCGCGGGCCAATGCGATGCCTTTGCCCCGGCCATCCCGCAGGTTGACATCCACGAACGCTGCGTCGGGTACGGGTCCGAGTTCGACGATATCGATCGCTCGCGCCGCGGTCGAAGCCGGACCTCGCACCGCATATCCGGCATCGAACAAGGTCGCTTCCATATCCATCGCGATCAAGTGATCGTCTTCGACGACTAACACCATCATCGGACGCGCCCCCTCCTCCAAAGGTGGCTCCGCGCGAACCAGCGCCAATTGCTGCCCTACATCCACCTCCTCAAGACATGCCGTCTGCGCCTCGTTCGGATAGCCTGCCAGAAATAGGGGATTGAAAGAACTCACCGGCCCCAGGCCAAGCGGCGAGGGAGCCAGCGGTGGGCCCTGAGAGCCGTCTCTATGAACGGTCATTTCCGGAGGCAGCGGTTGACTCGCGGCGCGCATAGCTGGCCACGCAGGATATCCGGCGAGCGACGCCAGTCGAAGCCGACGCTGCGGTCGTTCCGCAACACCACAACCGTCTCACACTTCTCGTCGCGGACCATTGCCGCCATCCCGGTCGGCAGGACCTCAGCCGCGAGCGACCCTCTATAATAGAGATATTCGAGTTCGCCGACCCGGACCACATGGTCGGGCGGTCCGGCGCAGGACAAGATGTGCGCCTTGCTTACGCCGATGCTCCAATCGGCCTGCGCCGATGCCAGGTAAGCTCCAGTACCGGCGAGGAAGCCCAGTGCGAGGAAGCCCAGTCTCCAGTTCATTCGTGTTCTTTCTTATCGGAGACACGATCAGCACGGTGCCATGAAGCGTCCTGGTGACGACGGCCTACCTCCCTGATCTACCAATTCGCTTAACTGCTACATCTGCTGGTCGATTATATGTCGGTCCTGCGCAATCAGCACGGGGGCCAAAAGGATGCCATTCGTTTGAATGCGACTCCCACGGCGCTTGAGGGGAGGCGGTGCACAGCATCACGGCTCGTCACCGGACCTGCTGGCGGGACAGGCTGCGTTTACCCGCCTGATGAGGCGGTAAAGGCGTCGAACCACGCCACCCCGCGCCGCCGGCGGGCGGTGCTTAAGAAGCCCATGCTCCGGCGCTCAGGCGCGCCATCAGCGTCTCGCTCACCCGGAATCGCGCCTTCTTCCGCGCAGGAAGCGGCAACGCTTCTCCTGCTTGGAAATTCCATCCCTTGCGATGCGGCCGGTCGACGGTGACACCTGCCCCGTGGTGGCCGCAGGACGGACCGAAGAGGAGACCGAGAAGCGGCTGGGTGCTGCACTCATTGCCGGGCAGCCGATCGTCTCGATCGACAACCTGAACGGCGAGCTCAGCGGCGATTGCCTCTGCCAGATGGTCGAGCGGCCCGTCGTGCAGATCCGGCCGCTCGGGCAGTCGGAGCTGACCCAGATCGAGAGCCGGGCAACCGTCTTCGCCACCGGCAACAACATCGTGCTCGTCGGCGACATGGTGCGCCGGGTCGTGCTGTGTTCGCTCGATCCCGACCTCGAACGTCCCGAACTGCGACGGTTCAACACCAATCCACTCGCCGCCATCCTGAAGCGGCGAGGCCACTATGTCGCTGCCGCCCTCACGACCGTACGGGCCTATGTGTCCGCGGGGTGTCCGGATCCCTGTCCGTCGCTCGCTTCCTTCGAAGACTGGTCGCGTCTGGTCCGCTCCGCCCTGACGTGGCTGGGTCGCCCCGATCCGGTCCTGACGATGGAGGTCGCGCGGGGCGAGGATCCGGAGACGCAGTCGCTCCGTGAACTCGTCATGGCGTGGCGGGACTGCATCGGCCCCGACATCCCCCTCACCGCAGGCGAGATCGTCGCGAAGGCGGAAGAACGGGAGTGGCGCCAGGATGGGCAGTACAGCGCCGCGCCGAAGGAGCATTACCGCTACCCGGCTCTGCGCGACGCGATCCTCGCCGTAGCGACGGACGGTCGGTCGATCAGCAGCAAGCGTTTAGGTGTCTGGTTCAGCCGCAGGAAGGGCCGCATCGTTGACGGCTTCAAGATCGAGAGCGTCAGCGACCTGCACGCCAAGGCTCAGCGCTGGATGATCGCGCGATGACCACGATCTTGCGGGTAGTGCGGGTAGTTGCGGGTACCTTTTCAGCCGCTACACATAAAGATGCACTGACACTTTCTCGCGTTAGGGCAAAACACTACCCGCAACTACCCGCACTACCCGCAAGAATCCCGTTCTGCAGGCGCTTGATCGAGAGTGGCCCTGCCTTATCCAGATCGGCGCCCATCGATGTCCGCTGCCGGTCTCCCCCTGCCACCACGACGCGTGTGGTCCTGCCAGGTCCTGAACCGGCCGGGACCGACCTCATGCCCGCATCCGATCCGACGACGGCGGCCCCGTACCGCCAAGCACTGAACCGCCGTCGTCTTCCACCTCCCGACAGCCACCTCGTAAGGAGAGCCATCGATGGCTGATCCGCGCCATCAAGGCCACCGGCATCGCCAGTCTCCGCGGCATCGCCGCCGCCCTCGACGCTCGCGGCATTCCCAGCGCACGCGGCGGACGCTGGCAGGTCTCCAACGTCAGGAACGTACTCAGGCGGCAGGTCACCCGGCTGAGCGGCTTTGTTAGGTGGGAGCAATCGGGAAATCGGTGTCGGGCTTCCCCGGTAGGCTGGGCCTTCGAGTCTGTCTTAACCCTGGCGATCGGCGCCGGGCCGGCCTCGGCGAGCGAGACGCGTCGCGAACCGCACTGCGGACATATCAGCCGGTTTCAAGGCGCGAAAGTGGGAAGTTTGGCCCCCGCGTCCAGACGAGCGTCCGCATGTCGAGTTGCGCCCGATAGGTGCACTCCCGAACCGATTTCATGCCGTCGCGCTTTCCGAACGCGCACCGCGCCGTGAGCTGCCAGCCGAGCCGGCACGCTTCGCCTGAGGTCTCTACAGCGATGCCAGAGCATAGAACGCGATGGCGGAGATCATGGTCGGCGGGCGGTGATAAGAAGTGGCCTTATCAGGCTTCCGCTCGAATACTCGCAGTAACCGCGTGGCAAGCGATCGCAGCGGGTGGGTCTGACGACCCTTTGACAGCCGTCGGCGGCTGTAGAAGATCCATCGGCCCCAACTCTTGGCAAATGCCGCTAATAAGCAGATGCTGCTGGGGTTCTCTAAACGGAGAGCCTACTCGGATCAGGAATTGGGGGAAACATGCCAGCGCCGATCAACGGTACACAAGAAGACGATCTCGCCATCTTCGGCACCACAGAGAGCGATTCGCTCAAGGGGAAGGGTGGCGACGATATCCTGAAGGGTGGTCAAGGTGATGACGATATCGACGGCGGCCGAGGCACTGACACCGCAGTTTTCAACGGCGTCATGTCAGACTTCGAAATAACACTCAAGGGCACCGGAAACGACAAACTTTCTGTCGTCGATCTCTTCTCGCTGGACGGAGACGAGGGAACTGACAATCTCAAGCAAGTCGAGTTCATTCAATTCTCCGACGCCATCTACAATGTGAAGACGGGCGAAGTCGAGTATCTTTGGGCGTATACTGCGGATGGCGCGCTCGACGAGTCCGCACAAGAGCCGGGCACCGATGACATGATCAACGGGTCCGGCATCCCGGCGGACCACTTTGGCATCGTGCGAAACGAGGATGCCGGAGTGGAGCTTGCGCTGAAGGTCCATCATCGCGAAGGCGCGCCGACGTACCTCACGGACGACGATTACTCGGACGGCGTGCTGCATTTCCAGGTCGACGAAGGCCCAAGGCCGAGCAATTCGAATCACGCAGAGTGGAACCTCGACTGGTCCATCGCGACCGGCCTGAACGGCGAACCTACGGATCTCGACTCGTTCACGTTCCAGTTGCTGATCGACGTCGACCCGACGGCGGCGGTCGATTACATGACGTGGCAACTGGAACCAGATACGACGCCGCCGAATCCTGCCGTGCCGCATCCAGACAACTCAGGGTACCAGTGGCGCAACCTCGACACTGACCACGTGGAGCCATGGGATGATCAAGGCGTCGGCAATACCGTCACCCAAAACTCGCAGAATCTAGGTTTTGGCTGGATCCAGCAACACATCGACGGGTACGGTCCCGGTACGGGCTTTGAAGGACCGGCCTTTTTCGACATCCAGCTGCTGGCACTCGACGGTACCGATCTGATCGCAAAAAATCACATCAGTGTCGATGTCATGGACATCGCATAGCTACCGAAACGATCAAAGCACGCCGCGAGAAGCGGCTGATCCGCTAGAATAACCACTGAGCCCCGCTTCGGCGGGGTTTCTTTATGGCGACTGCGTAGCTGGCACATCCTACATAAAGAGCACGTGGCCGCCGGAAATCAGACGCCGGCAGGAGCAGCGTTAAGCCGATCCTCTGTTTCGGGCCTACATGCGTCCGAGGTCCTGGATGGCGTCGATGACCAGGCCGGTGCCGACCGCAATCTGCAGGATATCGGCGCCGACGCGGACATATTTGTAACCGACCGACAGCGGCGGCAGGCGGATGATCAGATCCCGCGGCAGGTCGTGGTAGACCACGTCGCGCGGCAGCCGCTGTCCGACGTGCCACTTCTTGGCCTGCCCTGGCGGCATGCAGCCGTTGCGCTTCTTGGCGAGGCCCGGCGGGCAGTGGCCTGGGTCACCGTAATAGTCACGCACGATGACGCGGTGATCGTCGTGGAAGCGGATTTCCCCATGCCGCGCATCGTCGCGGCCGCGATCCGATGGCCCACGATCGGGCTTGCCATGGTCGGACTTGCCATGGGCTCCGCCGCTCTTGCCGTTACTACTGCCGGCATGGGCCGGCGGACCACCCTTGCCGCCTCCGGCATGCGGGGGCGGTGCCGCCGCCGCGCTGCCGAGGAAGAGGGCGCACAGGGCGATGACGCTCCAGCCGAGCGGACGTGCGTTCATAGTTCGTCTCCGTTCACCGTGCGGCTATGAACGGCACGCGAGGTAACAAGTTGCGCCGGTCGCTACTTGATGAGGCGCGCCGCCAATTCCAGCGACATCGTGCCCGGCAGCGGCACGGGGGTCGCGTCGTATCTGTTGTCGATGGTCATCTCGGCTGCGCCGATCAGCGCGATCCGGTGGGCGATGAAGATGCTGAACGGCGACGGCGATCCCGAACCCGCCGCCCCCTGGAACGTGATGTCGCCCTTCGGCAGGTAGATGGCGCCGAGATAGGATTTCGAGGAGTTGCCGGTGAGAAAGTGCGGCAGACCCAGGGGGATGCCGAGAATGGTCGCAGGATCGCGGTCGCTGACGATGACGACGCCGGCCAACGGTCCGGAGGTCGGCGCGCTCAGTTCGACCTTGGCGTTGCCGTGCATCTGGATCGTGGCATTGCCCTGCAGGTAGATCGTCACACCCTCGCCCTTGAGGGTCGACGGGCCGACGGTGAAGTTGCCGAGCCGGACCACATAGACGCCGGGCTGCATCACGGTGTCACCGAGGACGTTCAGACCGCCGCAATAGACGCCGGGCTGCGCCGTGCCACTGACCAGCGGCGACCGCGAGCAGGCGCCCTTCGCCTCCGGCGGCTCGGGAAGATCCTTCAGCGGATCGGGTACGCCGGTCGTGCAGTATTCGTCCGGGAGTGGGCTGAAGGTCCCGTTCCCCTTGGTCGCGCCAGCGACACAGATCGAATGCGCAGTTATGCCGGCCTGACCTCCCTGGCTGTCGATGGCATCGTTCGCCTCGGAGTCCACCTGGATGTTGCAGCCGGGCGCGACGATCTCTGCCGATCCTTGAAGGTTTATGCCGACGCCGGTTTTCGCCAGCGCCATGATGCAGACCTGAACGGGGTTCATGCCGGCCGTCGCCGTGACCCGCGCCGTCGGCGCCATGTCGGTCACCATCCGTGCAAAGAAGAGGGAGAAGTCTTCCACGATATCGACGGTGACCTGGTTGAGACCGATGGTGTAGTCGACGAGCGAGCCGTCGACACCGTTCGCGGCCGCCTCCTGCAGGACCGCGGCTTCGATCCGTGCGACGTCGTTGCCGCGCGCCAGCTCCATCGCACCGGCGATGGCGGCGGAATCGGCGGCACGCTGCATCACCTGGTGGCGCGAGTACCAGACGCCGACATCGACGCCCATGGCGACGAAACCGGCCAGTGCGGTCATGAGGAAACCGGTGATCACGGCGATGTTGCCGCCCTCGCAGCGGACGAGCCTGTAGAACATGGCGCCCTTGTTAATTGACAACGACCATCTCCGTGCGGGACGCGATTGTGAGCGCCAGCCGATCCGGTAGGGGGAAAATGAACTCGAACGGACAGCTCACCTCGATCGAGAGGGTGCTGCCCGGCAGGTTGCCCGAGGAGTAGCGAATATCCGGCGTGCAGCGATCGGCATTCATGACGCTGTCTCTGCGGATGGTCGCCAGTATGCCGGCCGGCGAAATCGGTGCGGCGCTGCGCTCGCTGCGCACGATCGCGGCTCGGGCGGCCGTTCGTGTCGCATGCTCCAGGGCGGTCTGCAGGTAGAGCATCCGCCCCGCTTCGATAACCCCGCCGACGACGAGCAGGAAGAACGGGAAGACGATGGCGAACTCCACCATTCCGGCGCCGCGTTCCGACGAAAGGAACCGTCGCATCGCCGGCCCTATCTCAGCCGCGTCGACATGCGACGCTCCGTGAGGTCGAGATGTGGGAGGAAGCGCGCCTCGAATGAGGCGGAAGCGCTCACAACCAGATGCGTCTGCGGCGATCCGTAACCCGGGCAGCGGCCGTCGACGAGTGTGATCCCCGCAGGGCACGCGTTTAGCCGCTGGACGTCGACCTGCGCCTCTTCGATACCCGCAGCGGACAGCTTGTCGAGAAGCCGCGCCCGCAGGTAGTGCTGGGGTGCATCGGCCTGGGCACCGTACTGCAGCACACCCTGGACGACGTTGCCGAGACGCATCGATTGGGAGACGTAGAAGCCATAGTCGACGAGCCCGCCCATCAGCAGCAGAAGCAGGGGCCCGATGATCGCGAACTCGACTGCGGCTGCGCCACGCTGATCCATGAAGGGTCTCTATCGGCGGGATCGTAGCGGCTGACGCTAACGGTAGCTATTTAAGGCGGACTTAAGGGGGGCTTACTCTCCGTTTAGAGGGAAGAGACGTACAGCCGCTTCACGAACCGCACTTCACACATGTGCCTGCAGTACGAAGGGCGCGGACGCCCCGGCTTGGCGAACCACCAATACCGAGAGCACGTGGGCACTACTGAACGACGAGTGTCGAGCGCCCATCGAGTGTAACGGGCCCGATAGGCAGCAGGCCGAGCAGGACCCGGAAGGTGCTGGATGTGGCCACCGTGACGGAACTGCCCGAACGGTTATCAGGCGCCCAGGCCACATTCACGCTCACAGTACCAGGATCGAGGCCATAGATGCGGGAGCGAGCCACGGCGCTCACCTGCTCTGCCGTGGCGGGAGCGGCGGACTCGGCCCCGCGCAATGACGCATATCGCGCTGCTTCCTGCGCACCCCTTGTGAGGGACGCGGTGGCCAAGCCGATCCGGCCGAGATCGACCAGAGAAAACGCCACCAGCAGCATCGCCGGCGCCACCAGCGCGAACTCCGTGACCGTTATTCCTCGCCGGTCTTCGAGAAAACGGTGAAGCGCCAACATGGTCAATTCACTCTCACGACACGAGTGCCGGCGAGCCTCATTGGGTTCTCGAAGCCTGGAAAGCCGAACAGCAACCGCACGTCGGCGATTGTCGAGACCTCGACATAGTAGGGCGCGACTTGACCGGAAGTGCAGTAGGAGCCGCAGGCGACCTCGGTCGCGCAGGCGCAGAACTGGCGAGCGGCAACCTCGATCGGCATGTCGGCGGCATCGGCCAGGGCTGCCCGCACCATCCCCTCGCTGTCGGATGCGGTGAGCATATCCCGCATGCCGTACTGTGCACCGGCCTGGGCCGCATTGATGAGGCGC
>Ga0209024_1002530_pt1 | contig 10315 bp, 7 predicted proteins | sample AutmiccommunBRH5_FD_187380 | JGI IMG/M metagenome (GOLD analysis project Ga0209024, IMG submission 187380) | Deep subsurface microbial communities from Mt. Terri, Switzerland - Autotrophic microbial communities BRH/5 (SPAdes) (version 2) | ecosystem: Environmental > Aquatic > Deep subsurface >...
ACAGGGGGCATGTCTCACTCCACTCTTACAGACTCGTGCTGCCATCGGCAGTTGCGAACTACAGGTTGCGTGTCTCGTCGGTCGGTCAGGCGCTCGCGACGACCTCGGTGTATGCGGCCAGCACCGCCTCGCGCACCTCGGCGAGTTGCGCCGGGCTGCGCTCCCGCTCGTCGAACCGCCAGGTGTGCCGGATGCGGCCCGGCGAGGGCGACATCAGCGCAACACGGTCCCCGAGCAGGATCGCCTCGTCCACGTCGTGCGTCACGAGCACGACTGCCAGGCCCAGCGACTGCTGGATGCTCAACAGCCAGCGCTGGAGCGTCCGGCGCGTCAGCGGGTCGAGGGCACCAAAGGGCTCGTCGAGGAGGATGACGCGCGGCCGGGTGACGACGGTACGGGCGAGCGAGACTCGCTGCGCCTGGCCACCCGAGAGCTCGTCCGGGTACGAGTCGCGCAGGTCGGCCAGGCCGAACTCGGCGAGCGTGTCATCGACCACACCTTCGCTCTGCGCACCGCGGTTCGCCCGGTACTTCAGCCCGAGCGAGACGTTCTCGCGCACCGTGAGCCACGGGAGCAACAGCGGCTGCTGAAAGACGATGCCGACATCGCGCACATGATCACCGGCGTCGCCGGGCGCCAACTCCACCGAGCCCTCATCGAGTTCGTCGAGCCCGGCGATGACCCGAAGCAGCGTGCTCTTGCCGCAACCACTGGGGCCGAGGAGCACAAAGATCTCGCGGTCCTGGACCTCGAGGTCGAGGCCCTCGAAGACCGTGTGCACGCGGCCACGGTCTCGGAACCGACGAGTGGCCGCGTCTACGCGGAGCGGGACAGCAGCCATCGAAGTTGGATCTCCGTTGGGGCCTGGACGGGAAGGAACGCGGATTCCCGTAGTCGACGGGCAGTACCGCTGTGCAGCATGTAGCCGCGGCCACCGGCGAGCTTCGCCTCCAGCGCCACGGCTTCGACAGCCAATCGCCCCCAGTCCAGCCGCAGCTGTAGGACCTCGGTGTTGTCGATGGATGACCGGTCCGGTACGCGTGCCAGGCGCCGCAGTGACGCCTCGGCGACGGCTGCCCGCTCCTCGAGTGCCTCGAGGTCCTCGCGCAGGATCTCCCGCTGCCCGCCCGTGACCTGCGTCGCCGCCTCGGCGAGCGATCGGCGCGCGAGGCCCCAGCAGAACGACGACTGGATCAGGAGGAACGTCGCCAGCACGCGCTGCACGAAGGCTGGGAAGTCACCGGTGAGCACCTGCTCCCGCGGGATCGCGGCATCCACGAAGAGCGGTGAGGTGCTGTTCGTGGACTGCAGCGCCAGCAGGTTCGGGTACGGCGGCAACTCCAGCCCGGGCGTCTCGTGGGTGTATGCGAAGACGAGACGCCTCGTGGGGTCGTCGGCGTGGGCCGCCGCCGCGACTGACAGGAACGGCGCTTCGAGGTTCGACGCCCACGGGATCCGACCGTTCACGACGATGCCGTCGGCCGTCTCGCGATAGGTCAGCGGGAGCGGAGTCTCGGACAGGTAGTTCCACGTCGCCGATGCGAACGAGGTCGAGCCCAGCGTCGCCACCTGCGAGAGCAGCGGGAGGGCAGTACCGCGGAGCGCGCAGCCGTCGTCGGCCTGTTCGAGGTACTCGATCGCCATGCGGTGAGCCCAGAGCGAGAATGCCTGGCTCATGTCCTCCATCGCGACAGTCGCCACCACCTCGCAGAAGCGCTCGAACGAGGCCGCGTCGTCCCGCCCCAGTACGCCCGTGTGGACGAGCCCGAGGTTCGCGAGGTGCGCGAGTCCTTCGCGCAGCGACAACTCGCACGCGTCGACATCGGACGCTCGCTGACTGCAGTAGCCGGCGATCGCCGCGTGCAGCGTCTCGTCCTGCAGGATCCGTGAGTCGGAGGAGGTGGTCGTCACCAGCAGGCCCTATTCGCCCAGGCGAGTCAGTCGATCGATCGGGGTGTCCACGGCCTCACGCGCGCGGCGGACGGCGTCCTCATCGGGCGCGTCGTAGAAGCAGAGGCACTTCACCATGTCCTCGCGCACGTAGGTGCGGAGGAAGGTCGTCTCGGGGACGTTCTGGTAGAGCGGCGCCTTCTCGCGCTTGCGGTTGAGGTACTGCTCCATGGTCACGCCGGCGGGGATGTCCCACTCGACCAGGTACTGCGCGCCGGCCTTCTTCGCCTTGACGTCCTCGAGCTCGGCGCCCACCAGGCGGACCGGCGCGACCTCGTTGAACTCGACGCCGGCCTGCTTGAAGACGCCCTCAAGCACCTCGGCCATGCGGTGCTCGACGATGGCGTAGACGAGTCCCGCCTCGACGCCGATCTGCACCTCGATCAACTCGCCGTTCGCGTGCTCGGCGGTGTCCGCCAGCGTCTGCAACAGCTTGTCGGTCGCTTCCTTGCCGCCCTCGGGAAGAGGGACCTCCAGGAGGAATAGCGGCATGCTGCCACCCTTCAATCGCTTACCGGTTGTTAGCAATGTAGACAAAGATACTCGTGTATCTGGGCTGTTGCTGCAAGGTCACGGAGGAGCATACGACCGCTCGGTCGCGACCAATCGGGCTTGGATCGAGCAGGATGAGCAGCCGCCAACTGGGGCGGCCGCCGTACGAGGTCACCCCGTGGGCTGAGCGGCGAACCACGAGCGGCGGTGGCGGCCGGTGGCAATGAGCCGGCCGTCCGGGTCGGTGACCTCGAACTGCCAGTTCAGGAAGACCGTGCGGGAGCCTCGGCCTTTGTCGGCAAGCCACTCGCGGAGGACGTACGGCCGGTCGAGGAGGAGCGGGGCCTCCATGACGAGCGCGTGGTGCGACCAGATCGGCGGCCCCTTCGCGTCCGCCTCGGTCGGCGGGTGCAGGCGCGCGAGGCCGAGCGCGTAGTGCATGAGTTGCTCGGGCGGCGCGATCGGGCCGCCCCAGGGCGAGGCCGACGTGTACCACTCGCCGTCCTCGCGGGCAGCCTCCCGGAGGCGACGCGTCCCATCGAGCGTCGGGGTGAACTCGAGCGGTGGAGGCGAGACGCCGAGCGGGATGTCGTGCATGACGAGGTCCGCGCCGCGCTGGCCATCCTCAAACGGATCCCATGCCCCCGAAGGGCCGAGGGCTGCGTCACCCGTGCCGAGGCCGGCCCGACCGACGGCACAGAGTGTGCTGTCCTGCTTCTCGACCTTCGCGACCAGGTGCCCGCTGCCGTCCTCGGGCAGCTCGGCGTACTCCCGGACCGGGTCGCCCTCGTAGATGCCGCCGATGAAGCGGAAGGCGTACCAGCCGCCCTCGAAGAACGTGGGGCCGAAGTGCTCGACGACGGCGGGGAGGGCGCGAGTAGCGACGATGCTGCCGGTCACGAGTCCGCCCTTGAAGCCGTACTCACGCGCCGTCCTGTCCTCGTGGATGGAGTCCGGCGAGTCCCATGACGGGTTGCCGAGGTTGCGCCACTCGCCCTGGTAGAGCCTCGTTGAGTCGGTGGTCATGGGGCCTCCTGCCAATCCATGTCGGAGTCTAGGGGGCGTTGGGAGGGGGAATGTCGCGGGCGGGCCTCCCCTGCCACCCCCTCAAGGGGGAGGGAGCAGGAAGCGATCGGAGCCCCGCTGACCTCTCATACTCGCAGGCCTCGCAGAAGCCTTCATGAGCACCCGCTCACCCTGAGCCTGTCGAAGGGGGAGCCATCGGGACGCCGTTTTGCTGTAGTGGCTCAGTCCCCCACCCCAACCCTCCCCCATAAAGGGGGGGCCGGCGTCGGGAGGGGTCAGCTGGGCGGACGGTCGCCGATCACCCCAGCTGCGGAGAGTTCCGCCACGTCGTCCTCGGAGAGGCCGAGGATGCTCGTCAGCACCTCGGCGTTATGTTCGCCGAGGGTGGGCGCGGGGAGCCAGCGGTCGTAGCCGCGGTCGCCGTCGAACACCCATGCACCGCCGTCGTACTGCTGCTGCCCGGTGTGGGGGTGGCGGAGATCGGCGTAGTAGCCCCGTGCGAGGATGCCCGGCTCGTGCAGGTACTCGTCGACGCGGAGCACCGCCGAGGCCGGCACGCCGGCCTTACGGAGTTCCTCGGCGAGCGCGAGGTGCCCGTGGTCGCGCGTCCACTCGCCGATCTCGGCGTCGAGGTCGGCGCGGTGCTGGAGGCGTGCCTCAGCGGTGGCGAAGCGAGGATCGGCATCCCAGCCTCGACCGGCGAAAGCGCAGAGGGCGCGCCACTCGTCGTCCGTGCGGGTGGCGAGGGAGATCCAGTTATCGTCGCCGTTCTCGTTCGGTGCACAGTGGTAGATGCCGTAGGGCGCATAGGCGTGATGCGCGTTGATCAGGCGCTCCGGTTCGCGGCCCGTAAACTGCCGTTCGATGAAGTACTCGCCGAAGAGGGCCATCCCGGCCTCGTGCTGGGAGAGGTCGACCCACGCGCCCTCGCCCGTAACTTCGCGCCGCTCGAGGGCGGTGAGCACGCCGGCCGCACCGGCGATGCCGCCCATCGCGTCCGTGATCGTCGTGCCGGAGATGTGGGGCTCGTCGCCCTCGTACCCCATGATCGCGGCGAGGCCGATCATCGGCTCGATGCCGGGGCCGTAGCCGACGTACTGGCCGTAGGGGCCGTGCTGCCCGAACGCGGGGAGCGAGGCGTACACGATGCGCGGGTTCGCCTCGCGGAGCGTGTCGTACGCGAGGCCGAGGCGCGTCATCGCGCGGGCGCTGAAGTTCTCCATCACCACGTCACTCTCTCGGACGAGGTCGAGGAACAACTCCTTGCCGCGGGGCGACTTCAGGTCGAGGCAGAGGCTCTTGCGGTTCCGGTGCAGCTTGTTGAACAGCGCCGCGAAGTTCCACGGATCCTCCTGCTGCCCGCCGTCCACGTACGCGACCGAGTTCGGCGGCACCTTCGCAGCTCCGCGCGCCGTCGAGGGCTCGATGCAGATCACCTCGGCGCCGAGGTCGGCGAGCAGCCGCGCGGAGAGCGGGCCCGCCCACACCTGCGTCATGTCGAGGATGCGGACGCCCTCCAGCGGCCGGGCGGCGGCGCCATCGGGCGCGCGACGCGGCCAGCGCCGAGCGCCACCCTGCGCGATGAGCGACTCGGTCGCGGGCTCGACGTCCGAGGGTGCGCGCTCCTCGGGCCGGTCGAGGCCGACGAAGCGGAACGGCGAACCGGGGACGACGAGGGGCTCGCCATCAACGGCGGAGTGGCCGGCGAGGGGCCGCCAGAACTCGCGCTCCTGCAGGTGGGGATCCTCGAAGCAGTCGGCGAGCGAGGCGGTGTAGCCGAGGGCGACCCGCCAGACCTCCTGCGCATCGCGGAACAGGTCGAACTTCGAGCGGTCGCTGAGCGCGGCGCTCACCATCGCCTCGAACTCATCGCGGTTGGCGATGCGGCCCTCGTTCGTCGACATCTTGTCGCCCTCGACGAGGTCGCCGCGGCCGATCATCATCGCGAACGGCTCCCAGAAGTTCTGGAGGAGGCTGAAGCCGATCCAGCCGTCCTTCACGGGCAGCATGGTGCCGGCCGCGTGCTCGACGCGGTTGCCGTGGCGCGAGCGGATGCGGTCGCCGTGGTAGTAGCGGACCTCCGTGTACTGATGCAGGCCGAGGAGCGCCTCGAGCACGCTGATCTCGACGGCGCGCGAGCCCGAGACCTGCGGCGCGAGCGCCGAGGCGAGCCCCGCGACGTACGCGAGGCTGCCCGCCTGGTACGAGCCGTAGTGTCCGGGCAGCGTCAGCGGCTCGCGGTCGGGATCGCCCATGAGGAAGGTGTGCCCTGCCATCGCGAGCAGCGTCGCCTCGGTCGCGGGGAAGTCGGCGTACGGCCCGGTGAGGCCGAACGGGCTGATCGAGATCCGCGCCGCCGGGCCGCCATCCTCGGACATGCCGAGTTCGAGCAGGCGGTGCTCGCGGACGTCAGCGGCGAGGGCGTCCGTGACGACGATCTCGCACGTCGCCGCGAGGCGGTCGAGGTAGGCGCGGCCGTCCTCGGTGCGGTAGTCGACCTCGATGCGTCGCTTACCGCCGTGGAGGTAGAGGCGTTCGGGCTCCCAGGACGGCGTGCCGCCCGGCAGTTCGGCGCGAATCACCTCGTGTCCCCAGCGGGCGAAGAGTTTGCCGGCGAACGCTGCGCCCGCCTCGGTGCTGCTGATCTCGAGAATGCGCATCGCGCCTCGCTCTGTCCCGCTGGTCTCACGTAATCGATTCCGGCCGAGGATACCCGGCGGGTCCGTTGACCTGAAGCGGGCCAGAGTTCGCCACGGCACCCCCGGCCGCGAGTGATCTGGAAGAAGCCAGATCACTCCGTTAGATGACTGTCATGAGCGGCCACCTAACGTCGGCATTCGGACGACTGCGCTGAGAACGATGGAGCGTCTACGGGCAGACCATTCGGCAGAGCTTCTGCTGTAACCAGTGCGCCTGAAGGGATTCTCGCAATGGCCGAACAGAAGACGGAACAGGACGACCGCCACGAGCGATCAATGCAGCGAAAGATGTACCTCCGGTTCGCCGCGATGATCCTCACGGCCATGGTCGTGATGTACGGGGTGATGTACGCCAGCTCATGGGAGTGGAGTCACGTCCGGTTCAGCGAGAGCCGAGTGTTCATGGCGATGGTCATGGGCGGGACGATGGGCCTGGTCATGCTCGGCTGGATGCTGAACATGTACCGGGACATGCGGTTCAACATCGGCATCGTCGCAGCCAGTCTGCTGCTCATTGCGGTCGGCGTGTTCCTGGACCGCAGCCAGACGACGGTCCAGGACACCGGCTTCATGAGTGGGATGATTCCGCACCACTCCCTGGCGATCACTCGTTCTGAGCGCTCGGAACTCGACGACGTGCGCGTCTGCCAGCTTGCCGTCGAGATCAGTGAGGCTCAGCGGCGAGAGATCCTCGAGATGGACTGGCTGATCGAGGACATCGAACGCAACGGAACCGCCGAGACAGCCGAGCAAGCCGAGGCGCGACCAGTGCCGGAGTTCGACGTTGCCGCCGACCGGGACTGCCCCTCCGGCTGACTCCGCTCGTCGGTGTTCAACGGGGGCCCGGTGCGGCTAGGGGGTCGAACGAGGAATCGTGAGCTCCTGTCCGATCTGGAGGCTGTCCAGTTCCGCCTCGGTCATTCCGTTCGCTTCGGCCAGTTCGGCGAGCGAGATGTCGAACTCGATGGCGATCGCCAGTGCTGTGTCACCTGCCTCGACGGTGTAGATGGTTTCGGTGGCCGTCGCCGTCGGGGTGGGCGTGGGCGCGGCCGTTGTGGGAGTCGCCACGGGAGTCGTCGCCACGACCTCCGGCGTGCTCACCTCGGGCTCCTCACCACCACCACCACACGCGGCGAGCAGGAGAGCGGCCCCCACGAGCATCACGAAGAAAAGGGGGACGCGGCTGCTGCCTGCCCCCGGAGTCAACCCAGACATCCCGCGCACCTCGATCCAGCGGAACTGGGGAGTTCTGAGCCGAGTGTAGGACGCGGGGCCAGCCCGACTCGCACCGATCGCGTCACGCCCGCTGCGGGCCTGGACAAAGCTCCGCCGGCCTTGGTCGATTCCACCAGTATCCGAGACCCCCAGCGAGCTCGCCGAGCTCCCGCAGCGCCTTCTTCTGGACGAACAGCAGACGCACAGCGGCCCGGGCTTGCGCCCGGGCCGCTGGTTGATTCCCGTTGCTTCCTCGACGGTCCGGAGGCTAGTCCGGGTCGGCGGTGAAGGAGGTGACACCCGCCAGCTCGGCGCGCATCTCCTCGGTGGGTTCGAACACGGACGGCGTCTGGCCGACGAACATCTCTTCGCGCTCGAAGTCGAACGTGAAGGGAAGCATGAGCGACTCGGGCATCGCGATCTCGGCGATCGGCGTGGGCCGTTCGACGACCACGCTGGCGCGGGCCGGGATGAGCTTCCCGATGATGACGTTCTCCTTCAGGCCGTGGAGACGGTCCACCTTGCCGGCGATCGCCGCCTCGGTGAGCACGCGGGTGGTCTCCTGGAAGGAGGCCGCCGCGAGGAAGGAGTCCGTGGACAGTGAGGCCTTCGTGACGCCGAGCAGGACCGACTCGACCTTCGGCGGGGTCTTGCCCTCCGCCTGGAGGACCTCCACCAGCCGCAGATAGTCGTTCGAGTCGAGGAGTTCGTCCTCGAGCAGCTCGGTGTCGCCCGGGTCGGTGACGCGGACGCGCCGCATCATCTGGCGGACGATGACCTCAATGTGCCGGTCGTTGATGTTCACACCCTGCGACCGATAGACGCGCTGCACCTCGTCCGTGAGGTAGAGCTGCACCGCGTCCGCACCCTGGATGCGCAGCACGTCGTGGGGGTTCAGCGAACCCTCAGTCAGCTGCTCACCAGAACGGACGAACTCGCCACCCTCCACGCGCAGGCGGGCCTGTGCGGGGACGGGGTACTCGCGGACGTCCTGGTACTCGCCCACGACCTTGAGGGCCGTCGGGCGCCGGCGGTTGCCGGAGCGCACGAACTGGACCGTGCCCTGGACTTCCGTCTTGATCGGGACCATCGGGACGTCCGTCTCGGCGTCGTCGGACGGCGCAGCGAGGACCTGGTCCGCGCGGACCTCGTCACCGTCCTCCACCGACAACTCGTAGCCCTCGGGGAGTTCGTACTCCTCGGAGACGTTGGTCGTGGCGGTGAGGGTGATGACGCGCTGGTCGCCCTGGCGAGTGACGGCGGCGACGCCGTCGATCTCGGCCATGACGGCCTGCCCCTTCGGGTTGCGCGCCTCGAAGATCTCTTCGACACGCGGCAGACCGGACGTGATGTCCATGCCGGCCACACCACCGGTGTGGAACGTCCGCATGGTGAGCTGGGTACCCGGCTCACCGATGGACTGCGCGGCGATGATGCCGATGGCGACACCGGTGTCCACGAGTTGCCCCGTGGCCAGCGAGCGGCCGTAGCACTTCTGGCAGATACCGCGGTCCGTGCGGCACGTCAGCGCCGAGCGGACGAACGCTTCCTCGACGCCGGAGGCCACGATCTGGTCCGCCAGCGCGTCGGTGATGAGCTCGTCGGCCTCCACGATGACCTCGCCCGTGTCGGGGTTGGCCACGGCGGCGGCGGTCCAGCGGCCGGCGAGGCGCTCCGCGAAGTCCGCGAGGAGCGTCTCACCCGGGCGGTTGCGCACCCAGATGCCGGGGATCGGGCCCTCGTCCGGCGCACACGAGATGTTCTGGACGATCACGTCCTGAGCCACGTCGATCATGCGGCGGGTGAGGTAACCCGAGTCGGCGGTTCGGAGTGCCGTGTCGGCCAGACCCTTGCGGGCGCCGTGGGTGGAGATGAAGTACTCCAGCACGGTGAGGCCGTCACGGAACGAGGACCGGATCGGGAGCTCGATGATCCGACCGGACGGGTCGGACATCAGGCCACGCATACCGCCCATCTGGCGGATCTGCGTGATGTTTCCCTTGGCGCCGGAGTTGGACATCATCGCCAGCGCACCGCGCCGGGGGAGCGCCACGTTCAGTGCGTTCTGCACCTTGTCCGTGGTCTCCTGCCAGATGCTGAGCGCCTGCTGATAGCGCTCGTCCTCCGTGAGCAGTCCCATCTCGAACTGCTCTTCCATCTCGTCGATGCGCGCCTCGGCGGCGGCCAGCAGCTCCACCTTGTCCGGGGGAGTGATGATGTCCGCAGAAGCGATGGTGATGCCGGACTGGGTCGCGTAGCGGAAGCCCAGGTCCTTGATCGCGTCCACCAGCCGCACGGTGTCCTCGTTGCCGAGTTCCTCGTGCGTGCGCGAGACGAGCTCACGCAGCTTCTTCTTGTCCATCGTCTCGTTGATGTAGCCCAGCGCCGGCGGGACGATCTCGTTGAAGAGCACCCGACCAACGGTGGTAAGCACACGCTCGCCGTTGGGGAGGCGGAGCCGGATCGGGTCGTGGATCGCCCGCTCCCCCGTGCTGTAGGCGCGGACCACGGTGACCGTGGAGCCGTACAGCGGCGGGTTCTCCACCTCGACCTGGCGGTCGAAGGTCATGTAGTAGCAGCCCAGGACCATGTCCAGGGTGGGCGCCACCACCGGCTCACCGTTGGACGGCGAGAGGAGGTTCTTGCTGGAGAGCATGACCTGGCGCGCCTCCGCGACCGCCTCGTAGGAGAGCGGCACGTGGACGGCCATCTGGTCGCCGTCGAAGTCCGCGTTGAACGCGAAACAGACGAGCGGGTGCAGCTGGATGGCCGAGCCCTCGACGAGGGTCGGCTCGAACGCCTGGATACCGAGACGGTGCAGCGTGGGAGCACGGTTCAGGAGCACGGGGCGGTCCTTGATGACCTCCTCCAGCACGTCCCAGACCTCGGGCTGCGCCCGCTCCACGATGCGCTTCGCGCTCTTGATGTTGTGG
>Ga0209024_1002532_pt1 | contig 10308 bp, 7 predicted proteins | sample AutmiccommunBRH5_FD_187380 | JGI IMG/M metagenome (GOLD analysis project Ga0209024, IMG submission 187380) | Deep subsurface microbial communities from Mt. Terri, Switzerland - Autotrophic microbial communities BRH/5 (SPAdes) (version 2) | ecosystem: Environmental > Aquatic > Deep subsurface >...
CTCTAGCTGAGGGAGCATATCCATGCTTAACAGGATTAATCGGAATTTTAACTATTGGAATTATTGGAAAACCTGGGATACGGGCTGCGCCCTTCTCCCAGGCTACTAGCTGCCGCCCGAGACGCTGAGTCCCTTGGTTAGCCCCGTGATCTTAATAAATCAGTGTCCATTTTTTTAGCGATAAGATTACCTGCGTTTTTTATAGATCTGGCAAGTGGAGATGAAGATGGTTGTTCGGAGCAATAATTTTTTCGAACCCACATGTATTATTTTAAGCTACTTTGACGTATAATAGCCCAAATTTATCTGTGCTATAAATTATCAATCACCATAAAAGATGTCAACACCTGACACATCAAGCAAATTCCGGGGGCATAATGAGCTTTTTAGACACCTTAACCGAAATCAATTCCATTAAGTATTTAAGTAATAGTGCCACCGATGAATTCAAAGCTAATTTGTCGGATGATGCACGTGAAAGATTAGAGTTGAGGCAGGTTGAGAATCACGCTAAAGCCAAACAGGTATTGAAGGCACTATTTACAGGCGTTGAAAAAGATCATGGAAAAGATGGGATCAGTTGCCTGCAAAAAACATTGGTCGGTTTAGGACTTAGGTCTCTGCTAGAAGAATCCCCAGCGCTTGAAACAGCTTCCTACGTAAAAGCAAAGGACTATAAGGATTTTTATAATCAAGCTGTTTATCAGAACATCCTGCCCTTATGCCAATTAGCGTATCTTTATGAAAAAAACGGGATACCTGAGGAACATGCGTTTAAATTGGCAACTTTATTTAAGGATGAAAAAAAAATTCATGCCTATTTGTTGCATTTCAAGCAGAGTAATCCTTATCTTTATTTAGTGCATGATGCATGTTTGTTTGAATTACCGCCTTCTGAGGCATGTGAGTTTCAACGCTGGAAAGAAATAGCCAACCGCACGCAAAATAATATACCTGTTTGGATGCTTAATCCCCGTTTTCGTGACTTGTTACCTCATGCACCGGCACTGGAGCGAATTGAGCGTTCTGGATTGGATGAGGCGAAGCAAAGTAAAAAAATCCTTGATAAGGAAGTAATTCAAGCCAAGGAAAAAGAAATTGCTGCCATCAGAAAAGACTATAAACGCGTCGCAGGCAAGCCTCAAGTGAACCCGACTGAAAAACAAAAAGAGAAAAGAAAGAAGCAGCTCAGTGAGTTAAGCGCGCAAAAATCCAAACGGCGTTTGGAGTTGGCGACACTTTGTGCCGGCATGACTTTAGAAGAAGCCAGCATGACGGTTCTTCAGGCTTTTTATGAAAAATATCAATCGGGCAGTAGTGAGGCGCATCAACTCATGGTCAAGCATGGCATTAGTGAACAACAAATAGCTCAATTTAATGCACTCCCACGGCGCAATGATGACCAGGCAATTCCCAATGTTGTTATTGATGGTGCAGCAATAGGTTGCCCGGGACTTTATTTGAAAAAGCTTGATACCTTAAGTGACAAAGGAGCGGCTATTGCCGCATGCCTTGGCAAGCTAACGAATTGTTGTCAGTATCTGGGAGGTGCAGGTACTGCATGCGTTATCCATGGTATTACCTCACCTGACGGGGGATTTTATGTGGTGTGTAAAGGAGATGCGCGCAACCCAAGTCTTGATGACCAAATTCTGGCCCAATCCTGGACCTGGCGAAGCATGCGCGGCGCACTATGTTGTGATTCCATAGAGGTAAGCCATACTTGTAAAGTTGAACAAATAGTGGATATGTTTCGCTATTTTGCCCATGTACTTTGTACAAAACCAGAATTCGAACAGTATCAGGTAAGTCGTATCAACACAGGTTCTGGAAGCGGCATTACCAGTGATATTGCTTCTGAGGCGTTTTCGACCACAACAGAACATCCCATTAATTATAATGGCTACAGGGATTCAAATTCACAATTATTATTGGCAGATGCCGCTATCCCTTATCTATTCTATGGTGAAAACACCTCACCGAGGCTTTTCAGGCAATTCCCTTCTCTATTTTATGGTAAAAGCACACCATCGACCTTTCAGGAAATGATTAATCAAGACACGCAACACTATTTCAAATCCCTGCTCGAGGTGGAAGGCCCCCTGATGGAAAACCAGCCATTAAAAAAAATAGTGTGTTTTCTATTATTGCGGAGCAAACAACAGGAGCCGTTAACGTTGTTAAAAGAAGTCGCCGGAGCTCGTCAATTAGAACTGGAACAATTGGTTGACGTTAATCGGCATTACATTGATGAGTTAAACCAGAACAGAATAGCTGTTGAAGCCCTTAAGCAGGGAGCGTATTTGAACGCAATCAATAAGGAAGGTGAAAGTGCTCTGCACCTTGCCGCCGAAAACCCTGAGTTGCTTAACGTTATACTTGGATTATTACCAAAAAAACAGTGGCTTGAAGTCTTAGAGATGACCAACGCATCTAGCAACACGGTATTGCATGAGGCCGCCCAAAATCCTGAGTCGCTTAAAATTATTTTTGGATTATTAACAGAAGCCCAGCGGCTTGAAGCTTTAGAGAAGCTCAATGAATCTGACGAAACCGTATTACACTGTGCCGCTCGAAACGCTGAGTCGCTTAGAGTGATTCTTGAATTATTACCAGAAGCAGCACGGCTTAAAGCCATGACCGGTTTAACTGGCAACATCGTAATGGACGCGGCTGTCGAAAACCCTGAGTCACTTAAGGTGATTCTTGAATTATTACCAGAATCCCAGCGGCTTGAAGCTGTGAAAATGACCAATATATATGGCTACAGCTTACTTTGCGCGGCGGCCAAACATCCTGAGTCGCTTAAAATTCTTCTTGGAGTATACCCAAAAGCAGAGCGGCTTAAAGCTGTAGAGACAATTGATCAATATGGCCAAACCGTATTCCATCTTGCCGCCCGAAACGCTGAGTCGCTTAAAATCCTTCTTGAATTATACCCAGAAACAGAACGGCGTAAAGCCGTGGAGACAATTGATCAATTTGGTCAAACTGTATTTCATACTGCCGCCCGAGACGCTGAGTCCCTTAAAGTTCTTCTTGGATTATACCTGGAAGCAGAGTGGCTTAAAATCTTGATGACGCCTGATAAATATGGCAAAACAGTATTGCACGAGGCCTCAAAAAACCATGAGTCGCTTAACGTCATTATTGATGGTAGCAAAATATGTATTCAAGCTGTAGAACAAATAATTAATCGAAGACTAGAGGAAGAACTTCCCAGGCTGCAAGATTTATTACATTTTAATGAACACGCTGAATTAGAATTTTCTTTAATTGAACTTTATAAGGCAAAGATCTACGTTGACTTTATTAAATTTTCATCACAAGAAATACCAATTGTCAATCTAAGGGACACAAGAGATGCGCTTCGTACCACAATTCTTGATGCGTTAAAGCGACCTAATTTAACCTTAAAAGATTGCCAGATTTTAGACAAAATAGTAACGCATGCGATCACCACTATAGATCCAAATGGAGATCAAGTTGCTCAATTTGATTCAATTTGTGAGCTTGAAAAATTTTCCGACGAAGCCATTAGGAAGAAGTCTGAGGTATTGGCTGCAGTGGCCGCAGCCTGCGGTATGCTCGCTATAGTTGCTGCAATAATAACCCTCGTCCTCGCTCCCACTGACACTATTGGTCTCGCCAATGGTATTGCTGTAGCAGGAATATTGGCAGTGGCTAGCATTGGGAGTGATATTGCAGCAAAATCTCTCAAAACTGATTTAGCGAAAAAAAATCGTAGTTTCTTCAAGACTGTAAGCGAAAAAATAATAGACCAACCGGATGAGGGTAATGACCTCCAAAATATAGGTCACGTCAAATAAACCCCCTAAGCTAGTATGTTGACCGTCTAATTTTATATACCTTGCTCGGGGAGAGAGCTAGAGAGAGGGTTTTCAATGAGAAAAATTAGACGGTCAACGTATTAGTGTCTCTGGCTTCAAAAAATTTAGGTTTAGGCGTTATTGTTTTTAAAAGTGAATTATTAATTGATGACACGCCCTAGCTCTGAAGATAGCGCGTTACAGCCTCTGGTAACTGTTCGACCGCTTGGGGGCTGATCTTTCCTTCTTTTATTGCTTCACTGGCAAAGAACGCAGAGGTTATTTTAAGTGACGGTACAACGCCTCGGTCTCTCAGCCAGGAATAACTACTGGTAATAGGGACTTTACAATTTTCTGCGTCTTTATAGGTTATGTTTTCTTCTTCGTTCTCGAGGCCTGGAAAAACTTTCATGAGCGCGCGCCATTGCTCACGAGTCATTTTGTTTATCTCAAAACAGCCTAAACATAGGGTTTTTATATGCGGCAGCGCATTTTCAAGTGCTGTTAAATCTTCTAAAGATAGATGGTCTAAGCCATTATTATTTAAATCAAGTGAAGTCACGCTTTGAGGAAGGCCTGCAAATGCTGTGGCTAATTCAACGCCGGTATTTTTGTAAAACATATTCTTGCTTAAATCAACCGACCTCACACTTTTAGGAAGACCTGCAAATGCCGTGGCTAATTCAGCGCCGGTTCTTCCGTGAAGATAATTATGACTTAAATCAACTAAAGTCAGGCTTTGAGGAAGGGCTGCAAATGCATTGGCTAATTCATTTCCGGTGTTTGCATGAAGACCATTTGCACCTAAACCAATCGAAATCAAGCTACGAGGAAGGCTTTGAAAGATATTCACTAATTCAGCGCCGGTGTTTTTGGGGGAAAGGCGACAGTTGCCTAAATTAATTGAAGTTAAGTTGGGAGGAAGGCTTTGAATGATCCTGACTAATTCAGCGCTAGTTTTTTCGTTATGCATGTTCATTGATGTTAAATTTATTGAAGTCACGCTTGGAGGAAGACCGTTAAACGCGATGACTAATTCATCGGCAGGTTTTAAACCAAACCAATTCTCGCTTAAATCAACTGAAGTCACGCTGGGAGTCAGAGCTGCAAAAATTGTAGCTAATTCAGCACCGGTTCTTTGGTGAAGGGAATTGGTGCTTAAAGAAACTGAAGTTATGCTTTGTGGAAGATTGCGCAAGACCATGGCTATTTCAGCTTCAGTTTTATTGGTCATGTCGTTGTGGCCATAATTATACGAAGTTGTGCCTGGAGGAAAGGGTGGAAACGTCTTAAATAAAGAAGCGCCGATTTCTTTGCCAAAACCGTGCCAACCCAAATCAACCAAGTTCGCGCCCACTGGTAGGGCTGCAACGTTAACTAAGGTGTCCACAACCCACGGGCTGATTTGATGGGTATGAAATGCTTGAATTATTTTAAGGGAGAGTAAAAATCGTCGTTGAAAAAACCGAGAGGTATTATAAAGCGCGTCGATAACAGGTTTTGCCGTTTCAGGTTGATTTTCATGGTACGCTAGCAATGCGGCACCTAAGGCTTTTGGAAAAAATAATTTTTTGTGCCATGGCGACTTAAGATAAATTTGTTTTAAAGAACTCATTAATTGAAATGGTTGAATGGGAATGCCCGACATGTTTATCTCCCGCAAAACAGTTTTTATGTTTTAATATAGTGAGTCAGACTATACCAAGTTGCTAGTTTAAAGTAACTGCGCGAATACATTTGTCTAGCCTAGCGATAGGTCGCGATTTTTTTGATTCACCAGAAATATTACGTACTATACCCACTGGAAATCCAGTCCTTTTAGATCCAACGGGTATATACATTTATGCTTTTTCTTTTTCGCCCTGTCGCATTTTGAACGATCACGGGTATAAATATAAAATTTTGATTAACAAAGAAACTGTTTGGATTAAATTCTTGCAACTGTTAATACAGTGTCGTTCGGATTATGAGCAGCTATTGTTGCATCAGCATCCAAACTTGCATAATCAACAGCAGTTTTTTCTTTTATAACCGCTAGTATTTTGGCCAAATTACCCTCTGGATGTATAGGCGTAGTAATTTGTTTTTTAACGCGGGCTAAAATAAATTCCACAGAATGAAAATTTTCAAAATGCCTATAATAGCCATCCACATGATAAAAATTGCTAATAGCATTTTGAACTTCAGCACCATGCTGTGTACGAAATCTACCAGAAAAAAAACGTCCGTAATGTCCACCCCAAGCTACAGGTAAACCAATCACTGGAATGGTTTTAAAAAACCCAGCATATTGTGACAATACGTTCAAAGTCTTTCCTGCGTTTTCATTGAATTCAGATTCACTACGCGCGTCATCCCACGCTTTTCTCCAATAATCTACGGTCTTAGTCATAATTTAATACGCCAATAAAGTATAAAAAAAGAGCATAATAGCATGAGGAAATTGTAGAGACAATAATAAATAAATTGGTTTGACAAGTGTATCTGGGGTATATATTTGTTTCTGAAAAACACTGTGGTATAATTTTGCCCAATTCATTCGTTGGTGGTATAGACTGTTTAATCATATGAATTAATTTTTGTTTCACTATTCGTTAGATGTATTAACTTAGGAGTTTAATAATGAAGTTGAAAGGTACAATTGAATTGCAAAAAACACCTGGCCGCCAAGATCCCTGGGTCACACAAAAGGTACCCTTTGATTATTTCCTGTCACTAAAGATTACGGAAATAGATGGTATGCCAATTACTACCTGTAAGAGCGGATTTGAAGCATTAAAAGATCGTTTTCCAAAGCTTACCGCAGGTAATGAGCCTGAGGAACTGAACGGCCTTTTTCAGTCTGTCACCCTGCCACCAAATGCAGCTGATGTGCTACATGTAACGCTAGGCAATTTTCCTGATTTTCGGGTTGGTCGTAGTGTAGCAAACGGCATCAATGATGAAGCCGTTACACTTGCTGAGGATATCGTTGGTGCTGTTGTTGAGCTTGAACTGCCTGATAACGCGTTTGAATTAGTAACTACCAGTGAACACCACTCCGATAAATTAACATTTGAAGGCGCTAACATAACCAAAGCATCTGGTGTTGGGTTTAAGAGGGATACAGTAATTAACCTTCTTCCTACTAAAGAGAGCCAAGATATACTTAAGCGATTTTCGAGACAAGTTTTTGGTCCGGACTTTGTCCTCTGGAACGGACAGTCTAAGCCTTTGTCATACCATGTAACTATCGCTCAAACGGATAAGCTTAATGCATTGTTAAAGGCAAAGTTTGAGGTTCCTAGTGAGACTGAAGTTGAATCTGCTTCGGCTGCTTATCGTCCTTAATTAAAGTGATATTAACTCGATTCCGCAGCTTTTTATGATTCTCTCTGAACGGATTGAAAAACTGCGGAATCGGGTATCAAGTGGAATGTGCTATTAAATTAATGAGGAAGATCAAATGAAAGTAACTTTAGGAGCTGGAGCCAAAATTGATTGGTTTTTTACAATAAACCCATCCATCAAAATAGGTGGTGGAGCTAATATAAAGTTGACTGAGAAGCCAGTAGAACCTTTTGATGAGAAGGCTCGTCTCTACAGAGATGCTCTTTTCAGTTCCCAGAGTCGTACGGCGGAAGATAGACGACGCCTTAGACTTGCATATGCAAAGATCCTTGCAGGTGAAAATACTTCAAATGTGGACTTAACACCAGAAGAATTCAGTGAGATGAGCATAATAAGCCAAGGACCTAGTAATCTCTAGGATAATTCTAATCATAATATATTGTTAGAATTTTTTTACTACAAGAATGAGTGGTGAGTGATTATGAAAATAGGATTTTTTATCAGCAGTATTGGTGATACAGATTTAGCATTGGCGACCATTAAATCAATAGAGCAAAAAGGTGAGCACGAAGTTCTTCTTATCTCGTTGACTAAAACAGCTCAACAGCGTGTTGAAAACTTCCATTCAACGTCCCTTGTTGGAAAAAATTCACTTTTTGAAATACTTGGTTCTGACTTTGCTGAAGGACATTGCACAAAAAAACAACTTGAACACATTCTTAACTTTGTGCATCGTCAAAATATTAATCATGCATACGTTGGTGTCCCATCAGCAAACAATGAAATTCCCTTTCAAATAGCGGGATCATTAGACGAAATTCCTATTTTAATGGCTTATGAATTTATGTTTAAGCCTGAAAATCATTGTTTATGGAAGTATTTGCCTGAATTAAAGAGTAAGTCCAATATTCAATGGGCATTACCATTGCCTGATGCGGTCGAAGACTTTGATGTCGATAAATTCCATGTTATCGGACACATGAGCATTGATAATGCCTATGCATTAAAACCGACAGGGTCAAAAAGCGCAGAAGAAATCAAGCATAGCTTACAAGTAACATCAGGCCAATCACTCGCCTTTGTAAGTAGTACAACTCAGCCGGTTCAAATTGATGCAACGTTTTTACAGGCTCTACTCACCGAGCTTCCTAAGCATCCTAATATACAAGTACGTCTTGGTATTCATCCAGGAATCCAAGATTTAGATGCTTATTTGATTGAAATACTATCTATTTATAAAACTCATTCAGATGTATCGAACCAGTTTAAAATCATTTTACCTGATAATTTATTAGGACGATTTAAAAAACCTGAGTTATCCATCAATCATTTACAATTTCATGATGTGTTTTTAAGAGTAAATATTAATGGGTCCGAAGCAGCCACAGCGGCTGATAGGGTCGCACAAGCAGTGCCAGGTGCATTATTAAACCAATCTGTTTTAGAAGGTAAGCCTGCCTATTCTCATACAGGCAAGCCCTATTTACCGCAACAATATTTTTCAGCCAACATCGCCACATTTTTTTCAGGAGAGCGTCAGCCGCCTCGCAGGAAAGAAGCACTAGGACTGGACGAAAAAACCTCGCCTGAACGTTGTGCGGATATTATTATAAGACAATGATCTTGATAATAGTGCACTCTGCACATTTTATCCTAGGATGGTTTTTGCATACATGTTGAGAGTTTAGCGTTAGGCAAAGTGCTATTGTACTTCTCGAAGAATCTAGTGCATCAATCCTACCTGATTTGCCGGTTGACTTAGATTTTCACGCGATTGCGTGAGATCGGCGATTCTCACTTCATCAAGGCGGCGTATCGCCGCCAAATCAGCCTTTTGCCACGACACGTCCAACTGGCTCCATCCTCCCGCCGCCGCCAGGTGGCCTCGGGTCGCCCGAGCTAATGCAAAATCAAAACCGAGACCAGAAGTTGAAGAGGTAAGAGGGAACCAATTAACATTCGTAATATTATGACGAAAAGTGAGTACTCTCGGCAGTGTTTCTTCATTAAATCCAGGGCAAGGGTCAAATGGCCGGTCGAGCCTACAATACTCGTTTGCAACGTGCGCAGGGACGTCCCGTTGTGCTTTGCCTACTGAAAGCCATGCCATTTCCCGCTCATGATGGCTGCTGCCCCATTCATTGATATAGATCTCAAGTGCTGTAATCAAAGAATGAAAATCAAATTGTAATTTATCGTCGATGGCTTTTGCAGGTGATGTATAAAAGAAAGAGAAAAGACCCTTTGGCTTATGTTGTTTTAATGCCTTTTTAAGTTGTTCATATTCAGTTGCTGTAAACGGTATCGCTCGATAATTGTCTGCCGTGGCATGGTGTATTTTCTCACTGTTTTGACCCACCATCGTTTGTAATTGATGAAATTCATCTGGATTTAAATTTTGTAAAGCAAAACTCATGTCGTAATGTGGATTTTGGTAAGATGCCCCATGTTGTTGATAAGCCAGTCCTGAGCGCTCTAGGGCATCAACTTTTTCTAATAATAGCGCTTTGGTCTCAATATCCATGTGACGCTCTAACATGCGGCACATGTGGGTGTCTTTAGCCCAATAGGCATATTCATAAGCGGTGCAATTAAAGGTGCGTCCTGAGTAATCAGTAAATTTACCAGGCGTTCTGAGCAAGGTTTGTGTGTCATCGGAAGAATTTAAAATGGCATCCGCTTCATCTTGTTTGCCTTTCGCCACATCATCTAAAAGCTGGCGGACTTTAAAAGCAGGTAAAGCACGACACGCATCAATGACATCGACGGGAAGTCTTTCCCATTGCACGTCGCTCAGTTTTTCCACTAGCGCTTCAGGTTCGATATCAACCGTGGTAACGGGTTCATCTTGAAGTGTGATGATATTAGGATGAGTACGAGCCTCACTGCGAATCGCGGCAAAATAGTGTTGATTCGGACCTCTTAATGGGGCAATGTTCGCAAAATCCGTGCAAATTAAACCTTGATGGGTTAAAAACCTATCGTTTTCGCCACGGGCTTCGGTATCCAAAAACATGAAATCATCCATGTGTGGATTCTCATTAGTGGCGGTGACCGTTCGATAGGTGATTTCAAATTTTTGTTGAATAGCGTCCTTATCATGGGTCATTAAATCATGAGACAAGCTAAATGCCTTCTTGTGCGCATT
>Ga0209024_1002534_pt1 | contig 10300 bp, 6 predicted proteins | sample AutmiccommunBRH5_FD_187380 | JGI IMG/M metagenome (GOLD analysis project Ga0209024, IMG submission 187380) | Deep subsurface microbial communities from Mt. Terri, Switzerland - Autotrophic microbial communities BRH/5 (SPAdes) (version 2) | ecosystem: Environmental > Aquatic > Deep subsurface >...
TTCCTAAAAATGGAACCCGTGTGACGCTATTACTTTTGTCTTTCCTGTAAATACCGCCTAAAACAATCGTCTGCCCATTGTTAACCAAAACATTGGTTTCAATTGCTTTAGTTAAAATGATAGGAACCCCTTGGACGTTTCTACCGGAATCCGAGTCCTGATTAATTTGCAGATGCATCAATAACTTACCGTCAGGTGTAATTTGCGGCGTTACCTTTAAACTCAAGACTGCTTTTTTAAAGGCAACTGCTGTGGCTCCACTTGATGTCGACTCCTGGTAGGGTATATCTTCCCCAGACTCAATCACAGCAGGCTGTTGATTGGTTGTCATCAAACGTGGACTGGCAACAACTTCAGCACGGCCTTCACTTTCTAGTGCAGATAATTCCAAATCAAGCAGAACCCCGCCGCCTAGTTTGGCTAAAGCAATGCCGATTGATGCCGGAGTTGCCCCAATCGGAAGTGCTGCCAGGTCAACATTCAAACGATCAATGGGTAATGCCAATGCATCACCGGTAACATCTGTGACAAGAGGTGCCGGAACGCCTTGTGCAAGGCGGTTAGCGCCTCTTAATGTACCTGTTAAATTATCCTCAGGTTTTGATACACCAAAACGAACGCCTATGTCTTCAGCACAATTTTTAGTCATATTAACAATGCGTGCCTCAATCAATACCTGCTGTACCGGAACATCTAATTCTTTAACCAATTCTCTTATTTCTTCAATCCGTGCGCCTGTATCCTGCAACCAGATGGTATTAGTACGTGCATCAACGCTTACACTACCTCGCTCGCCATTGGCTTCATCCTTGTCCTTTAGCAAAGCTAGCATAGCGGCAATATCAGCTGCCTTGGCATAATTGATTTGCAATAGTTCAGAACGAATTGGTGCCTTAGCCCTGGCTTGTGCCAGCTCATCACGTTCTTTAATCTCACGTGCTGTGAATGTTCCGGCTTGGTCAATCAAGAGAACATTACCCGTTTGACGTTTGGCGAGGCCTTGGGTAGTCAAAATAATATCAAGCGCCTGATCCCACGGCACATCATTCAGACGAAGAGTAATGTTGCCAGTTACCGCATCACTCACAACAATATTAACCCCACTAAAATCAGCCAAAATTTGCAACACTGAGCGCACAGGAATATCTTGAAAATTCAGGGAAATGCGCTTTCCAGTAAACACTTTTTTGTGCAATTTCGCTTCTTGTATCTCTTCAGCCGTCAAAGGAAATACATCAATAATAAATTGTTTATTCACCTGATATGCAAAATGACCATAATCACCTTTGTTCACCAACGTGATACGGGCATTTTTCCCCTCTTGTCTAGCGCTAATAATTTGGACAGGGCTATGAAAATCTTTTACATCAAAGCGTTTCATTAATTGTTGCGGTATGCGTGTACTTAAGAAATTTGCTACCACGTTTTTACCTGTCTGGCTAACCTCAACAGGAATGCCTGCATCCGTCACATCAATAATGACACGCCCTCCCTGCTTTTCCGTGCCGCGGAAATCAATATTGGTAATGCCAAAGCGTGCATTCACAGGCCGATTAGTAACGAATATCTCTTTTCTTGGTGAAATAAGCTGACCACCTTTACTTTTGATTAGCAGTGTATAAACATGACCTGCAATAGAGCCTGAATAAGTCACCATGTCCGACAAGCCTAAAATGGCGCGGACACGATCCCTGACTGCGACTATTTTATAGTCAATCACAGAACCAAGTTCTATTTTTTGAGATTGCTGTGCTTTATCCATTTGAATACTGCTATTGACAAAATCAAGCACCAGACGTTGCGGCTTTTGAGTAATAAAACTCGCAGGTATCTGCGCCAATGGTTCTGCAAACCGAAAGTCAAGACGAACTCGATTATCAGGCATTGGCGTAACTTTTACCGCAGTCAACGCGTTGTCTTTAGCATGTAATCCAACACAATAAACAGTCAGCAATAAAAAAACCGCAGTGATAATTTTTTGCAACATAGCCTCCTACTTGGCCTTTGAATCCCCAGATTCAGATGTGTTTAACTTCAGCGTGATGATTTTTTTCTCCCAGCGTCCAGCCACCTGCACAGTTTCCTCTAGTTTTATCACATTATCTTCAATACTAATAATTTGGCCATAATTCTTACCCATATAATCCCCGCGCTTGACACGAGAAACCAACCCACCCGGCTGACTTATCAGACCCCAGGTTGTTGCGCCATCTTTTAACACACCTACAAATTTCAACGCATCCAAAGCATATGCTTCTAAAGGTTGCTTTGGCCTATCTAGCCTTGGCGCGAATGCATCAGCTTGCCTTTCAGGCATGACGGGCTTAAATGGACTGCGACGTATTTCCTCTTCAGGGTAGGTAAATGTGGGCGGATGTTGAAACTCGGGAATTGGCTCAATACCTCTGGCAGGTCTAGATTTAACTTCATTCATGTAGCGCCGAAGTTCACTGTCATCTGAAGGACCACAAGCAGCTAACAACACTGATAACAAAATCAACATGAAATGCCTGGCTGATAGCAGCTTATCTTTCAACGAACCATCACAGAACCAGAACAGAACCGAAGCAACTAGTCTGGCTGTATCTTGCATGCTTAATCGATAATGTTTTTTTATCATCATGGCGTGTGATACCGGTATATTTTAGCCGTCATTTTCATGAGCAGCCGATCCCCTGATCCTTTTTTATCCGTATCGCTAGTTGCTCTTTCTATAACAAAATCATGCAAGGTAACAATGCGATCCATTTTTGCAACACGACTTAAAAACACAGCCAATTGGTGATAGCTCCCTACCACGTTAATTTTGATTGGCAACTCAATATAAAAATCATGCTGAATTTCTGGCATAGGCGCAAATAATTCAAAAGTTAACCCACTGGCAATACCGGTTTTAGAAATGTCCTCCAATAAGCCAGGCATTTCAGTTTCGGTAGGTAATTGCTTGAGCATAGTACCAAAGCGCTCCTGCATAATTTGCATTTGATTACGGTAAGCTTGCAAATTAGCCGACTGGTTCTGTTTTAGTTCAAAATCAGCCTTTAACGTAGTCTCTTGAGTTTTCAAACTCTCATATTGTTCAAAATTACCTTTAGCGATGAACCAATACCCCAAGCCTATAACTAAAAAAAACACAATTGCCACAACAGCAATTTTAACGGCTTGAGGCCACTGCCCTACATTTTCCAAAGTTAATTCATTTAAATTAAGCTTACTCATGATATTGGCCATTGATAGTAGGACTTAATGTAAAACTCAGTTTAAATTCATGTTCTACCGCAGAGCTCGTGTCTTTTGATTTTTTTATTTCAGTTAATGCTGGCGCTTGTATTAGTGCATTTTTTTCAATATTGCGCATTAGTGCTGAAATATCACTATTTGACTCAGCATATCCTAATACGGTTATCTTATCTCCACTGCGCTCGACTTTACTTAGAAAAACCCCTTTTGGCATAACCTTGATCAGCTCATCAAATAATCGCACGGTCAACACACGGGTTATTAATAAATTCTGTACAATGGTCATCCTGGCAATTAAGGCTTGCTTCAATAATTTGATATTATTAATTTCCTTGATTTTTTTTTGCATTTCAGCAATTTCATTTTGCAGCTGATTATTACGATAGGTTTGGTTACTAACCAGCTGTTGACCATAGAAATTGATTAAAAATACAATGATAGCAGCCCCTGCGAACCCCGCAAAAAGATAAATAGTGAATTGCTTTTTTTCATGTTCACGCTTTAATTCGCGCCAAGGCAATAAATTAATTTCAGTCATCTATTCACTCTTTATGCAATCCAAAGAACTTCCCCCCAGTTTCCCCTTCTCCTAAAGACCAGAAATAAGAGATCTGCTGGTCGGATGAGGGGCTGTCTCTATAAAAAAGCTATTTGTTCTTGTATACCTCAAAAAGAGGTTAATAGTTAACAGGTCCTTAAGGCCAGGCCACAAGCCACCAATAAAGCCGGAGAATCTTTGGTTATCATCTCCTGATCCACTTTTTTTGACAAACCCATGCGAGAAAATGGATTAAAAACCGTTGTAGGAATATTAATATGCTCCTGGAATAACTCAGCAATGCCGGGTTGCTTTGCAACACCACCTGCTAACAAAATATAATCCACAAAAGTATGGTGGCTGGTGGAAAAAAAGAATTGCAAGGCGCGTTTTACCTGCAACAATATTGACTCATTGAACGGCATCAATACTTCATTTTCATAATCATCAGGTAGCTTGCCCTGCTCCATTGCTGATATTGCTTCTTCTTCTTTCATTTTATAGTGTTCCATGACCGCCTCAACTAGCTGCCGACCACCAAACTCCTCCTCACGAGAAAAGATTATTTTCAAATCATGCAAAACAAAAAAATGCGTATAGACAGCACCTATATCGATAATCGCAACGATTTTATTCACCCCGGCATCAGGCAAATCTGCGGCAAGCAATTGCGCCGCACGTTCAACGGCATACGATTCAACATCTACAATTTTAGCTTCAAGCCCGGCAAGATTAATTGCTTCAACACGCTTATTCACATTTTCTGATCTTGAGGCGACGAGCATCACATCAAGCATAGCTGAATTTTTTGAGGACGGGCCTAGTATATCAAAGTCCAGATTAATCTCATCAATAGGATATGGAATGTATTTATCTGCTTCCATGGTAACTATTTCTTCAATTTCCTGTTCACTCAAGCCTTCGTTGATTTGGATCACTTTACTAATGGCGGATGAATCAGGAACGGCAAGGGCGGCAAGTTTACATGTTAAATTTGCCGCTGATAGCAATTTTTTAATGCAAGCCGCCAACGCATCAACATCTTTAATTACACTGCCTTCCATCGTATTTTCAGGTAAAGCAATAGTGCCATAACCTTCAACACGATATTGCTCACCATTAGAAGATATTTCAAGAATTTTGACGGACGTTGAACTGATATCGATACCGAGTACTGAGCGATGCCTGGGTTTTAACAATTTGAGCACGTGCTTTTTCTCCCTGTATCAGCTAACAACGTTTTCCTTGATATGCAAGTCAATATTAACGTAAGTTATTATAAATTGGAATTTTTTATCTACAGGAAAGCAAGCTCTACGCAAGTGACGTTTTTTATACTAAAAAAATGTACTCAGTAAGGATTACAAAATGCCTATTTTTCGATCCAGCTATCTCAATCGTAAAAAATGCTTTAAATCCGGGCCAGGCATAAAAGCATTGGTCAACAATTTAGGCGATATTCCTGATGATTGGCTCAGGCAGCTTACCAGTACTATTTGTGACATCCTAAAATTATCCCCTGGAGCGCAAGCAAACTTGCAAAATTATTTTCAAGTCCATGCAGGGGCAAACTCCACATATACGAATAAACACAGCCTGATTGACACGCTCCAAACCATTTACCTTCGATTATCTGCCACAGGTAAAACGGCGCTCAATGACACGCAAAAAACCATGGTTGCTCTAAAATTAAGCGAAGAAGTCAGAAAATGCACGCCAGGTTTTCATGATCGCGCCAATGAAATTATAATTGCGCTTTCAAATCAAACAGCAAATATTGATTCATTTTTACTAAAAATACGTCATGCAATTGTTGAAACTGCAGCCACGCAAAGCACCAATGAGGTGCATGCGCATAACCGATTTTTCTGCGTTGCAAATATATTGGGCTATGGCGTAGATGCTATCCATGCGAAAGATATACATCGAGGTGATAATCACAGTTTACTGGATGATCGCATCATAGAAGAACGAATTTATTTGGTCTTCAAAAAAAAATATCAGGTTTTCCCCATCCTTAATGATTTAGTAGATGCCATAAAAGCCACACTAAATGAGAAATGTGGGTATATGGGGCTATATAATGCCGGTTATAAATCAGGTGACTACCTTAAATTTATTGCCTGCTTAAAAAGCATACTGGAATTAGAAGATATCAATCCAGCGACTCATTTGGTTCTAAATTCTGATTGCGAAGTGGTTGATCTTAATTGGCATACGGTCAAGCAATCACTTTTTAAAGCCATGCTGGACAAAAAATACTTCAAGTTCGCAAAACATGAAAAAAGATGTTTGGAACGATTATTTGCAACAAATGTCGCTATAGAAATGACGGCTGATCGTCAAGAAGTAATTGGTATTGGTAGCTTATTTCCTGGCCTATTTAGACAAGGACTGATTAGAAACACTGCCATGCTCTGCGATTTATTGACCCATCTTAATAAACTAAGTGTATCAACACAACTCTCGCTCATCCAAAGACAGCTCAACACAATTTATGCAGTGGATAGCAGTATTATTGCAACAATAAAAATCCTTACAGTAACTAAGGATAACAAGGAATTAACTAAACACATTAAATTCAATCACCTATTGCCACACCTGCTTCAAATTTTGCCTTACAGGCATTTTCCATGTTTTTTTGATGATAAACCAAAAGTCCTGCTGAACTTGGTTTTTTATGCACATGAATACCTTAATGAAAATGAAATTACACGACTTTTAACAAAAAAAGATATACAAGGTAATAACTTGTTGATGCTTGCTAATCGCAATCATCCACAAGGCATATCCTGCCTTCTTAATGCGATGTCACGTATTCCCAATCCGAAAAAAAGGATAGAGATTATAATAAATTGTGCAAATGATTGCTTTGATGTGTTGATGCAAATAGTTAATGAACATCCAGAGATGATCGTCGAAATGTTATCTATAACCACCCAACAATTTACTTTTAAAAAACAAAATGCCTTATACCAAAGCATATTAAACAGCATGCTTTATCGCCAGATAACCACCCTAGCGCAGGAGTTGTTTTTGGATGAAATAAAATTCGTAATACGAATGGCTGAGCTCGCTGAAAAAGCCGCAAAATTTAAAGCATTTCCAGGCTCTCAATTAAAAAGCGAAAACGCCTGTAATCAATACAAAATGCTTCATAATGAGCTACAAAAAAAATTTGAAAACTATCTCTTTTCTCAAATTCCACATTCGGCTAGCTCGCACCGAAATCCTGATGCTATCAGACAACTAATCCACACATGTACCTCTTCCTGCAAGAACTTGGATAGGAAATACAAATTATCAGAAAGATCGCCGCGTTTCTTCCCTCCTTATCTCAGAATAAGAGTCGAACCACCGAAAAATAACGCGGACTCATTATTAGCTCATTCTTGCGCACATAACGGGAATTCAATATAGTGCATATAGCTAATGTCTTTTTACAGGAGTTAAAATGGCAACTTTACAAGAATTGCGAAATTCCCTCACCACGGTTATTGTGCGTTATTGCATACAAAATACCCCCCCTGCTGTAGCTTTTAATAAACAAGAGCAGTTGCAAGCTATTTTATCCAAGTCTTCTGAGGACATGCTAACCGAACTTGATACCCTTATTTTAGAGTCCACCCAAGAAAATGAAACAAGACGCCCACTGCTTCATTATCTATTGCATGGCATTAAACAGATTAACCTTTTTCTTGATTGCCACGAGCCTGCAAGTGAAGAACAGGCTTCAACTTTGCAAGACCAATTGGTTCAATTAATCGTTAATATACAACATCTATTAAAAACCCCTCAATCAGCTACCGTGTTGGTTAATCATGATGGCAACGAACAAGCTATAACTGGACTCATTAGAGGCGTATTCCAGGGATATAGCTTTTGCAAGTCAGGAGCAATCCTTAACGAGACACTATTGCTGTCTAAGGCCACCCAGGAGACGATTCCTCTTATCATTGCGGGTATGATCAAAATTCAATGCTTACAGCAAGAAATCCATCAATTACAGGCAGCCTTAAAAGAAACAGCCTTAAAACCATTGCAAGACGAACAAACCAAGCCACAGGAAGGTGCTAAAGCTAGTCTACCAGCAACCTCTACACCACCATCGTTTCGGGGAGACCTCAACGAATTTTTCAACGGATTACTATTTTTTAGTACTCCCTCAGCAAATCAATCTGGAGCTGCAGTAGTTGACCAACAACCAATTTTTTGGCCGGACTAGCCGCTGAATTTGAGCACTTTTTGAATAATTAGCATAAAGTCAGTAAATCAAGATATAATTACACTTAACACCATTTAATGTGATAACTATCGAACATGAAAAAAACCGGATACTTCTGGCGTAAAGGGCTCTGGGCATTACTAAGCCTATTTTTTTTATTGCTAGTATGTGCAGGGCTGCTTTACCTTTACGTAGAAAGCCAATTACCCAATGTTGATTCATTAAAAACTGTCCAACTTCAAGTCCCATTACGAATATATACTCAAGAAGGCTTGTTAATTCAGGAGTATGGTGAAAAAAGACGTATCCCGGTCAGTTATGAAGACATACCCCAAACCCTGGTGCACGCCGTGCTTGCGACAGAAGATCAACGCTTTTTTGAGCACCCAGGTGTTGATGTGTTTGGTTTGGCTCGTGCAACGGTGCGGATGATCCAAACAGGCACTAAATCACAGGGTGGCAGCACCATCACCATGCAAGTCGCCCGAAATTTTTTCTTGAATCGTAAAAAAACCTTCTTGCGTAAATTCAATGAAATCATGCTCGCCATTAAAATTGACCGCGAGTTAAGCAAAGAAAAAATTCTTGAATTATATTTAAATAAGATTTACTTAGGCAGTCGTGCCTATGGGGTTGGTGCAGCTGCCAAGGTCTATTATGGCAAAGCATTAAACGAGCTAACGCTTGCCCAATTAGCGATGATTGCGGGTCTACCCCAGGCACCTTCTACACAAAATCCAATAGCCAACCCACTAGCTGCTAAAAAACGGCGTGATCATGTGCTAGAACGATTGCTTGAGGAAAAATACATCACAGAAGAGCAATATCAGCAAGCCATTAGCGAGCCGATTACGGCAAAATACCACGGCACTAACCTTGAAGTCAGCTCACCTTATGCTGCTGAAATGATTCGCCAATCACTCTATGATCATTTCGGTCCAGAAGCCTATACTAAAGGATATAAAGTTTATACAACAATTAAAGGCCCATTGCAGACTGCGGCCAATCGGGTCCTTGAAGATAATTTACTGGCTTATGATCGCCGCCATGGCTACCGAGGCCCTCTCGCCAATGTAGGTAAACTTGATACCTTGTCACCAGATATCGCTCATAAGCTGTTAACCCAATATCCTGTGGTAAATGATTTGGAGCCGGCAGTGATTCTAAGTGTCGGGGAGCAAGATGCCATAGCCGCTACGCGACATGGGCAAACGTTTACTCTGGCATGGGAAGGCCTGTCCTGGGCAAGGCCTGCACTGAAAAAAGGCTGGGTAGGAAAAGCACCTTCCCAGGCAAAACAGGTTGTTTCTGCTGGGGATATTGTTTATGTTCGCAACCACAACAACCAATGGCAATTAGTACAAATTCCCCAAATTGAAGCCGCACTAGTCGCACTAAATCCACAAAATGGTGCTATCGAATCACTGGTGGGAGGATTTAATTTTGAACGAAGCAAATTTAACCGTGCAATACAGTCTGGCAGGCAGCCAGGCTCGAGCTTTAAACCATTCGTTTATGCAGCTGCTTTAAATAAGGGATACAGCCTGGCAACGCTTGTCAATGATGCGCCTATCGTTATTGACGACCCCAGCCAGCCCAATTTATGGCGCCCACATAATGATAACCTTAAATTTAATGGCCCTACCCGTTTGAAAGACGCATTGGTGCGCTCCCGTAACATGGTCTCAATTCGTATTCTGGATGATATTGGCATTGATTACGCCATTGATTTCATCACCCACTTTGGTTTTCATAAAGAAAACCTTCCTCATGGATTATCGCTATCATTGGGCAGTTTATCAGTGAGTCCACTGGATCTCGCCGCAGCTTATGCCGTTTTTGCCAATGGCGGCTATAAAATAGAGCCTTATTTGATTGATCGCATCACAGATAGTGACGGCAAGGTATTACTGCAGGCAAAACCCACACAAGTCTGCAATCAATGCACTGATACAAACATTAGTCCTGATGTTCTGGCCCCACGCGTTATTCCCGAAGATATTGCCTTTTTAATGAACTCCGCATTGGTAGGTGTGGTTCAGGAAGGTACAGCGCGAGGCGCTAAAGTGCTAAATCGCCAGGATATTGCAGGTAAAACAGGCACAACCAATGATCGAGTTGATGCCTGGTTTGCTGGCTACAATCCCGATTTGGTAGTCACCACCTGGGTAGGATTTGACACCCCTCACCCTTTACATGAGTACGCAGCACGACTTGCTCTGCCGATGTGGGTTGATTTCATGAAAATTGCTTTAAAAGATGTGCCTGAACGTGAAATCAAACAACCTGATAATGTC
>Ga0209024_1002536_pt1 | contig 10292 bp, 6 predicted proteins | sample AutmiccommunBRH5_FD_187380 | JGI IMG/M metagenome (GOLD analysis project Ga0209024, IMG submission 187380) | Deep subsurface microbial communities from Mt. Terri, Switzerland - Autotrophic microbial communities BRH/5 (SPAdes) (version 2) | ecosystem: Environmental > Aquatic > Deep subsurface >...
AGTGAGCATGGATCGTCTGGTATTAGAGCACTCGGAGCTAGTCCTTAGCGCGCGTGGTGCACTGGATAAGCCCTTATCACCTTCTGGTGGCCTTTTACGCCTGGAGGCAGAATTTTCAGCGGCTGATGCACAACAATGGCTACCCTACCTGCCCTCCGCTTATTTGAAGCCTAAACTGGACGCGTGGCTGAAGAACGACATCAAACGAATTGCTAAGGCAAGTGGTCAATTAAAAATAAATGGTGCGCTAGCAGACATCCCTTTTGATAAGGAGCCAGGTGTATTTACATTAACTACCCATTTAAGCGGGGTGGATTTATTTATTAACAAACAGTGGCCTTTAAATCAAAACATCGATGCCTGGCTGCGGTTTGACAAGCGAGCCATGCAGGCTGATATTCACCATGCCGAGCTGCAGGGGATCCTGGTGGATCAAATGAACTTGCGCATGGATGATATTGGTTTGGATAGAGAAACCTTGTTGATCCATGGAAAAATAGAGGCACCAGCTAAAAAAATAAAAGCTTATGTTTTCAACTCTCCTTTGAGAAAAAAATTATCACGATTGCAGCCTTTGGATTTGGAGGGGCCTTTAGGGTTAGATTTGAACTTGGAAATACCACTTTATCCTGAAAATCATGAGGTGTTGGTTCGTGGTGTGATGGGGTTTAACAATAACCAGGCCGTGGTTCATTACGGAATGAGTAACCTGGCGTTGGATAATTTGTATGGAACACTGCAATTTGATGAGCATGGTATAACAGACAGCACGCTGCGGGCGAATTTGTTTGATGAGCTTATTGCTATGCACATTAAGACCGTTCGTCAGAAAAAGCCATACACCGAGATTCGTGTCGATGGGGACACCAGCATTGACGCATTGAAGAAAAAATTAGATTTGCCTGTGTTTTCTTTGCTGAAAGGGCGGTTTAACATCGCAAGTACCTTAACATTGACTGACGAGCCAGATGATTTGGATCACATTCAAATTAATACAACATTACAGGGTGTATCCTTTGATTTACCGTCACCTTTGGGGAAATCATTTGAAGTCGTGGCGCCCCTCACTATCGATATTGATTTTAATCCAGCCACAGCGATTAGAACACGGTTTAATTATGACAATCGCTTAAGTGGTGACTTATGGTTTGATAGCGGTAAAAAGACGTTTCATTTAAATAATGGTGAGATTCGATTGGGCCCTGGCAAGGTTTCATCACAAAAAAAAGCCGGGGTACATGTGGTAGGCACCTTGCCTGTGTTCGACCTCCAGAAATGGCAAAAGACTATTGCTAAAGTTCCCACTGATACTTCGTCACCCCGTTTGATAGACAATATTCGATTTATTGATGTGCTACTTGGGTCTGTCATTATCAAAAATCATGAATACAAGCAGGTCAAACTCAATGCGGTTAAATCAGCTAAAGATAGCTGGGAAGTAAAGTTAAATCAGGAGGATGTAAAAGCCCATCTGCATTATAATCACGCGCAAAATTGGTTGAGTGGAAATTTTGAGTACTTATACCTTGCGAAATCTGTTTTTACTAATAAAAAAACTGATTCTTTAATGTCAAATCTGACCCCTTCCCAAATTCCGAACCTGGATTTAACCATTGATAAATTGCGAGTGGGTGAGGTGGATGTTGGATCCGTCGACTTAAAAAGTACCAGCACCAGTACTAATTGGCAATTACAGCATTGTCAAATTACATCACCAGTCTATCAATTGACGATGAAGGGTGGCTGGGTCAAGAATAGCAAACAAAACCAAACTAAACTGCAAGCTGATTTGCAAATTGAAAACTTGTCAAAAAGCCTTCATCGCTTAAATATCCCGCCCGTGGTTGAGGCACATCAAGGCAAGATTCAATTTAAGGGCGGGTGGCCTGGTGGAATCCATGACTACTCTTTAGCGAAAATTCGAGGCGAATTGTACATCATCTTTAAAAATGGCCGTATCACTAACTTAAGCCCGGAAACTGAGGGCAAGCTGGGATTGGGCAAATTACTCAGTATTTTGAGTCTACAAACAATACCACGTCGTCTTCAGCTGGATTTTAGTGATTTGGCCAATGATGGCTATAGTTTTGATGTGTTCAAAGGCAGTTTTGTATTGAAAAATGGCGTGATGATCACCGATGATAGCTTTGTTGACGGCCCTGTGGCCCACGCCACCATGAAGGGTAGTTTAAATATAGTGAAGCGCTTATATGATGTTGATTTACAAATATCACCGCATATTACCGCCAGCCTGCCAGTTGTAGCAACTATTGCCGGTGGCCCCATTGCAGGGGTAGCCACCTGGTTGGCAAGTAAGTTAATCAATCGCGGCATGCATAAAATCAGTGGTTATACATACAAGGTTTCAGGTCCATGGCTTGATCCAGTTGTGCAGCAAGTAAGTATTATTAAAAAACCCCGCTGATTAACTATAAAATCAATCATCCTCATTTAAAAAAAGGGGAGCGAGTTTTATAATCCAAACCCCGCATTTCACCACACAAGCATCACCCTTTAAAAAAGATGGCTAGGGTGGATTTAAAATCCAAACCTCGCATTTCACCACACAAGCATCCCCCTTTAAAAAAGATGGCTAGGGTGGATTTAAAATCCAAACCTCGCATTTCACCACACAAGCATCCCCCTTTAAAAAAGATGGCTAGGGTGGATTTGAAATCCAAACCTCGCATTTCACCGCATAAGCATCCCCCCCTTTAAAAAAGGGGGGCTAGGGGGGATTTTAAAATCCCAACCCAAACACCATTAAGAATCGCTTGGCTCTTTAGTCACCGGCGATTTTTTTTTTGGTAATTCGGAGTTAAGTGGAATCACCCGCCCGCTTTGATGGCCAGATTGATTTTGTTGCGGCCCCGCGTTATCCGGACGTTTACGTCCTGCCCCAGGCGTTTGCCGCGTTTGCTGTTGCCCACTGGGACGCCGTCTGCGAGCGGGCTGATTAGACGTGCGTTTTGCAGATTGTTGGTTGGATGAAGAGGCCTGCTTTACATGTGACGAAGTGGACTTTTTGCTGCTGGCAGACGACGCATTGTGTGATTCAGCATGAGTCTCAGGTTTAAACAAGTTACGCCATATGCGGGTAAAAAATCCGATTTCTTTTGGTTTAATTGGATGCTGGCCGGAATAAGCTTTTACTGCTGGAACATCAAGCTTCGCCGTGTCCTGATCAGCCCGGGTGATGGCTAATTCTGGCGATTGGATCAATGAATAACTGGGCTTTTTATTTTTACCGACATTGGCCTCTTTCATTCGGGCAATATTATATTGCGGCGCTTGCAAGTATGGGTTGGCAATCACCAGCACATCGACATTATGTCGTTTTTCAATATTGAGAATAAAATCGCGTTTTTCATTCATGATAAAAGTGGCAATTTCAACAGGCAGTTGCACGTGTATTTCAGCAGTTTTTTCCTTCAACGCTTCTTCTTCAACAAGGCGAATGATGGATAAGGCATGTGACTGAATATTTCGCACCGTACCGCGACCTTCGCAGCGAGGACAAACATCTTGTGCTGATTCACCCAGAGATAAGCGAAGACGCTGACGTGACATTTCAAGTAAACCAAATCGTGAAATACGGCCAACCTGAATCCGCGCCCGGTCAGCTTTGAGTGCTTCTTTAAGCCGATTTTCCACATCGCGTTGATTTTTAGTCGAGCTCATGTCAATGAAGTCAATCACGACCAAACCACCTAAATCTCGCAGACGCAATTGCCGGGCAATTTCATCGGCAGCTTCAAGGTTCGTATTCAGTGCTGTTGCTTCAATGTCAGCGCCGCTGGTGGCTTTTGCAGAGTTGATATCAATGGAGACAAGGGCTTCAGTACGGTCAATAACCAGCGCACCACCAGAAGGTAATAAAACCTCGCGTTGGTAGGCAGTTTCAATCTGACTTTCAATTTGATAAAAATTAAACAGCGGAATGGTGCTGTTGTAAAGTTTGAGATGAGGAAGAAAATCAGGTTTAACCTGCTCAATGTACTGTTTGGCTTTTACATAGGAAACTTGATCATCAATGATTATTTCGCTGATTGATTTGCGTAAATTATCGCGAATTGAGCGGATAATAACATCACCTTCCTGGTGAATCAGACAGGGCGCAGGTTGTGTATTGTAAGCATGTTTTATCGCATGCCATTGATTGCACAGCATATCCAGGTCAGCTTGTAATTCATCCTGACCTTTACCTACACCGGCAGTACGAATAATAAGCCCCATGTCTTCATTTAATTCCAGGGAATTAAGGGTTTCTTTCAACTCGTCACGATCATCGCCCTCAATACGGCGCGAGATACCACCAGAACTAGGGCTATTTGGCATGAGCACGAGGTAACACCCTGCCAGGGTGATAAATGTGGTTAAAGCAGCCCCTTTACTGCCGCGCTCTTCCTTATCGACTTGAATTAAGAGCTCTTGGCCTTCACGAATCAGTGAACTAATTGATGGCTTTTCATCCCCACTGCGTGCTGACTGTTTTAAATACTCAGGTGCTATTTCTTTCAGTGGTAAAAACCCTTGGCGTTTAGAGCCATATTCGACAAATACAGCATCCAGACTGGGTTCCCTGCGGGTCACGACCGCTTTGTAGATATTGCCTTTTTTCTTGACTTCAGCAGGACATTCAATATCCAAATCAAATAAATGATTATCTTTCACCAGGGCGACACGTACCTCTTCAGCTTGCGTCGCGTTAATTAACATTTTTTCCATTTTCAACCCCATCAAAAGGGCGCTTTACTTAATTAAAGATAGTGCAAGGCTATGTGTTTTATTGCTGCCTGTAGCATTATTTAATCCTTGATCCTTTGTGTCACACTAGTTTAAAAGTGCGCCAAGGAGCAATCCATTCTCCACGCGATGCGTGCGGTTGGAAAATAGATTTTACTAAACAATGACAACGAACAGGGCAATAAATATCATTTTTAAGCATAACCCAAGACCTAAACGATCGCTCGAAAAAGCATTTAATTGCTGCAAACATGGCGAATTGATCTAAAACAGCGCTTATTCTCGTTAAATAAGCCTGGCTATTTGCCGTTTGTGAATGCTGTGTTAGTCGCGCTACTTTTTTTTGCAGGATTAAATAATTTCCAGACAGACTCTTAATGACAGACCGCACGCATGGTACCTTCATGGAATGAGGTGGATGCTGGGTTTTATAGCATGACTGGCATGCGCGGGTATCTGGTGAGTTTGTATTCAATTTAGCTCTGGTAGTGGGTTGCTTCCTTGTATCAGTTTTTAAGGGAAGCGCATTTCGTTTTTTGTGTAGCTGATATTTTTATCAGCCGGTAAACTTTTAAATTGTTTATGCGTTATAATTCTGTCACAGCAGATTTATCTGCTTACACATAATGATAACAAAAAAATCAACCATAGCAAATAGGGTAGGTTGGGTTAAAAATAGGTTTAATGCATGAGTGATGTTCGTTATACAGAAATTACTGCTGAAGAAGAAGGTCAGCGGCTTGATAATTATTTGATTCGCGTGCTGAAAGGCGTCCCTAAAAGTCATATCTATCGCCTGATTCGAGGTGGTGAAGTGCGGGTGAATAAAAAACGGGCAAAAGTTTCCTCAAGGCTATGTCAGGGCGATAGAATACGTATTCCGCCTGTGCGGGAATCGCAGGAGAAAGAAGTTTATGTTGGTGAGCAACTTACCCAACGTTTGCATGAATGCATTATTTATGAAGACAATCAATTACTGGTTCTTAATAAACCGGCGGGAATCGCTGTACATGGCGGCAGTGGTTTGAGCCTGGGCGTTATTGAGGCATTACGAAAAATACGCACGGATCTTCCCTACCTGGAACTCGTTCATCGTTTGGATAAAGAAACATCGGGCTGTTTGCTACTGGCAAAAAAAAGGAGTGTGCTGCGAGCAATCCAGGCTTTGCTTGAGTCAAGAGAAGTGAACAAAACCTACTGGGCATTGCTCGCCCATCCTTGGGAAGGAAAAAAATCACTTACCGTGGATGTGGCACTAGAAAAAAATACACTTAAATCAGGCGAACGAATTGTTGTCATCAAAGACGAAGGTAAATCGTCACAGACCCTGTTTAAATTGCTGGAAAGATATAAGCAGGCCTGCTGGGTTGAGGCAAGCCCTAAAACCGGCAGAACCCATCAAATTCGCGTGCACAGTGCTTATCTCGGTCACCCGATCGTCGGTGATCAAAAATATGGTGGCGATGTGCCAATTGAGGGCCTGGATGCTAAAAAACAACGACTGTATTTGCATGCCAGAGCAATTCAATTTAATCTGGGCGGTAAAAATCATCTGTTTCAAGCTGACTTGGATGAACGGTTTTCTCAAGCACTAAAGCAGTTACGTTTAAGGAGTAGATTACCGCATGAGTAGTTTATATCGCTTGGTGGTGTTCGACTGGGAAGGAACACTGGGAGATACGTTGGGACAAATTTTACGTACCGTCGCCACTGAAGCCAAACGCTTGCATTTTGGCGAAGTAGATGAGCAGCTTGCCCGTCAATACGTGGTATTGGGATTGGTGGTAGCGGTAAAAAAAATATTTCCCCATTTATCCGCCGCGCAGCATGGGCAATTGCTCGAAGCAGTGCAGCAGACACTAGCATCGCGTTCCATGGACGTTTATCTCATACCAGGTGCCAAGCGCATCGTGCAGCGCATCCATCAAGCAGGCATAGATTTAGCGATCGCTACCAACAAGGGTCAGCAATCATTACAGCGTGCTGTACAGGCATCAGGGCTGAGTGAGTTTTTTTGCGTAACGCGTTCAGCAGGGCAGGTTCCAGCAAAACCCCATCCGCAAATGTTAGAAGAAATCATGGATTTTTGTGGTGTCACGGCGGATCAGACATTAATGGTTGGTGACTCTGTAAGCGATATTGAGATGGCTTCTTTGGCAGGCGTTGATGTTGTAGGTGTTGATTTTTATCAAGATAAACAGCAGCAACAACAATTGCGTACTGCGGGTGCAAAAGAAGTGTTTGATGATTACCAGCAACTGGCAAATTATTTACATTTGGCACCACTGAAAAATGATGATTAAGGAACCTGCGTGTTCCTAAGTGAGCAAGAAGCTTGAGCACATTCACGTGTCTTAAAATAAAGGGGTTGTAGTGGATACATTAACCAGTTTACCCAATTTGCTAACATTATTGCGGATTTTACTTATCCCAGTTTTTGTTGTGGTCTTTTACCTGCCTTTTTCATGGGCACATGTGGCGGCAGCAGTTATTTTTGCTCTGGCAAGTTTTACCGACTGGCTGGATGGCTACCTGGCGCGCCGACTCAAGCAAATATCACCATTTGGTGCTTTTCTTGATCCCGTTGCTGATAAATTATTGGTGGCTACCAGTTTGTTGTTGCTGGTGGGAGCAAAAGACTTAAACTACATTACCTTGCCGGCAATTGTGATCGTTGGGCGTGAAATTGTTATTTCAGCGCTGCGTGAGTGGATGGCTGAAATAGGCAGCCGTGCCAGTATCACTGTTAGTTATATTGGCAAGATAAAAACTGCCGTGCAAATGATAGCACTGGTTTTGCTGCTTGCTTTTCATCCAGCGCATTCCATTTGGGGGATGATTGGCTTTATTTTATTGTATCTGGCAGCAGTTTTAACGATATGGTCAATGGTGATTTACATTGGCATCGCCTGGCCGCAATTAATAAAAAAACGATAAGCGCAACTTATTAAAAAAGATTATTTTATTGTTGACAGGCCGGCTAATTCCGGTAAAATTCCATCCCGTAGAGAGGCGGGAATAGCTCAGTGGTAGAGCACAACCTTGCCAAGGTTGGGGTCGCGAGTTCGAACCTCGTTTCCCGCTCCAAATTAAAGCGACAGACGTCGCTTTTTTTTTATCAAGCTCTATTCAAGAAGTTACTTAGGTCAAGCGCCTAAGCAAATGGCTGTGTGGCAGAGTGGTCATGCAGCGGCCTGCAAAGCCGCGTACGCCGGTTCGATTCCGGCCTCAGCCTCCAACCATGCCCAGGTGGCGAAACAGGTAGACGCAAGGGACTTAAAATCCCTCGGTGGTAACACCATGCCGGTTCGATTCCGGCCCTGGGCACCATATTCATATTTTGTAGGTCTTCGTAAGATGCCAAAACAGTATGTATCTGTTTGATTAATAATAAAATAACATTGACTTCTTCTTCTCAAATCTTTCTTAACTATTCGTTAGTTTTCGCATATAACTGCGAGAACTTTAGGTAAGATTTTGGGTCAGGTTTTTACCTCTCTTTCAGTTCCTCCAGAGTTGCCGCTTAGTTGAGGTAATTTACATTGTCAGACTTTCAAATTAAATCTCTAAAGACAGTATCTACGCTCGCTGCAATGTTATCCAGCCAAAATCGAGTTAAATGCTCGTGGTTTTATTCAAATCCTCATTGTCCTCATTTTGTTTTTTCATGACTTGGCTTTTTAAGCTCCCAGCTGCAAATAATTTATGTGGGGACAAACCACGAGCTTCATTGCTGGTATTCTTTGATCGATTAAATCGGTTCATCTGCATTTTAAATAATTCCAGCCTTTTTATTGATTCCTGGCTTTGCTCAATGCTAACTGTATTGAGCACATCCAGGAGTAAGTCAGGCTCTTGATTACTTAAAATTAGCATGTCACAACCTGCTTTCAAGGCAAGTTCAGAACGTGTTTTTAAATCACCACAGTCAGCACCTTTCATTGATAAACAATCGCTTAAAATAATGCCTTGATAACCTAATTGCTCACGTAAAATACCTTGCAGCCAAATGGTTGAAAAGCTAGCAATATTTTGGCTATCAACATGAGGATAGGTAATATGTGCTGGCATAATGCCGCCAAGCTTATTCTTTTCAATCAAGCCCCTAAATGGCTTTAAATCCGTTTCTCTTAAGTCTTTTTCTGTTTTATCACAAGTTGGTTGCCCTATATGCGAATCAATTAAAGTGGAACCATGACCTGGAAAATGTTTAGCAACAGCCGGCATTCCTGCTTTATTCATGCCATCAATAAATGCTTCTGCCAGTAATTCAACGACCTCAGGTTTTGTGTGAAATGCGCGATCTAGTTTACCAATTACATTACTTTCTCCGTGCAAATCAACTACAGGCGCTAAGCTTAAATCAACACCATAAGCCAACAAATCATTAGCCATGTCCTCGCCATACTGTCTTGCAAGTTGAATCCCCACCTCATTGTTTAAATCAAACACATCCCCATATACACGTGCAGCTGGCAAGGAACGAAAACCATGTCGTTGAAATCGCTGTACATTTCCTCCTTCATGATCGATTGCTATAAAAATATCAGGCCTTACTGAGCGAACATCATCAAGTAAGGCTTGCAGCTGCTCTGGATTGATGAAATTTCGGGTAAACAACACCAGGGCACCAACATTAGGATGACACAAAATCTTCTTCTCAATATCTGAAACCTCGGTTGATTTCAAATCCACCATAAAAAATTTGGACATAACTATTCTCTGTTGAATTCAATACGCCAATATTAAATAAGTGGTGTTTCTAGCACAAGGATAATGAGGTAAACAATATATGATTCACTGCAATTTATGTGCAGCCAGCCCGGATGAAGGCGCGGCCGTAATCCGGGTTTCCTTCGCTTCGAACATCCCGGATTTCGTTTTACTGCATCCGGGCTACCTGGCTTGCTCGCAACAGCGCGCGCATAAGAAAGAGACGGGGTGCCAATTCCATAGCGTTCCTTTCTAATGAAACCTGGAGTATATGTGATCACGTGATATGCTTTGATCAAGGTACTTGAGGTGTCTGGTGTCGTGGCGACCGTCAAATCACGAACGATATTTTTGCTAAAAATAAATTAGTAATATATTTTGTCATTAGATAAAAAGTGCTATCTAGGTACTTAGTTAGATAGAGTGCATAACAAGAGGTAGATTATGTTAATTATTTTCGGCGGACTCCCGGGAACAGGGAAAACAACCATTGCTAAACAATTAGCAAAAACTGTTGGAGCTGTATATTTACGAGTTGATACGATTGAACAAGCATTAAAGCGCTCTAACGCGATATTTAAAGATTGGTGCGGACCTGAAGGATATTTTATTTGTTACGAATTAGCTAAGGAAAATTTGGCATTGGGACTTACGGTTGTAGCGGATACAGTGAACCCTATAGAAATAACAAGGAATGATTGGCGCAGGGTGGCGCGAGTTGTTGGTGTAAAATCATGCGAGATAGAAGTTGTTTGTTTAGATAAAGCTGAACATCAACGTAGAGTTGAGGTAAGAACGACAGATATTGAAAATCATCAGCTCCCAACATGGCA
>Ga0209024_1002543_pt1 | contig 10266 bp, 11 predicted proteins | sample AutmiccommunBRH5_FD_187380 | JGI IMG/M metagenome (GOLD analysis project Ga0209024, IMG submission 187380) | Deep subsurface microbial communities from Mt. Terri, Switzerland - Autotrophic microbial communities BRH/5 (SPAdes) (version 2) | ecosystem: Environmental > Aquatic > Deep subsurface >...
TGCCATATTCTGGTTCCTTTATTTGATATTTTTCGCTTGTGCCCCTGCGCCGTGCGCAGGTGACGATGTTCGTTCCCCCGCGTAGGCGGGGGTCCATCTCCCAATCTCGCCGATACGAGCTACCGATATTTAGCGCCCTGACCGAACGGCACGAGATGGACCCCTGCCTCCGCAGGGGAACTGAACCTTCAACACCCCGGCGCTTGAGGTGGAATTAAACCCTCAAAACCCGCGCCCGATACTCCATCAACCCGCTCCACGGACCGGTAGCCCGCCGCAAAATCCGGGTGCGGCGAAAATCGAACGTCACAATCTGCCACCCCGCCGCATCTTCCAGCCCTTGCTCCAGCGCTTCTTCCACCAGTGCCATCACCCGGTGCAGCCGCGCCGCCGTCTCGCCATCATCATGGGCCGTCAGGGCCAGGCTAAGCTCCCGGCCGACCCCGCCCTTGTGGCTCCAGTCGAGCGAAGCGCCGGTGGCCAGCGCGACATAGGGAAAATCCGCACGCGGCGGCGGCCCGTCATATATCCCGCTGACCAAAGCCATCAACGGGAGATGCGCGTGCAACCGCGCAATCAGCTGCCCCTGCACCGCTTCCAGCGCGCCGCTCACCGCCCACCCCGGATCAGAAAACCGATATCGCGCAGGCTGCCACTATCGATCAGCCGTTGCCGCAGCCGCCATCCCGCGATCTTGATCCCCTCTGCGCTTTCGGCAATCCGGACATCGGCCGGCACTTCCTCCGCCAGCACCGCCATGGCCGCGGACCGGCCGCGCGCCAGTTCCCGCTCGGCGATCAACGCGCCCCGCTTCCGCAATATTTCCATCATCGTCTTTCTTCCGCCAGCAATATGGTTTTCGGAATCAGCCGGTACTCGAGCACCACGCTGCTGATCGTCATCACCCGTTCGCCCCAGACCAGCCGGTCACCGGGCCTGATCGCCTGGGTTTCCCGCAGGATGAAGCGCCAGCGCGGCAGCGCTGATCGGCTCTCCGCCTCGGCCTCCCGTCCGCTATTCAGCGCTTCTGCCGCGGCCCAGAAGGTGCCGACCGGGTCATGCAACGGCACCGCAGAGCCCAGCGCGTCCCGTTCGCCGCGCTGCCGCTCTATGCTGATCCGTTCCCGCAAGATCCCGGAAAATTCCCGCCCCATCACGCCACCCGCATCCGCCGATAGGGCCGCCACAGCGCCGTCACCGCCCGCGGCGGGCCGCCGGCGTCGACGCCGTCGCGATTGGCGTAGAGATAGCCGGCCAGCCGCACGATACCCTGGCGCAGTCCGGCCGGAAGCCCGTCCCAGTCCGCCGCCAGGCCGCAGTCGTAAACGATCCGCATGCGCGAGGCGTCGCTGTCCCCCCGCAGCCGCACCCAGCCGAGCCCTTCGGCGTCAATATCGACCGCATAATCCTCCACCGCCAGCAGCACCGAACTCCCGTCCGCGTCGACCGTCTCGACCGAGACAATCGCCTGCACCGGCAGCCGTTTCAGCCGTTGCCACGCCTGCCAGGCCGGCAATATGTCGGTCACCGTCCGGGCGATCAGCATCTGCCCGATAAAATCCTCGCACAGACCGGCGGCACTGCGCAGGAACCTGTCAATCGCCTGGTCGTCGGCCTCGTGCTCGATCCGAACGAAGGCCTTGACCTCGGCGATCAGCGCGGCCGGCAGGTCCGGCCAATGTGCAATGGAAAGGCTCACGGTCGCGGCCTCCTTTCGCTAATATTTGAGAATATGCGCCCGTGCCGGAGAGAGAGGGGAGCGACCGGCACGGACGCGCTGCGCCAAAGCGCAGCTAGGGCATGATCCTGGGGGCTTCAGGAAGCGCTGAACTGCATCAGCTTGATCGCTTCCGAATTCATCAGCTGTCCGCCCACACGCCGGGTCGCGTAGAAATGGACGAACGGCTTGTTGGTGAACGGGTCGCGCAGGATATGCGTCGCCCGCCGCTCGGCGATCAGATAGCCGGCACGGAAATTGCCAAACGCGATCGACAGACTGTCCGCCGCGATATCGGGCATGTCCTCCGCCTCGACCACCGGATAGCCGAGCAGGGTCGTGGGCTGGCCGCTGGCCAGAGACGGCTGCCACAGGAACGCCCCGTCTGCCGTCTTGAACTTGCGGATCTGCGCCAGCGTCGCGCTGTTCATCACGAAACTCGCGCCCTGCCGATAGGCCGGTCGCAGCGTGTGGACGAGATCGACCAGCACATCCGCTCCGGCAAAATCCCCCGCCACGCCCGACGGCACATATTGGAGCGCCCCGAACGCCCGCACATCATCCGCCTCGTCGGTCACCACCGCATTCAGAAAACCGCGCGGCTGGTTCACCCCCGAACCGCTCACGAAAGCAGCCCCCTCCGCCCGAGCAAATTCCCGCGCAATCTCGTCCGCCAGCCAGGCCTCGACATCGAACGCCGCGTCATCCAGCATCGCCTGCGACGCCGCCGGATTGGCGTAAAGCTCGCCGCTTGGCGGCGCGATTTCGTTGAAATCAGGGGTGTCCGTCTCCGGCCGCCCTGCCGTCTCACTGACCCAGCCGGACGGCGTGCCGCCGGTGGTCACCAGCTTGCGATAGCCCGCGGTCCCGGTCTGCACCACGGTTGCAATCGAGCGGATCGGCGAGATATCCTTGAGCGTCGCCCCGATCAGCGCATCAATCTCCTGCGGCACGGCAAAGCCGCCCTCGGGGCCCGACGCACCGGAAAGGCTCTTCAGCTCCACCCCGGCCTGCTCGCCGCGCCGCAGATAGCGGCTGACAAATTCCTGCGCCGCCTCCGAAGCCGGCATCGCCTTCGCCCCGTCGAGCGCAGGACGGGCCGCCATCCTGCCGATCGCATCCACCTGCCCCTTCAGCCCATCGACATCGCCGCGCAGCACCGCAATCGCCTCGCCATGCTGCTCGCTTTCCTCCGCGATCAGCACCGAATCAAAAGACGCTTCCAGCGGATCCGCCTTGGTTTCGAGCTTGAGATTATGTTCCATATCATTCCTTTCCTGACATCCATTTCATTTCGGACAGTGAAATCGCGCGAAGCGCGAAAAATTCAGAATTGCTGAACCAGATGCACCCGCGCCAGATCCTGCATCGGCGAAGTCACGAGAGAAATCTCCGCCACATCCAGATCCAGCAGTTCGCGCGGATTGGTGCCCGCCGCCCGCTTCACCCGATAGCCAAAGCTCAGCCCCCTGACCGAGCCCCCGGCCAGCATGGACGCTACCTCCCGCCCGGCCCGGGTCGCGGTCGAGACCGTCCCGATCACCCGCAACCCGCGCCGGTCTTCCTGCACAAAATCAACAGTGCCAATCCGCCGCAACGGATCGTGCTGCCACAGCAGCGGCAGCGCCCTGCCGTCGGGAAATGCCCCAAAGGCCCCGCGCCTGATAATATCCCCACCCCGGTCAACCCGGTCAAAGATCGCCGCATAACCGGCAAAGCGTATGTCTCTTAGTCCCTCCCCTTCAGGGGAGGGGTTGGGGTGGGGCCTGTCGGTTAGCGATGAGTCTTCCGTTCGTGCTGAGCCTGTCGAAGCACCTTTCGCCGCGGACCGCCCTTCGACAAGCTCAGGGCGAACGGACTGCGGGACCATATTCACAACACCAGATGCCCTAACCCCAGCCGCATCGCGATCCCCACCAGCAGCAACGCCAGCACCCCGCGCACCAGCCAGCGGATCGCCGCCTTCCACGCGCTCGCCTTGGCATCGCGCCAGGCGCGGAGCAGTTCGCGCAATTCGTCGATATCATCCTGTGCGGTGGGATCGGCCAGCCCGAGCCGGTCCAGCACCCGGGCCGCACCGGCATCCGTCGCCTCCTCGACAATCGCGCGCAGCGTCACCAGATCAGCCCCATCGCCTTCCGCCTGCGCCATCAGGCGGGCGAGCATTTCCTCATTTTGCATGTTCATTAAAACTCCAAAAAGGTCGTCATCCCAAACTTGATTTGGGATCCAGAGCCGCAAGAACAGTCCACACCGCTCTGGATGCTGAGCCGTCAGGCCATCGAAGATAATCAAGTTCAGCATGACGGGATATATATCCCCAGTATCGCCCGTTTTTCCCCAGACGCGCAGTCGCGCTTGCCTCCGCTTCGCGGCGGTTCGGCCATCCCTCTCGGAGTTAGTTTCTAAACGAACGTAGCGAGGCAAGGCCGGCCGACCGCCGCGCCTTATTGGCGCGATAGCCAAGGGCGCGGATGCGCCCGCCCGGCGCTTGAGGTTAGAATAAATAAGAACCGTCATCCCAAACTTGATTTGGGATCCAGAGCGGCAAGAACAGCCCTTGCCGCCCTGGATGCTGAGCCGTCAGGCCATCGAAGATAATCAAGTTCAGCATGACGGGAATTATATCCCCAGCATCGCCCGTTTCTCCTCCGGCGACAGAAAATCCGCCTCGCAAACCTGCTTCCACAACCGCTCGCGATCCTCCGACAGCGCCGGAATCTGGTCCCGGTCCACGGCCAGCACCGCATCCGGCCACCAGGCCCGAAGCGCCTCACCGAGCCCGTCCAGTATCTTGCCCGCCAGCGGCAGGATCGTCAGCCGCCACAAGGCCCGGTTGGCCTCCCGATAATTGGCATAGCTGTTGTCCCCCGGCAGCCCGAGCAGCATCGGCGGCACGCCAAAGGCCAGCGCGATCTCCCGCGCCGCCGCCTCTTTCAGCGCGACAAAATCCATGTCCGCCGGGCTCAGGCTCATCGACTGCCATTTCAGCCCGCCCTCGAGCAGCATCGGCCGCCCGGCATTGCCCGACCCGGCAAAGCTCGCCTCCACCTCCGCCTTCAGCCGGTCAAACTGCTCGCCGGTCAGCGCCGAACCCTCGGCCCCCGGATCATAGACCAGAGCGCCGGATGGCCGCGCCGCATTGTCAAGGATCGCCTTGTTCCACTTCGCCGCCGCATTGTGCACCGCCACCGCTTTCGCCGCCGCGCCAAGACAGCCCAGACCATAATGATCATCGGTCGGGTGAAAGGCCTTCACATGGATGATCGCCGCCCGCCCCATCGCATCCTGCGCCGCAAAGCGCGTCACATGCTCCCCAGCCCGGTAAATATAGGCCACCGGCCAGCCCTTGCCATCGGGCTCGACCGTCACCCGGTCGGGCCGCAGCGCATAAAGCTCATCGGGCTGGCCGTCACCGCCAGACATCACCTGCACATAGCTATTGCCATGCAGCAGCAGATGCGCCGCAATCGTCTCCAGCAGTGACTGGCCCGCGCTGATTGTCTGCACCAGCCCGACGACCGGTTCTTCAGACGGCACCAGTGGCGCGCCACCCACCGCTTCGGCGACAATACGCACCGCGCGCTGGGCAATCGCATTCTCGACATAGGCCTCGCGCACCCGCCCCTCATAAGAAAATGGCGCGTCCCCCGAAAGAGCCGCGCCACCATAAGTGCCGATATAGCTGCGCCCCAAAGGCGGCCGCAAAGAACCACCCCCGCCCTTGAAGGCGAGGGACAGATTTTCCCAGAATGTCATGATTTTTCCCTAGCCGAAACTAATCGGATTCATCCGATTGTTGAGATATCGAAGGCAAAGGCCTTCTCCCAGTCACCATTGTTACAACAACCCCAACTATTGTGGCAGCACCCAAAGCGGCTGCCTCCGCCGGTACACCATAAACTACCATGATTATAACAACCGCCAATAATGCTATTAAAGCCGCAATGCCCAACAGTTGACCACGGCTTTTTAAACCGTATTCCAGCTCAACGATTTTCTGGTCCATACTATGGCGATGAGCTTGTTCCTTTTCGGAACGGGAAATAATCCTTTCAGCCAACCCCGGAACTATTCGGTCATATTCTCGTAAATCTTCAGGTGCAGGTAATGGTCCGGCATGTTGTTGGGTTGTGATCGATTGCTCGGTGACCACTTGGATCATTGCGTTTGGGTCTAACCCCTGTGATTCCAAATAGTCCAAGAAATCTTGTGCCTTGGCTTTGGCTTCATTGGTTTTTGTTAGGTCTCCAGAGGGAGCAGGTGATCCAGCTAAAGTGGCATCTGGCTCGCGTTCATCTCCATCTTGTTTATCCGGCACCTTTATTGTTCCAGTTCGTGCTCGACCGCTCGATCAAAATCTTTGCCTATTTCAACCATATCAATATTCAATGATCCCCGCCGCAACCGGCTTCTGCTGTGCGTTAGGTGATGATCGTTGGCTATAGACGAAACACCAGCCGCAACCATGCGTGAACGCCAAAAGCCTGCTTTATCACGATAAATATCGAACTTACGCACTTTTAATCCTCTTTCCTTCGATGAACGTCGGACATAATAAAATATAGTGATTAAACCGATTAATATAATACACAGGTAAACTTTATCTTACAAGATATCTAGAGGATTCGCGGCACCCGCTTCCGCCCCAGCATCAGTTCCGTCAGCGCCCAGACCAGCGCATCCGCCCGGTCCGGCGACCGCCCCGGCCCTTCGTAGCCGCCACCGATCAGCAGCCCGCACATCTCGTCTTCCAGCCGCGGAAACGCGCCGGCATGATACACCCGCCCGCTTTCATAAAGCGCCGCCACCGGCTCGGCCCGTGCAACCTTGCCGCGCGAGGCGTGGACCAGCTTCACCGGCAGCGCGATATTGGCCGCATGGAGGACAGATCGCACCATCGCCCCGCCCTGGTTGGCCTCCGCAACCACCCGGTCCGCGCCGAACCGTTCCGCCGCATCGGCCACCCGCCGCGCCCAGGTCTCGGGACTCGCCTTTTCGACGCTGCAGTCGGCCAGCACATAAGCTTTGCCATCCGCGCCCAATCCGGCAACGATTATGCCGCAAGCATCTCCGGTCTTGGACGCAGGCGGATCAACGCCAATGACTATGCGCGACATAACGTCCGTCATCCCGGACTTGATCCGGGATCCAGAGCCTCTGAAGGCACCCTTATGACCATCCGGATTTGCCAATCCAGACGCTCTGGATGCTGAAACAAGTTCAGCATGACGAATAACACCAACCCGGCACCCTTCGATCATCTCCCTTGTCCACAACGCCCCTTCCAGTTCCTCGATCAGCTCGCCGTCCAGCTCCTGCCGTCCCAGCCGCGTACCGCCATAATCCGCGGCCATCGCGGTCAGAAAAGCCTCCGGCAGATGCAGGGCATTGTCGCGTGTCCGTCCACCGGTGATCACGACATTCTTGCCGCTGACCAGCGCCCGCACCAGCGCCACCGGCCGCGGCGTTGTGGTCGCGACGATTTGCGGCCGAAAGCCGAGGCGCAGCCCCATTTTCAGATTGTCCCAGGCCGCTTCCGCCTGCCCGGCATTGTTCATCCACTTGGCGATCTCGTCGCACCAGGCGTGGCTGTGCTGGGGACCGCGCAGGCCTTCCGGCTCCGCCGCCGAATAGAGATGCGCCTGCGCGCCATTGTCCCAGCTCAGCCGCTTCAGCGACGGCTCCCAGACCGGACGCTGCGTGGGCGGCGCGATCGACAGCAGGCCGCTCTCGCCCTCGACCATCACCGTCCGGGTTTCGGCATAATTGGCGCCGACCAGGGCAAAGCGGGCGCTGCCGTCGCCTTCGGCAATATGGCGCACCCATTCCGCTCCCGCCCTAGTCTTGCCAAAGCCGCGCCCGGCCATGATCAGCCAGACCGGCCAGTCTGCCTCGGGCGGACATTGTTCGGGCCGCGCCCAGAATTGCCAGCGATACAGGAAATCCTGCAGCTCCGGCGCGCTCAGCCGCGACAGAAACGCAGTGCGATCCCGCGGCTGCATTCGGGCAAAAAAATCCGCCGCGTTGTCATCATTCATCATCGTCGGTGGCCTGCGGCTCTGGCTGCCCCTCGGTCAGTTCCTGCCGCTTCAGCAGCTTGGTCCGCATATCTGCCAGTTTCCGGTCGAGGCTCGCACGCACCAGTTCGGGGTTGATATCCTCCTCCATCGCCCGGGTCAGCGCCACCATCTGCTTGTGCGCCAGCAACAGTTTGACGCCAATGCTGTCATTATAATGCCTGACCTTCGCAACCTCCTTGCCGTCATGGAACACGGGTTTCTTGACGCCCTTTCGAGCGCGCTTGAGCATGTCCATTTCGAGCAGTTCATATCCGGCGGCGAGCGAGCGCATCCATTGATGTAGGAATTCGGGATCGCGGTCGCGCCACAGATAGACGGTCGACACCGCGATATCGGCGGCTGCCGCCGAATTCGCCACGTGCGAGCTGATGGCCAGCTCTTTCAGGAATTTCAGCTTGCGCCTGTCGTCATATATTCCCCTGATTTCGGATTTGGCCATGATCTACTCCGTACCGGATCGCCGCGAACCGTCCGGACACAAAAAGGGCCTTCCGCCCTGAACAGCACCACCGGATCGGTGGAGAGAAGTTCAGCGCCGGTCGGCCCGAATCACAATTTCGCGATGTTCCTGATATGTACCCGAACAGCGTGACGATGTCAAGCTTTTTTCACCTATTTGGTAAATTGATCCCTGAAGCTGCCGCTTGATATCAATTGCTCTCCGATATAATCGGCTGCCATATCAGCCAGTTGCCGCCCCAGATGCCAATCGAGTATCTGCATTCCGGGAATGATCGGCGGGTTCACCAGAACATCCTGTTCGCCGAGCATTTCCTTCGACGCCATCCGGCTCGCCACGACCATCGACCGCGACATGATTTCGACAATCGAGGGAAATTCCCGCTTGCGTTTGCGGCGCAGCAGCACGTCCCGCAGCAAGGGCCAGCGACCGCGGATATCTTCATAGAGCGCCTCGGTGCGCCAGACCTCGTTCGGATCGCCCAGCGACACCACGAGATTCGGCCCGGCCTTGATCCCGTGCATCACCTTGACCGGCACATTGTCGAGCACGCCGCCATCGACTAGGATATTGCCGTCGCTGTCGATGAACGGCGGCAATATGGTCGGCAGCGAGCCAGAGGCGCGCACGCATTCCCACAACGGGCCGCGCCGGTGGATATGCAGGCCGTTGGTCGACAGGTTGGTCGAGACGCCAAAGAAATTGATCGGCTGGTCGGCAATATCCCGGGTGCCGTAGCGGGTCCTGAGTTCACTATCGAATACCGTCGGATCGAGCAGCGAGTAGAGCGGCAGGGTGAAGCGCCGCATCGCCTTGGCATGGATGAACATCGCCTCCATCTGGTCGAGCGTTTCATCAACCGACAGGCCCCGCGCAATCGCGCCGCCCATCGCCGCGCCGGCGCTGGCACCGCCAATGAAGTCGATCGGGATGTCGGCCTGCCGCAGCGCCTTGATCACGCCCAGGTGCGCGCAGCCCAATGCCCCGCCACCTGCCAGCACCACGCCGACCGCCCGGCCGGTCAGGAAGCGGGCAACCTTGGCAAAGTCCGCGTCATCGTCGACCGCGACATGATGATGCAGCTTGGGCGCACGCGGATCGATCCATTCACCGCTCCGGCTGATCGTCTTGCTGGCACTGGTGCGCAGCAGCAGCAGGCTGCGCTGTGGCTCGGCAATCCAGCGCATCGCCGCTTGTTCCATGGCATTGGGTTCGGGATCGGTCTTGCCGGGCCGGCCCACCATCACCAGCGCGTCGGCGTTGCGGCAGACCATCTGGCCCCAGTCCTCCGACCCGCTGCCGTCAATCAGGACATAGGCGCCCTTTGCTTCCTGTTCCGCAAGCCAGGACTGATATTCCTGCGCATCGGCCGCCTCGCTGGTCGCCCGGTCGATCGGCACCACCGGTGTCTCGGGCCGCACCACCGCCTCAAACGCCTCCGCCAGCCGCGTCAGAAAGCCGTCGGGCATCTGGCTGGTCCCGGCCGGCAGCAACGCTATCACCCGCGGGTTCTTGGCTGTTATCGATGCGGTTCGGGCGGTTGCCACCGCGAGCCGGGCCGAGACCAGCTTCAGCATCGCCGCATTGAGTTCGGGATGACTGAACGCGATCGCGTCAAACGCCCGGCGGGAGACTTCCAGCACCCGCGAATCGCGCATCGCGACCACATCGGCGGTGCGCTTGCCACCCGCGAAAAAGGCCAGTTCGCCAACCGCTTCCCCGGTTTCGATATGGGCGACAATCCGGGCTCCGTTGATCACCACGCGGAACCGGCCGGATTCGACAAAATAGAGCGCGTCGGCGTCCTCGCCCTGGTGGACCAGCGCCTCGCCACCGGCGACCTGCCGCATGTCGGAGACCGATTGCAAGGCCTCCAGTGCTTCCCGCGGCACCCCATTAAAAAGGGCGTGTCGGCTCAGGTCCGGCTTTTCTGTTGGTTCGGCCACGCAAAACTCCCCGTTGGTGCGACCCGTCAGAGAATATTATCCCGCTTTACCCCGCGACAA
>Ga0209024_1002546_pt1 | contig 10248 bp, 6 predicted proteins | sample AutmiccommunBRH5_FD_187380 | JGI IMG/M metagenome (GOLD analysis project Ga0209024, IMG submission 187380) | Deep subsurface microbial communities from Mt. Terri, Switzerland - Autotrophic microbial communities BRH/5 (SPAdes) (version 2) | ecosystem: Environmental > Aquatic > Deep subsurface >...
AGAAGCGATCGCGTCTGAGCGCCGCGAGATCGAGTCCGAAAAGGTCGACCTTCACCGACTTGCGCTGACCGATGAAGCTACAGGTCTGCTGAACCGCCGTGGATTCACCGAGCAGGCGCCCTTCCTCGTGGCTGCCGCACACCGGACAAAGCAGCCCTTGTCAGTCGTGTTCGTCGACATCGACCGCTTCAAGCGCATCAACGACGAACTCGGCCACCCGGAAGGGGATGTGCTGCTGCGGTCGTTCGCCTCGCTGCTGCGTGATGCAGTGCGTACGGGAGACCTCGCAGTGCGCTACGGCGGTGAGGAGTTCGTCGTCATCCTCCCCAGGAGTGCCGCCACGGGTGCGACTGAATGGTCTGAGCGAGTGCGACGAACGATTGCATCCGAGCTCAAACCCAGCGACGGCCGACAGGTGACAGCAAGCTTCGGAGTCGCGGAACTCAAGCCGGGCGAGTCGATCCAAGACGTTGTGCGCCGAGCGGACGCAGCGCTCTATGAAGCCAAGGCGGGCGGGCGGAATCGGACCGTTCGCGCGGAGTAGTTACTCCGGGCTCAGGTTCCATGCTGCATCCGTAGTGGTCGCGCGCCCGGAACGCTCCACAGGTAGGCGTGTAAGTGGCCGAACGGGACGCCAACATCGCGCAGAACTGGCAGGGCCGCGCCGACGTCACTCGCGCCCAGCCGCGCGTACGCCGGTCCTGGGGCTGTATGTCTCGCGCGGCCTCGTTGAGCCGCACGGCGGCCCGCTTCAGGGGCGAGGGCCACGGCGAAGGGCAGGGGGCACGCTCGCCCTCATCCTGCCCATTGCCACTGCTAGTTGACAGAGCAGCGGGTGGTTCCGCTCGAACACCTCAATGAACCTGAGACGTGAACAAGTCCGCCGTCGGCGAGGTTCGTTCTGGCGGGTGCGTCGATAGACGCTCCGGGCTCCTTCTCCACCACCGTGGCGACAGCTGTCACTGGTAGAAGATCCTCGGCGAACTGCACTGTCCTGATACCGAGTTCGTCGCCCTCGATTCGCGGGACATGACCTCGAGCGCCCGCGAACGAGGATGCGGAGACTGGTCTCATCGGTGGCTCGCACGTCCTCGTGCTCGGGGTGCTCAAGTACTCAAAGTGCCGCTCGTCGCGGCGGATGCACGTGAGGTGGACACCGATGGACAGCGTCAGGCGATCCTCCTGCCTAGAAGAAAGCGACATGCTCGAAAAGTCTATCGAATAACAGATAGTACGCGTGAATCCTCCTATACAGCTCAGAAGAAATGTGTTCCTATTCATACAACGCCGCGCCGAACGTGCGCGGTCCTCCCCTCGCTACCCGCCGGCCACCTGGGCCCCGTCTAGACGACGGTCCAGGAAGGCTGAGCCATGACTACTCCCGAATCGATCGACGCCCGCCGCCGCACCCTGCGCCCCTGGCCCCTCGCAGCGATCCTGCTCGCGATCCTCGCGGTCGTCTCATTGACGAACGTCGCGCGAGCGGCGGACATCTCGAGTTCGGTCGCCTACCCGCCGAGCGGCGCGACGGTCGGGACCTCGGTCCCGGTATCCAACTCGATCGCCACGTTCTCGCCGGGGACAGCGCTGGCTGCCGGCGAGAAGATTGCAATGACGTTCCCAGTCGGAACTACGCTCGCTGCATCCAGCATCGTGGTGGGCGACTTCCTGATCGTCCAGAGCGCCACTGGTACGAGCACCGCTGGGGCCGCCACTGCACCGTCCGCCGTCGCAGTTGACGCGGTAGCACGCACGATCACCCTCACGATCGCCACGGCCTCGCTCTCCACCGTTGGAGACTCCGCAGGACTTGGAACCGTGACCGTGGCCACCAGCACGACCGGCGTCAGCAGAATCAAGCATCCCACCACGGCAACGATCACTGGGACGTTCCAAGTTGCAACGATGACCGCCGGCGACATTGCTAAAGACTCCGGCTCCATCAGCGACGTCGTCTTCGTGGCGGGCCCGTATGACTTTGGTAGTTCGTCGGTTGCAACCTCTACCGCGTCCGTGGAGTACGGATCAATGACGACCGTCGCGCTGACGGCGCGCGACCGGTACGACAACCCGATTCTCGATTTGGTCGTCGGAAATGTGTCGTTCGCGCTTAGCGGTGGCACGAGCGCGGGTTCGTTTGCCGTAGCTACGAACGGCGGCTCTGGTCATTACTATGCTGACTTCACGCCGACCGCCGTCGGTACCGCCTCGACGTTGACGGCGACATACAACGCCGGCACGAACGCTAGATTGGGCGGTTCCCCAACCATCACGGTCACGCCGAAGCCGCTGACCGTCGCCTCGGGCGTCACCATCGACAACAAGGTCTACGACAAGACGAACGCCGCAACGCTGGCGTTCAACACCCCGGTACTCAGCGGCGTTGAGAGCGGCGGTGTCGTCTCCGTGAACCCGGCAACGGGCTCCGCCACATTCGCCTCGGTGAACGTCGGTACCGGCATCGCCGTCACGGTCACGGGGCTGGCGCTCCAGGGCACTGACGCAGGGAACTACACCCTAACGCAGCCGGCGGCGCTGACTGCGAACATCACGGCGCGGGCGCTGACGGTGACGGCGGGCACGCAGACGCGTGTGTACGACGGCACGACGGCCTCGTCGGGGACGCCGACGGTGACCGCGGGCTCACTGGCCTCCACCGACACCATCGCCGCGATCGCGCAGACGTTCGACACCGAGAACGTCGGCACGAACAAGGTGCTGACCCCGGCCGGCGTGGTGACCGACGGCAACGCCGGTAACAACTACGACCTGACGCTGGCCACGGTCGCGACCGGTGAGATCACGCAGCGCGCGCTGACGGTGACTGCAGTCACGCAGACGCGTGCGTACGACGGCACGACGGCCTCGTCGGGGACGCCGACGGTGACCGCGGGCACGCTCGCTACCGGCGACACGATCGCGGCCATCACGCAGACCTTCGACAACCGCAACGTCGGCACGAACAAGGTGCTGACCCCGGCGGGCGTGGTGACCGATGGCAACGCCGGCGATAACTACGCCCTGACCCTGGCGACGGTTGCGACCGGGGAGATCACCACCCGCGCGATCACGGTGACCGCCTCTACGCAGGCGCGTGTCTATGACGGCACGACGGCGTCGTCGGGGACGCCGACGGTGACGTCGGGCTCCCTGGTTGGTGGCGACACGATCGCGGCGATCACGCAGACCTTCGACACCCGCAATGTCGGCACAAACAAGGTGATCACGCCCGCGGGCGTGGTGACTGACGGCAACGGCGGCAACAACTACGCGCCGACGCTGACGACGGTCTCGACGGGCCAGATCACGCCGAAGGCGCTGACGGCGCCGGGGGTCACGGCAGCGAACAAGGTCTACGACAAGACGAACACGGCCACCCTGAACCTCGGCACGCCCGGCCTCACGGCGATCGAGTTGACGGATGACGTCACGGTGAACCCGGCGGGTTACACCGCGACATTCGCCTCGGTGAACGTCGGCACCAGCATCGCGGTCACGGTCACGGGGCTGGCGCTCCAGGGCGACGATGCAGGGAACTACACGCTGACCCAGCCGTCTCCGACCGCGGACATCACGGCGGCCACCCTGACGGTGACCGGAGTGACGGCCTCGAACAAGGTCTACAACGCGGACACCACGGCGACCCTGAACACCGGGAGCGCGGCCTTCGTGGGCTTGCTCGGCGGGGACTCGGTGAAGGTCAGCGCGTTTGGCGCCTCCGGGACCTTTGGTGACAAGATCGTCGGCACCGGCAAGACGGTGACGGTCACCGGCATCACGGCGGCCGGCACCGACGGTGCCAACTACACCGTCACGCAGCCGACGACCACCGCGGACATCACCGCGGCCACCCTGACGGTGACCGGGGTGACGGCCTCGAACAAGGTCTACAACGCGAACACCACGGCGACCCTGAACACCGGGAGCGCGGCCTTCGTGGGCGTGCTCGGCGGTGAAACGGTCACCGTCGGGGGTACTGCGACCGGTACGTTTGCGGACAAGAACGTGGGCACGAGCAAAACGGTGACGGTCACCGGCATCACGGCGGCCGGCACCGACGGTGCCAACTACACCGTCACGCAGCCGACGACCACGGCGGACATCACTGCGCGTGCGCTGACCGTGACCGGGGTGACGGCGTCGGACAAGGTCCACGACGGCAACACGACGGCGACGCTGCTCACCGGGTCGGCTTCGCTTGCGGGTGTGCTCAACGGCGATACGGTCACGCTCGACGTGAGCGGCGCAGTTGGAACCTTCGCGGACGCAAACGTCGGCACAGGGAAGACGGTCACGGTCACGGGGATCACGCACGGCGGCACCGATGCCGCCAACTACACGCTGACCCAGCCGTCAACGACGGCGAACATCACGGCCGTCGCCCAGACTCCGGCATCTGACCCCGCTCCGGCGCCGACACCAACTCCGACTCTGTTCGGGCCGACGGCGGAGCCGGTGGTCACGCGGACGAACGAGGACTCGACGCTCGTCACGGCCGGACAGCCCACCTCAGCCGAGACGCAATCCTCGAGCGGTGGCACGGCTGAGGTGACGGTCCCGGCGAACGCACTGTCGGCCGGGGCGACGCTGACGGCAGCGTCGATCGACAACCTCGAGGACCTCGCAGCGCAGGCGCCGCCTCCGGCGGATGCGCAACTCGTGCTGGCCTTTGTCATCGAGGCGACGGACGCCCAGGGCAACGCGCTGACCGAGGACTTTGCTCAGCCGGTTGAGCTCGAGTTCAACGTCCCGGCGGACAGCCTGCCCGCGGGCGCCACCGCCGGCGAGATCGTGCTGGCCGTCTGGAACGGCACGAGCTGGACCGAGGTGCAGGGCACGGTGCTGTTCAATGCCGATGGCACGGTCACCATCAGCGCGAGCGTGGACCACTTCACAATCTTCTCGGTCCAGCACCAGCCGGGCCGCGGCTCCTTCTCCCCCGCTCCCGCGTTCCCCGTGAGCTTCACGGTGTGGGGCGGCGGCGGGTACGACCTCCTCGACACGGCCGTCGGGGCAGGCGGCTCAGCGTGGGTGATGGTGGACGGCCGGTTCCACGGCTACAACGTCGGTGCGCCGGCCTTCGTGAACGCGGGGTTCCGCGCGATGCTCCCGGCGGGGATCGCCTCGAACACCGCGGTGGTCGTCTCGCGGCCAGAGCTGCTCCCCATGCGGTAGCGCGGCCTCGAGGGTTGCGAACGCTGAGAAGCGGTCCGTCGCGAGGCGGGCCGCTTCTTTGTGTGCGTCCTGACCTCACCGCATCCTTACCGCTGGGTCGGCGTGTGGACTGGTGCCGCGCTGTGCCACTTCAACCCGCGTCAGAACGGATGTTCGTATACCGTGGCCCTGTGGAAAGGGCACAGCATGAGTCTGTCCAAGGTCCGGTCAGTGGCGTTTCGAGGGATCGAGGGCATCCCGGTCGATGTCGAAGTGGACATCGGGAGCGGGTTGCCGGCGTTCAACATCGTGGGGCTGCCGGACACGGCGGTGCAGGAGGCGCGCGAACGCGTGCGCGCTGCCGTGAAGAACGCAGGGTTCGAGTTCCCCCTCCGCCGGATCACGGTGAACCTCGCGCCGGCCGATGTGCGGAAGGAGGGGCCGGTCTACGACCTCCCGATCGCCGTCGCGATCCTCGTGGCGTCCGGGCAGATCCCCAACCACTTCACGGACGCCGCGCTCCTCGGGGAGTTGTCGCTCGACGGTCGGTTGCGGCACGTCGCGGGGGTGCTGCCGTTCGCGGCGATGTGCGCCGCGGAGGGCTTCTCGGCGGCGGTCGTACCGCACGAGGACACCGCGGAGGCCGGCCTCGTCGGTGGGCTGCGCGTCCTCGGCCTCGAGACGCTCAAGCAGTTGAAGGACCCGCCCGAGCGCTGGCCGGCCCCGCTCCCGCCCACTGCCTGCGAAGTGCCGATGGAAGTGCATGACCTCGCGACGGTGCAGGGCCAGGAGCACGTGAAGCGCTCGCTGGAGGTGGGCGCGGCGGGTGGACATAACGTCCTGATGCAGGGCCCGCCGGGGTCGGGCAAGACGCTCCTCGCGAGGGCGCTCCCGGGGCTCCTCGCGCCGCTCTCGCCCGCCGAGACGATCGAGGTGTCGAAGATCTATTCGGTTGCGGGCCTGCTCAGCCGGGAGAACCCGCTGCTCCGGGACCGACCGTTCCGTTCGCCACACCACACGATCTCGCACGCCGGGCTCGTGGGCGGCGGCAGCGCGATCCGGCCGGGTGAGGTGAGCTTGGCGCATCGTGGGGTGCTGTTCTTGGACGAGTTCCCCGAGTTCTCGACGAACGCCCTCGAGTCGATGCGGGAGCCACTGGAGTCGGGGGCCGTCACGATCTCGCGGGCACGAGGGTCAGTGACGTTCCCGGCGCGCTTCCTCCTCATTTCAGCGATGAATCCTTGTCCGTGCAGTGGATTCCTACGGCAAACTGCGACCCGCGTGGTTGCGCTCTGGTGAGGCCAAGGAGATCGACACCTCCGGAAGCGTGGAGCCTCCGGCCGTAACTCTCCGCGGTCTGCCGCGACCCTGAGCGATGCTCCTTCTCCGCGAGCAACGTGGGAGTGGCTGATCCCGAGTCGAGGCAGAGTCATCGGATGCGATGGGTGGGTGGTGACTGGCTGACATGGCTCTTCCTTCGTTGGGAGCCGTACATCACTCGCGGTGCCGTGCGTAGCAACACGATCGCCCGATCTTGTGCCCATAGAGGGTGCTGCCCAGCTGGCGGTTGCCTGCAAGTCGGCCAGGCCCTTGCGGAGCGGACATTCAGGCAAGGCGGACTCTCTACGGCGGGCGCGCGCTCCTCGGTGGCTTGGTGCGCCTCGGCGAGGCGGCGTCGGCGTCGGCGTCTCCTTCGCCGCCTTCTCGTGCTTGCGGCCGAGCGCCTTCCATTTGGTGGCCTCGGCCTGGCAGTCCCTGTCGGGCTGGTCGGCTTGGGTCTCGTCGGTGGTCGGGGGCAGTTCGTCGTCTGCCATGAGGTGATCGTGGCAAGCCGAGGAGGACCGGTGTAAGGCGAGTTGTCAGCGTCCGAGGCCCCCTGTGGCCGCTCTTCGACTGCGCGGAGACGAGTTTGAAGATTTTCCCACGTTCTTTCCGTGTAAATGCTTGCATGTAGTCGGAGTGACAGTGAGACTCCACGCTGTCACGACCTTAGTGCCGACTAATTACGAACCTGTGTGACGGCTCTACGAGCGAGCGGCGTGTTTGAGATTGGGAGCGGATGTGGTCGTGACGGAGGCGACATCACGATATTGCGCCGTTCGCGCGTTCACGGATGCCGCTGATCCCCGTGGTCACGCCCCTGCGTTCGCACAGCTCGCCATCGTGGAAGTGCCGCTCCCTTGGGGGAGCGACCTCTACGAACACCGTCCCGGAGGACGACTCTTTCAACGTCTCCGAGGCGTCTTCCTTCCTGCATATCAGGCTGCAGGTGGACTTGCCGCCTATGAGGCAGGGACGGCCCCCCTCTTGCTCGGTGTTGCCCCAGATGCGGAATGGTCGACGCCCGGTGTCACACGAGTCTGGCTTGTGGGACGCCCGCAGTCTGCATTCTCCGAATTCAACATCGACCAATACCTCATGCCTTCGAACCTCGAGGACGACATCGTCCATCTCGTCCAGGCGTTCTACGAAGGTCGCCGCGTGCCGCTCGCGACCTTTTTGTTTGCACACACGGCGTGGTGGACAGTTGCTGCGGCACCCTGGGTTTCCCCGCGTATGAGTACCTCCGGGAGCGGTGGGGTGGCCGTGTCCGGGCCTGGCGCGCGATGCACTTTGGTGGGCATCGCTTCGCCCCAACCGTGATCGACCTTCCCACTGGCCACACATGGGCCTTTGTTGACGAGGGTGCCGCGGACGCCATCGTCTCCCAGCAAGCGCCCGCCGACGCCCTGATCGACCGACTTCGCGGCTGGGGCGGTGTGCCGGGTCCCGTGCAGGTGCTGGATGCGGAGCTTCTGCGCCGACACGGCTGGGCGTGGGCCCAAAGACCCCGGAATGGACGGGTGGTGGCACACGACGAGGCAGCACAGCGATGGAACGTGGAGATGACCACCAACGGGAGCCGTTACCACGGTGTGGTGAGTGCGGCCCGGACGGTGGCGCTCGAGGGATGCGGCCGTCTGTACGGCACCGGCGATCACGTCCAGATCGAATACCAACTCGACAGCGTCGAGATCGTCGAGGAGGGAACGAGATGACGGCTGAGGTTCGGGCGGCCCTCACTGTGGACGGTGCGCAGGTCGTCCTTGGCGGAAATCAGATACTCGGCCGCCTGTGCGTCGAGGTGTTCCGGGGTGATGTGACGGCCCTCGTCGGCCCCAACGGCTCCGGCAAGAGCACACTGCTCCGGACGCTGGCGCGGCTCGTGCAGCCCTGTGAGGGGACCGTCTACCTCGATGGTCAGGCGATCCGCGAACTGCATCCGCGAGAGTTGGCCCGCCGCCTCGCGATGCTGCCGCAGGCCCCGGCTGCGCCCGAGGATCTGAGCGTGCAGGAACTGGTGACCTTCGGGCGCTTTCCCCACCAGGGGTTGTTCTCCCGGATGTCGAGGGAGGATCGAGAGTCGATCAGCTGGGCGCTCGATGTGACCGGGATGCACAGCATGGCAGACCGGAGCGTTGGGACACTGTCGGGCGGGGAGCGCCAGCGCGCGTGGATTGCGGTCGCGCTGGCCCAGCGCACGGATCTCCTGCTGCTTGACGAGCCCACGACATACCTCGACATCCGCCACCAGCTCGAGGTGCTTTCGCTCGTGCGCAGCCTGAACCGCGAGCACGGCATCACGGTGGTATGGGTCCTCCACGACCTGAACCAGGCGATCCGATTCAGTGATCGCATCACAGCACTCTGCGAAGGCCGGGTCGTGGCGACGGGCGCTGCACGTGAAGTCATGACACCGGCGCTCGTCCGGTCAGTGTTCGGCGTGGAGAGCCAGATTCTGGTCGAGCCGGGAACGGGGATTCCCCTTGTCGTCCCGACGGCGCTGGCTCAGCCCGAGGTGGAGGCGCTCGCGACGCTGTAGCCCCGCGACTCAAAACCAATGATCAACCGAGTTCCACGGATCCGTGGGGCTGGTGTAGTGCGCCCGTTCGGGCACGGAGGGATACAAACATGGCTCTGTATCAGCGGAGGACGCAGTTGTTCCTCCTGGGCGTGGCGGCGCTGTTCGCCCTGTTCGCCGTGGGATGTTCGGAGGACACAGAGACGGCCTCCGCGAGTGCGACTGCTGGCGCGGCGACAGCGACCAGCACGCCCGCGTCCTCGCCTGAGCCGACTCCGGCCAGCGAGAACATCGCGATCGCGCATGCGCTCGGAACGCTTGAACTTGAGGCGCCGGCTCAGCGCGTCGTTGTGCTCGAATGGGTGTACGCGGAAGACCTGGTGGCACTGGGCCTGGAGCCGGTTGGCGTGTCGGACACCACCGGGTACGCGAAGTGGGTCGCGGCCGCGCCCCTCGGCGCATCGGTGGCTGATGTCGGGACGCGACAGGAGCCGAATCTGGAGGCGATCGCCGAACTGAAGCCCGACTTGATCATCGGCGTTCAGTTCCGCCACGAGGCCATCTACGAGCAGCTCTCGGCCATCGCGCCCACGCTGCTGTTTAACCCGTACCCTGCGGACTTCGCCGGGCAGCACGACGAGATGCTTGCCACGTTCGAGGCGATCGCGGCGGCGACGGGGCGGGCTGAGCAAGGGGTGGAGGTGCTTGCTGAGCTCGAAGCCCACTACACCGAGGCCGCATCGACGCTGTCGGGCGCTGGGCTGGACGTGGCGACCTTCGTCCTCATGCAGGGTTACAGCGCGCAAGAGGCACCGGTCATGCGCCTCTTCACGGACAACGCGCTGGCAGTCCAGATTCTCGAAGCGATCGGACTCGACAACGCGATCGAGTCAGACCCGCAGCTCTACGGGTTCATCGAAGCGGACGTGGAGGGGCTCGTTCCCTACGGGGATGCCCACCTGATCTACATCGTCCAGGACGACGACAACATCGTGGACGAGTTCTTCCAGACCAACCCGATCTGGAGTGAACTCGGGTTCGTGCAAGAGGACCGCACCCACGCGCTCGGTGGCGATGCCTGGACGTTCGGCGGCCCCCTCAGCGCGAAGGTGATCGTCGACCGCGTGGTAGCCCTGCTTACCGGCGCATAGCGGATGGTCGGCGTCGCGCGAGCACTCGCCCGTCGTCGGAGCATCGGGGCCCGGGGCATCCCGGCCCCGATGCTTCTTGCCGTCCTCGGACTGAGCGTGCTA
>Ga0209024_1002547_pt1 | contig 10246 bp, 11 predicted proteins | sample AutmiccommunBRH5_FD_187380 | JGI IMG/M metagenome (GOLD analysis project Ga0209024, IMG submission 187380) | Deep subsurface microbial communities from Mt. Terri, Switzerland - Autotrophic microbial communities BRH/5 (SPAdes) (version 2) | ecosystem: Environmental > Aquatic > Deep subsurface >...
TGTACGCATCGCAGCAGATCTATACTTCTTCTTCATGAAATAATGCAGGATCCATTGAACTACCTTTCTAATTAGGCAAATGCCCAAATGATAATTAAATTTATTATTATGGTGTTACTGCTGTATCAGCATTATCTGACGCCTCATCTACATCAGCGTCATTAGCACTATCATCAGATGTGCTTAAAGGGGATGCACGATGTGATCTGGTTAACTCAAAAGTAATATTAGGCATTGAGGTACTTCGAGTTAGATGCGCATGGGCAGGTTGCCTTGCCGCAGCGTCTTCTCCCCGGGCGTGCAAGGTTTGCAATACCATGGTGGTGCTATTTATTCCCAGAGCTGCGAGTGTTTCCTTAACTGCCTCTTTAGCCGCTATAGTAGCTATTTCTTTAACCGACTCCTCCCTTTGTTGCTGCGGGCGCTCTTGGGCTGTATCAGGCAGAGGTTGGTTTGCTGGTTCAAGCGCTTGTGTATATGTATATTCCCGATCTTGGGGGGGTAACATTGCTATTTTTTTTGTTTGGTCTTGAAGTTCGCGGGCATAGCCTTCATGAAGAGTCGCTAATAGAGCCTTTTTAGTCAGAGAAACGAGTATATTAAATGACATGCAGCTGATGGTTATTACCAGGCTCGGTGGAAAAAAAGCCCAGATACTGATTGCCAGGGTGGTAAGCAATGCGGCACCGAGCTTAACCCAGACGGCGCGTGAAGATCGTGCGCGCAGGTTTACGGCGCGCGCATATTCAGCCAGATCGGCCGGGGTTTGATTGCTGTGGTCAGGTTTTAAAAGCGCTTTTAGGGCTTGTCTATTTTTATATAAGGTAAACAGGCCTTTAAATAAATCAATGCTGGAGCCTAATACAAACAAGAAGGCCGCTGGAAATGCCATCATACCTTCCGCAAAGTAGACCAGTGCATAGGCTGAAATGGTCAGGCTCGCTGCCAGTGTTTTGGCAAATAGCCGGCCTAACTTATGGAGAGTCGGGGTAGTGCCATTGGTAAAGGTCTTATACCAGTTCCACACGAGGCTTAAGCTGTTGTAAATGATGCCTAACAAGGCAAAATTACGCAATAAAGAGAATGTCTTTCCAAGCCAGCTGATGGCAGTGGGGTAGGTGCGCACGGCCCAATTGGCTAATGCCTCAATTTGTGTTTTTTTAAAGTGAAATAAAGTGCCAAGTCCTGCACTTAATACCGCACCGAATAGAAAAATCAGTGCCCAGCGCCGGGGTGGTTGGGTGTTATCCACTAGCTCTAAAAACGTACGAACATGATGATTACCATCATGGGATAGGTGAGTTAATAACTTATAGAGGTTTGGTGATTGTCCAAGCAGCTTGGTATAAGCTTCGCTGGGTTTTTTTATTTTCAGCCAGCTAAGAATTTTAATAACAAGCTCATCGTTGGTGTCAGGTGCCAGCGTGATTGATTCAAAAAGTTCCTTGCTGCTTGTTTTTAGTCGCTTGCATTGGAGTTGTAGACGATATTTAGTTTCGTCTAAATCATGTCCATTTTTAAGAAAATCTAAAACAGTTCTTTTTAAATCGTTTGCCTGATCGTTGCTAAGATTAATCATAATAACTTGAAGTAGGTCTGAAGTAGGTGCGCAATGTTATCAAAAAAAGTACAAAAATGCACTTGTTTTCAGATATACTTGATTATTGTCAAGCCTTGTAACATGTTGCAGGCATAAATCTGGTATTTTCATGTCCGATAGAGGTCATTATGTTGCATGCTGATAAATTTAAGGTTCCTGGTGAGCATTCATTCTATTTTCAGGGTGGTGCAGGCGCGTTGGAGGCGGTACTGACTGTGCCTGAGGAGGTGGATGGACATTACATTGCCTTGCTTGGTCATCCGCATTCATTGCAAGGTGGCACGATGAATAATAAAGTCGTGACCACTATGGTTCGCGTGTTTAAAGCCCTTGGCATTCCCTGTATTCGGTTTAATTTCCGGGGTGTGGGTCTGTCAGAAGGTGTTTATGATAAGGGCATTGGTGAAAGTGACGACATGCTTTTGTTAGCACGCCAATGCCGGCAGCAATTGCCAGGGGTGCAATGTTTATTTGCCGGTTTTTCATTTGGCTCTTATGTGGCTTATCGCACAGCTGCACTTTCTGAACATGCCTTGTTGATAACCATAGCACCCTCAGTGCTTCATTTTGATTACACTGAATTTGCTCCAGCGCCAGATCCATGGCTCATTGTGCAAGGTGATGAAGACGAAATTGTCCCCTCATCATCTGTGCTGGAATTTGCAGCACAGGCAAGACCTGCAATCCCTGTATTGCAGTTTGCTGAAACAGGGCATTTTTTTCATGGGAAATTAGTTGCTCTTAAAGAGCGTTTAATAGAAGCCGTGCGGGCGCAGGTAAGCGCATGATGACGTTGGTTGAAAAATATAACTTAGCCATAACCCACGGCGAGATCAATGATGATCTTAAGCAGCGAGAAATACTCAACGCCTTGCAGCGCGTGGCTGATGAATTAATCCCGCCCAAGCATGCCTGGTTGAGGCGTGGGCGAAAAAAAGCAGTCATCGGTCTTTACCTGTATGGCCCGGTAGGCGGCGGTAAAACCTATTTGATGGACTTGTTTTATCAACACCTGACCGAGCCACACAAAGCCCGATTTCATTTTCATCATTTCATGCAGCAAATTGATGCAAAATTACGTCGTTTGCAAGGGAAAAAAAATCCGCTGCAGCTCATTGCGGCCTCACTTGCCAAATCCACGCGTGTGCTTTGTCTGGATGAATTTTTGGTGCACGATATAGCTGATGCAATGATCCTCTCGGAATTGCTGCAAGCACTGCTTGCTCATGATGTGGTATTGGTTGCAACATCGAATACCCGTCCTGATGATCTGTATTTGAACGGCTTGCAGCGCGCCCGCTTTTTGCCGGCGATTGACTTGATAAAAACCCATTGTCAGGTACTGGCGCTTGCTGAAAGCCGTGACTATCGTCTTGGGCGAACACCGCTGTTACAGGCTTATCTTTATCCACTGAACCAAACAACTGAAAGTTTGTTAATACAGCAGTTTGATGCGGTTGCGCCAAACAGCACAGCGCATTTTGAGCTACCCATTCAAAATCGATTAATACCATGCGTGAAGTACAGTGAGCGTGCAGTTTGGTTTGAATTTAAGGTGATCTGCAACTTACCACGCAGCCAATTGGATTATCTTGAGATTGCCAATCGTTTCGATACCGTGTTTGTCAGTCATATTCCAGCGCTTACGTCAACCGACACAGTCAGTGCCATTTTACTCACGCATTTTATTGACGTGATGTATGATCAAGGCGTTCGATTGGTGGTTTCTGCAGCGGTTCCTCTGGATCTTCTCTATACAGCAGGTGGGGTGCGTCAGTCATTCCAGCGCACCTTGAGCAGGTTGCAGGAAATGCAGTCTGTAGATTATTTGCAAAGACATCCTCGTCGTAATCATGGGTAATGAACAATTTTTTGCTAAACTGAGAATGATTCTCGATATCATTTGTGATATACTTTATTTTTCATTTTTGTGTTATTGGGCATGATAAAAATTACCGATTTGGTGCAAGGTGACAACGTGCGTCTGGTTGATTTTGGTCAAACCGATATGATTTATCGACGCAAGCTTTTATCGTTAGGCTTAACGCGTGGTGTGGAAATCATGGTGATGCGCGTGGCTCCTTTGGGCTGTCCTGTGCAAATTGATGTGCGAGGCACGTCACTGGCCTTGCGCAAGGAAGAAGCCTGTCATTTGTTGTGGGAGCACGTATGATCCATGTCATGCTGGTTGGCAATCCAAATTGTGGTAAAACCACCCTATTTAATGCATTAACAGGTGATAATCAACGGGTTGGTAATTGGTCAGGGGTTACGGTTGAAAAAAAAACCGGCGCATTCTTCGCAGGCGCGCAAGAAATACACGTCACGGATTTACCAGGGGTTTACTCGCTTGTCACCTCAATGCCTGGTTCAAGTCAGGATGAGCAGGTAACTGCCCGCGAGGTGGCTCATGGCGAGGCAGACATTATCATTAATGTGATTGATGCCTGCCATTTGGAGCGGCATTTATATTTGACCAGCCAATTGCTGGAATTGGGCAAACCGTTGATTGTCGCGCTCAATATGACGGATATCGCTCGGCAACGCGGTATATCCATTGATATAAAGGCGTTATCCAATCAGTTGCAGTGCCAGGTGGTGGCATTACAAGCTGATCGAAAAATAGGGCTGGATGGCTTACAACAAGCAATTTTGGATAAGCCCGCCAATGCCGTTTCACTTACGCTGCCCTTCTCTCAGACAATACGTGATGCGTTACATGATGTTGGATTGCAATTATCGGCAGGCAGCGCTACTTCATGGCTTATCCCGTATCTTACTTATCGGGTCTTGGAAGGGGATACCTTGCTGCTGGGACTGCAAGATAGTTCAGCGATTATCAACCATGTTGCCCTGCCTGATGCCGATGTGTTAATGGCTGATGCCCGCTATCATGCGGTGCATCAGGTTGTTATCACTGTGCAGCAAAAGCGTGCTGATGCCAGTGAGCATTTTACAGCCAGGCTTGATCGGATCGTTTTGCATCGTTTTTGGGCATTGCCTATCTTTTTTGCAGTCATGTATTTGATGTTTTTATTTGCCATCAATGTGGGTGGTGCATTCCAGGATTTTTTCAATATCGCCACCGATACGATTTTTGTTCAGGGTACCGCCTGGGTTCTGCAGCAATGGCACATGCCTGCCTGGCTGATTGCCTTGTGTGCTAATGGGATTGGTAAAGGGATTAATACAACCTTAACATTTATTCCCGTGATTGCTTCGATGTTTTTCTTTTTGTCGCTACTGGAGGCTTCCGGCTACATGGCGCGAGCGGCTTTTGTGGTTGATAAAGCCATGCGTGCTTTAGGCTTGCCTGGCAAATCCTTTGTTCCGATGATCGTGGGATTTGGTTGCAACGTACCAGCCATCATGGCAGCCCGCACCCTGGATTCGGAGCGTGATCGTTTATTGACGGTGCTCATGAGCCCTTTTATGTCTTGCAGTGCACGCTTGGCTATTTATGCGGTATTTGTGGTGGCGTTTTTTCCTGCCGGTGGCCAGAATGTGGTTTTTTCGCTTTATTTGATCGGGATTCTGATGGCAGTTCTTACCGGTTTTTTGCTACGAAAAACCCTGCTTCGCGGTCAGGCATCCCCGTTAATTCTGGAACTGCCCGCGTATCATCGGCCAGCATTGCGCCGTTTGTTAAAAGAAATGATGTTACGATTACGCTATTTTATTACCCGTGCGGGCAAGTTAATTATTCCGGTGTGTGTGATCCTGGGCGGGTTGAACGCCTTAACCATTCATGGTGGGTTCAGTGCTGGAGAGGCGAACGCTGAGTCTGTCTTATCATGGCTGGGCCAGAGTTTAACACCGATTTTTTCGCCCATGGGTCTGCATCAGGATAACTGGCCGGCTACCGTGGGGTTATTGACTGGTATGCTGGCGAAAGAGGTGGTGGTCGGCTCATTAAATACCTTGTATGCGCAAATGGGAGGGCTTAATCTCAGCGCACCTGCCGCGTTTGATTTTTGGGGCTCAATGCAAGCAGCATTCATGTCAATTCCACACAACCTGGCTCATCTTGGCGATGCCTTACTGAATCCGATATTGGCCAGTGCGCCGGATGGGGTGTTATCGCAATCAGTTTATGGTGTTATGTATCAACGGTTTGACGGTAAAGCGGGCGCTTATGCATATTTGCTTTTTATTCTGCTTTACATTCCCTGCGTGTCAACCATGGCAGCTATCCGTCAGGAAGCCAGTCGTAAATTAATGTGGTTTTCAATTAGCTGGTCATTTTTGCTTGCCTATGCAGTGGCCGTTTTGTTTTATCAACTGGCTACCGTGATGACCCATCCGCAACAAACGATTGCCTGGGTTTGTGGTACTTTGCTGTGTATCTTATTGGCTGTTGTCATGCTCATTTATGCAGCCAGGCTGACGCCGGGAGGGCGCCATGCTATTGCAACTTCGTGATTTTATTCAGCGCGAGCAGGTGGTGAGTACCCAGCAGTTGGTACGGGAATTTCGTGTGGATGAGCAGGCACTGCAACCCATGCTGGCTGTTTGGGTCAATAAAGGCGTGATTCGACCGTGCCAGGAAAAAGCGGCTTGTCAAAGCAGCTGCTTTCGTTGCAACAGCAACGCGCCGGTGTTTTATCAGTTTATTGCAGATACTCGTGCTTGATGCCTGAATTTCGGCTAATATTATTATATAGTAACAATAAATGGTTGAAGGATAATGGCAGCTCCCAAGGATAATCCAAAACAAGATTTTTTACAGCTAGCAGAAGAGCAGCGTAAATTTTTGCAGGAAAATGATGACACCGATCCTGTTTTACAGGTGGAGCGGGTCTATCAAATCTGGGGGCATTGGGCGGATTTTCACTTGTTTATCATCAGTCCGACGATTCATGTCGTAGTTCCTCCACTGTATATTCCACCCGAACCAATAGTTGAGAATAGCGATGAGCTTGAATTTGTTTATCCCATCTATGATAGCGGGTATAAATTATCTACCTCTAAAGCGCTGGATATGTATACGGCAGGTATGTCGATGTGCAAGCTCTATTTCACCATCGAAAAAATGGTCAATTTATTGGTTGAGCGCTTGAAGTCTGGTGGCATAGATAAAGAGACAGAAGTCCAGGTAGCCTTCGGTGGTCATGAGCTAGCTCAGCGAAAAGCGTTTGAGTCAATCATTAATCTTAACTATAACGTCGTCGTCACTAATTTTGACCCAGGTGCTTGGGGGGAGCGTTATTTGCAAACCGTAAAACGTCTTGCAGATCTGGGGTATGGTTATCCGACTGAGACACCGCGAGATAGCTACCGCCATTCACATGCATCAGCTCCATCGGCTAGCCGCTAATACTTGTAATAACCTGGCTTTTCGTCCAATGCTGAACAATTTTTAACGGGCTTTTAAAACGGATCACTGCATAAATACCGGCAGGAATAGTTAAAAAAAATCGCCCCAGCAGTTGTTTTTGGCTTAATCGTCCATTGAGGGGCACCAGTTTAATATGCCAGGCACGCATGCCAATGGTTTGCCCACCATACTGACAAGACAGTGCATAATAACCATACGTAATGGTTAACAAGGCCAGTTGATACCAGAAAGATTGGGCTGGAATAGCTACGCCGTGACGAGCCATAATACAGGCTGCGGTGAAGGTGAAAAATAACGCGACCAGGATCATGCCATCATACATTTGTGCGCCCAGGTACCTGATGTAAAACATCTTTCCTCCTAGTTAGGGCTTGAAAATCCCCCCTAGCCCCCCTTTTACAAAGGGGGGGATTAAGCTGACTCCCCTTTTATCAGGCGGGCGATATACACCTATTTCAGCCTCCCCCCTTTATAAAAGGGGGGTAGGGGGGGATTTATGCCCATCTCGACCTAAAAGCCAATATCTTCATTTCCGAGAGGAATATGTGTCGTTCCCACGCAGGAATAACAAGATACGAACAGCCTTTGGCGTTGTTTTGCAATAAAAATGGCATGTTCCTGTCATGCTGCTAATATTATTAAACTTTGCGCGGAAAAAACAGAGTGGTATACTTCCTAAGATTTTCGTTTATACCCTCATAACGGATAACAGCCATGCTTGATGGTAAAATCCTGTTTTCCAATAAGGAATAAATTTACTGTGAACAAAAAAAGACCAGTTAATCTTGATCTAAGCACGTTGAAATATCCTCCTATGGCGATTGTGTCTATTCTGCATCGTATCTCAGGGGTGGTGCTGTTTTTATTATTTCCCATCATGCTGTATTTATTTAGCCAGTCATTGCATTCTGATGCAACCTTTCATCAGTTGCAAATGACGCTAGCAAATCCCTATAGCAAATTGTTGCTTTGGGTTTTCAGCGGTGCATTGATGTTGCATGTGTTGGCAGGCATTCGGCATGTATTGATGGATATAGGGTTTGGTGAGGGGCTTCTTGCCGGCCGGCGTAGTGCTATCAGTGTGATGATTCTGGCTATTTTATCGATAATTTTTCTGGGAATCTGGATATGGTAACCAATGTTACAAGTTTAACGGGTAATGGTTTGAAGGACTGGTTAATTCAGCGGGTTACAGCCGTCTTTTTTGCTGTCTACTCGTTGTTTTTGCTTGGATTTATACTCACACACCCGCAAATGCAATATAGCCAGTGGCAAGGGTTGTTTCAATCAGGTTGGTTGCAAATTGCCAGTGCAATTGCCCTGCTCTCATTTCTAATGCATGCCTGGGTGGGTATTTGGACTGTAACCACAGACTATATAAAGTGCACGGCACTGCGACTTTCTGTGCAATTGCTTGTAGCACTGGTGCTGCTTAGCCAATTTATCTGGGGTTTAATGATTGTGTGGGGACAATAATAATGGCATTTGTGCGTAATGAATTTGATGCAGTAATCATTGGTGCGGGTGGTGCAGGCATGCGTGCCGCGTTACAACTTGCCAATTCTGGTATGAAAGTTGCCTTGCTGTCAAAAGTTTTTCCTACCCGCTCACACACGGTTTCCGCTCAAGGTGGGATTACCGCCGCCTTAGGCAATGCGGATGAAGATGACTGGCGCTGGCATATGTATGACACGGTTAAAGGGGCTGATTACATCGGCGATCAGGATTGCATTGAATATTTATGTAAAACAGGCCCTGAAGCGGTGTATGAGCTGGAGCACATGGGTTTGCCTTTTTCACGCATGGATAATGGTAAAATTTATCAGCGGCCTTTTGGTGGGCAATCCAAACATTTTGGCGGTGATCAAGCAACACGTACTTGTGCTGCGGCAGACCGAACTGGCCATGCGTTATTGCATACCCTCTACCAGCAAAACTTGCAAGCTAAAACACATATATTTAGCGAATGGTTAGCACTTGATTTTGTAAAAGATGCCCAAGGTCACATTGCCGGAACCACGGCCATGTGTATTGAAACCGGTGAGGTGGTGTTTTTTCAATCACGCATTTGTATTTTAGCGACGGGCGGTGCCGGTCGTATTTACCAATCCACCACCAATGCCTACATTAATACCGGTGATGGCTTTGGCATGGCATTGCGCGCAGGCATCCCCTTGCAAGACATGGAAATGTGGCAATTCCATCCCACCGGCATAGCCGGTGCAGGAACCCTGGTGACAGAAGGTTGTCGAGGTGAGGGTGGGTATCTTATTAATAAAGATGGTGAACGTTTTATGGAGCGTTATGCTCCTCATGTAAAAGATCTGGCTTCCCGTGATGTCGTGTCACGTTCCATTGCCCTGGAACTGCGAGCAGGCAAAGGGTTTGATCCCAGTGGCGTTGATCATGTCAAATTAAAACTGGACCATCTTGGTGCGGATTTGATTAAATCTCGTTTGCCAGGCATTCGTGAACTCTCAATGCAATTTGCCGGTGTTGACCCCATTTTTGAACCCATTCCGGTTGTGCCTACTTGCCATTACAGCATGGGCGGGATTCCAACCAACATGCATGGCCAGGTTTTGACGGCCCATCGGGGTAAAGAGCAAATTGTTGAAGGTTTATATGCAGTTGGTGAGTGCGCTTGTGTTTCCGTGCACGGTGCCAATCGCCTGGGTGGGAATTCCCTGCTGGATCTGGTGGTCTTCGGTCGTGCGGCCGGATTGCATGTGGAGGCTTTATGGCAGTCCAATCAACTCCCTGATATGCCATACCTTAGTGATGATGATATTAGCGCGTCACTGGTTCGTTATCAGCGCTGGAATAATGCAAAAGATGGTGAAAATCCTGCTATAATTCGCGATGAAATGCAGCGTGTGATGCAAGAAGATTTTGGTGTGTTTCGCACAGGTGATGTGATGGAAAAAGGCTTACAGCGTTTAAACGCCCTGCGTGAACGATTAGACCATGCTGCATTGCTTGATCACAGTGAGGTGTTTAATACAGAGCGCGTCACCGCACTGGAGCTGGATAATTTGATGGCAACTGCCTTTGCAACGGCGCAATCAGCACTTGCGCGCACAGAAAGCCGTGGTGCTCATAGCCGTGAAGATTATCCAAAACGCGATGATGCACGCTGGATCAAACACACGTTATATTTCGCGTCAGATGATAAAATTGATTATCGTCCAGTTAATACATCACCTAAATATGTCGAGCCATTTGAGCCGAAAGAACGCGTTTATTAATGAGGATATGCCATGGCTGATACCAGAAATTTGACGATATCGATTTATCGATACAATCCT
>Ga0209024_1002548_pt1 | contig 10240 bp, 11 predicted proteins | sample AutmiccommunBRH5_FD_187380 | JGI IMG/M metagenome (GOLD analysis project Ga0209024, IMG submission 187380) | Deep subsurface microbial communities from Mt. Terri, Switzerland - Autotrophic microbial communities BRH/5 (SPAdes) (version 2) | ecosystem: Environmental > Aquatic > Deep subsurface >...
TTTTGGCATTGGGCCCTCGGCGCTGACGGAGGCCATGGGCATGCTCAACCACCATTTCGCAGCAGCCGCCTGATCGGCGCAGAGCGACAGCCTACCTCTGACTGCCGCCAATCTTTGCAACAGAGCCCTTTCGATGCCCTTTCCTTTTCAAGCAGGTCCTTCCCATGAATCTTGCCGAATATGCGAACCATGATGCCACCGGCCTTGCCGGGCTCGTCCAGCGCGGCGAGGTGACTGCGGCCGAGCTTGCGGCGCTCGCCCGGCAGGCCTTCGAGAAGGTGGATCCGGCCATCAATGCCGTGGTCGAGTTCTATGCGGATGCCGAAACCCTGCCAGGCCCCGATGAAGGCGCCTTTGCCGGTGTGCCTTTCCTGCGCAAGGATATCGGCGCGACCGAGAAAGGCCGCCTGCAGGAATGCGGCAGCCGGCTTCTCAAGGGCACCATCTCTCCTCATGACGCCTATTACACGAAGCGCGCCAAGGCCGCGGGGCTGCGCATCGTCGGCCGCAGCGCCGTACCGGAACTGGCCTTCGCCGGCTTCACCGAAACCATCCTGGAAGGCATCACGCGCAATCCCTGGAACCTGGAGGCCTCGGCCGGCGGCTCCTCGGGCGGCGCGGCCGCGGCGGTCGCTGCCGGCATCGTGCCGATCGCGCACGCCTCGGATGGCGGCGGCTCGATCCGCATTCCCGCCGGCTGGTGCGGCCTTGTCGGCCTCAATCCCTCGCGCGGCCGGGTTTCCGGCGGCCCCGACGGTCAGGATTCCCTGTTCGGCCTTGCGCGCGAATTCGTCGTCTGCCGCACGGTGCGCGACATGGCGGCGGCACTCGACGTCTTCGCCGGCCCGGAGCCGGGCGATCCCTTCGTCATCCGCGCGCCGGAAAGACTCTATACGGAAGAACTGGCGCAACCGACCGGCAGGCTGCGCATCGGCCTTGCGCGCACCGCCTGGGGCAGCGTGCCGATCGCCGCGGACGTGCTGGCGGCGCTCGACGAGACGGCCGCCCTGCTTACCGCCATGGGCCACACGGTCGAGGAGATCGCCTCCCCCGTCGAGCCGCGCGACATCATGGTCGGCGTGATGGGCGGCTTCAACCTCGGCCTTGCGGAACTGCCCGCGCTCGCCGCCGCCCTCGGCCGTCCGCTGGACGACACGATGCTGGAGCCGGTGATCCTGAAGCTGATGCACCAGACGCTCGCCATGACGCCGGCCGAAATCGTCAACATCTTCGAGACCATGCGCAAGATCCGCCACGACGTCGCAATCGCCACGCAGCGCTACGACATCCTCCTGACACCGACGACGCCGGTGACGGCGCCGGAGCACGGCCGCTTCTCCACGACCCGACCCGACCTCACCGCCGCCGGCTTTTCCGAGGGCGACACGACGCTGTTCACCTTCCTCGGCACGTTCAACGCGACCGGCCAGCCCTCCGTCAGCCTGCCGCTCGGCCTCGACCGCAACAACATGCCCATCGGCCTTCAGATCGTCGGCCGCTTTGCCGACGAGGCGACGCTGGTGCGCGTCGCACGCGATCTGGAGGAAGCGCGGCCGTGGAGCTGCATGCTGCCGCCGGTACACGCGCTGCGATAGAGAACCTGCGACAGGACGCCACGCGCCATCGCGGCCTTGTTTGATCAATGTCAAAGAAGGAGGGTGTTTCCGGGTCTACCTCTTGCGCATGAACGATTGACGTTCGTCAGCAAGGAGAATTCCAGTGCGTATCATGGCAAAGAGCATCGTCGGCGCGGCAGCAGTCATCCTGGCGTTTGCGCTTCCGGCAGCAGCGGCAGATTTCGAAGTGCATATGTTGAACAAGGGCGCCGAAGGCGCCATGGTGTTCGAGCCCGCCTTCGTGAAGGTCGCGCCCGGCGACACGGTCACCTTCATTCCGACCGACAAGGGGCACAATGTCGAGACGATCAAGGGCATGATCCCCGAGGGCGCCGAAGCCTTCAAGGGGTGACTACACGAAAGTGACGTATCTGCACGGAAAGGGCGAACGGATAGCGAACGTCACGCGGCAAGTAGGGAGTTGACGGCGCGCAGCGGTCGCAAGGCGTCCGGATCGGGTTGATCTTCAACATTCCAGCTATAGTCACCGGTCAGCGAGATATGCTCCCAGCCCAATGGCGCGATGTGGCGTGCGATTTCGTCGGCTGTGCCGATGTCCGCCAGCGCCATTTCGAGATAGCGAGTGTTCCACAAGATGATGGCGGCGACGAGCAGGTTGAGGCCGGAGGCGCGATAGGTCTGGTTCTCGAACCGACGATCGCGCAGTTCGCCGAGCTGGTTGAAGAAGAGCGCGCGGGCGAGCGCGTTGCGGGCTTCGCCTTTGTTGAGGCCCGCCTGGGTGCGCCGGCGCAGGTCGATGTCGCGCAGCCAGTCGAGCATGAAAATGGAGCGTTCGAGGCGGCCCAGCTCGCGTAGTGCGAGGGCCAGTCCGTTCTGTCGCGGATAGGCGGACAAGCGGCGCAGCATTGCCGAAGCAGTGACGGTGCCGGTGCGGATCGACGTGGCGAACCGCAGCAGTTCGTCCCAATGCGCCGCGACATGACCCAATGCGATCGGTTCGGCCGTCATGCCGGCAAGCAAGGGGCCGGATTCTTGGCCGGGAAGGAGGTGTAAACGACGCTCCTTGATGTCGCGCAGGCGCGGCGCGAAGCGGTAGCCGAAGAAGGGCATGAGGCCGAACACATGGTCCGATGCCCCGCCCGTATCGGTGTAGTGCTCCTCGATCGTCAGGCCGGTCTGGTGATACAGCAAGCCATCCAGCACATAGGGCGCTTCGCCAGCGGTCGCCGCGATCACCCGACTTGCGAAGGGGTCATATCGATCCGAGACATGGGTGTAGAAGGCAACGCCTGGTTCGTTGCCGCTGCGCGCGTTGATGTCGCCGATCGCGGCCCCACGGCCCCCGGCATGAAATTGCTGTCCGTCGCTCGACGAAGTGGTGCCGTCTCCCCACAGCGCGGCGAGCGGCATGGCGCGATGGGCGTCGATCAGCCTTCCCAACGCTTCGCCATAGGCGGCTTCGCTGATGTGCCAGTCGTGAAGATGGGCGAGCTGACGCAGACTTGCGCCCCGGCAGGTTTCCGCCATGCGTGTGAGGCCGAGATTGATGCCATCGGCGAGGATGACCGTGAGCAGCGCATTGCGATCGTCGGCTTCCCGGCCCGAACGACGATGGATGAAACATTCGCTGAACCCGGTCCAGGCATCGACCTCCAGCAGAAGATCGGTGATCTTCACGCGCGGCAGTCGATCATAGGCGGCGCGACGGGCAATCTCGGTGGCGGGCGGTGTTGCCGCCTTCAGCGGCGAGATGATGAGACCGTTTTCGTCAAGCTTAACCTGGGGCAGCTCCCCTTGCCGTGCAAGGACCGTTACCTGCTCGATCGCCGTGTCGAGCCTGGTGCGCCGTTCCTCGATATGGCGCTCGAAATCCGTTTCGATGGCGAGCGGCAACGGCCCCTTCTCGCGCAGCGCCGCAAAGGTCGCCGGCGGTATGAGATAGCTGTCGAAATCGCGAAACTGCCGGCTTCCCGCGACCCATATATCCCCGGCTCGCAACCGCTCGCGTAGTTGCGACAAGGCGCATAGTTCATAAGCGGCACGATCAACGATGCCATCCCGCAGGACGAACGGGCGCCATGCGGGCGGCACAAAGCGTAGCGGCACGCGATCAGGCAAGCGCCGTTTGCCGGTCCGATATAGCTCCGCGATGATGGCCAGCGCTGACAGGAGCCCCTGAACCGCGCCGACGCCGCGAAACTCGAAGGCGTTGAGAAAAGCGCCGACAAAGAGCTTCACCGTCCGATGCCGCTCGATCAATTCGGCGGTGCGATCGACGGTTTCCGGTCGCCCGAGCACTTCGGCCTGCTCGACGGCCACGGCGAAGTGCTGCCAGTCCAGCGCCTCGATCTGCGCCAGAGAATCCACGCCCTTGCTGCGCGCGTCGATGAGGAGGCGGCAAGACCCCGTGAGCGTCCGGAGGTGGCCTTGCAACTCGCGCACCGTCTTGAGGGCTTTGTCGCGGGTCCGGTTCTCGGCGCGGCGCGCCATGCTGCCCAACAGCTTGTCGAACATCGTCAGGGTGGCGTCGGTCAGGCTTTCCTCAAGCCGGATGCCGGTTGCCGCCAGCGTCGCATGGCGGCGCAGGGCATTGAGTTCGCCAAGGTGCTGGGGTGTGATGCGGCTGCCTTCGTCCGCCAGCCTGTCAAAAGTCAAAGCCGGGATCATGTCGGCACGGGCGCGATCGAGGCCCAGCGCGCGGATATAGGCGAGCCGTTCGATCAGGCGCAGGATGTTGCGCGCTGCCGGCGATTGTGGCGCATTGCGCATCCAGGATAGCCATGTCGCGACCTGCCCCGGTCGTCGGGCCAGCAAATCGTCCAGGCCCTGAAGGGTGTCAGGCAGCAGGCCATTCGTGAGCACTTCATAGGTAAGCTGTTCGGCTTGCTGGCGCGCCCGCCGCAGCACCGCTTCGAGAATCGACGGAGAAGGCAGGAGGATCTGCAGGCGCCGGAGTTCATCGACGATGACGTCTGCCATCTGGCCGGGGTGTATGATGGTCTGCGCGATTGGGACCGAGAAGGCGACAACTTCACGGAAAGCGTTGCGGTCAAAAATCCTGAACCCGTGCGATCGTCGGATTTCGACGAGATGCTCGCGACGGGTCTGGTCCCGATGGGCATAATCCGCGAAGGCTGCCGGCGCGACGCCGAGTTGCTGCGCCACATAGGCGAGCACAGGAGCGGGCGGGACTTCGCCCGCTTCCAGCGCACGGCCAGGCCATCTCATATATAGCATGAGCATCGCATAGCCGAGCCGGGTGGCATCGCCGCGACGGCGGCCGACAATTTCCAGGTCGTCGCTGGTCAGCGTATAATGACGCGCGATCTCGCGCTCATCGAGCGGCGCGCCATAATGCCTCGCCCAGATTTCCAGGCTCACCAGTCGCCGTCTCGCCAAGCATCATCTCCTTCGCTTTGCGTGTCCGTCAGACGGTCCTCTGGCGGCCAACAGGAATATGTCCGTTAACTCTGGACCTGTAACGGCGATTCGGACAAGATCGCATAATGACGGGAAAACGGACAGGATCGGGCATCATGTGGCGCTGATCGGCTATGCGCGCGTCTCGACCGCAGACCAGAAGCTGTCGCTCCAGCTTGACGCGCTGAACACTGCCGGGTGCGACCGTATATTCGACGATCACGCATCCGGGGCAAAAGCCGATCGGCCTGGCCTAACCGAAGCGCTCGCCTATTTGCGCCCCGGCGACACGCTGGTGGTCTGGAAACTCGACCGCCTCGGCCGCTCGATGAGCCACCTGATCGAGAAGGTCGGCGAGCTTGCGGCGCGCGGCATCGGGTTCCGCTCACTCACCGAGAATATCGACACCACCACTTCGGGCGGCATGCTGGTGTTCAACATCTTCGGCTCGCTGGCCCAATTCGAGCGTGACCTGATCCGTGAACGCACTCATGCCGGCCTCAAGGCCGCACGCGAGCGGGGCAACAAGGGTGGTCGCCGGCCTGTCGTTACCCCCGACAAACTACGTAAAGCGCGGGCGCATATCGCAGCGGGCCTCACTGTTCGTGAGGCGGCGGCCCGGCTCAAGATCGGCAAAACCGCCCTATACAAGGCTCTGGAAAACGCGTGAAACCGCTGGCGATCAAGAACTCGTGGGTGCTGGTCACAGGGGCTTCGACCGGTTTGGGCAGAGCGTCCGCCCTCCGCTTGGCGGCATCGTACCAGGCCAAGCCCCTGATTGTTGGACGAAGGCTCGACAACTTGCGGGAGCTACAGACCGAAATTGACGAGCAGTTCAATGTGCCGTGCGAGATTATAGTGGCTGATCAACGTGAAATCGAGGGCAGGGAGAAAAATCGCGGCTAAGGTTGCAGAATTGCAAGTAACAGCCGCTTTGTTGGTTGCCGGAATGACGAGCGTTGGTTCATTTGATGCAGGCCGTGCCGACACTTATGCCGAGGTAATTGAAACAAACATACTCGGTTTCACGGATTTGCTGGCTCGCCTGATTGCGATTTTCAGGGAGCAGCCGTTTGAATCCTCAGTAATCGCCGTGTCGAGCCTGGCGGGCGAAACATCCGTGCCCTTCCAAGCGGTCTACGGCGCGTCGAAAGCCTATGTGAGCACCCTCATGCGAGCGCTTTCCGTGGAGCTTGCCGGGACGGGAGTGAGTGTTGGGTCTTTTGCACCCGGTGGAATCGACACAGACATGGCTGCCCTCAGCGATTTGAAGTGGGGGAGGTTGGGTTTGATGGACGTTGACCGGTGCGCGGCCCATGCAGTCCACGCTCTGGTTTATCGGCAATCCTTCGCCATACCGGGGATGGGCAACCAGCTCACATATTTGGCGAGCAGGGTTCTACCTCGATCGTTGGTCAATCGGATTGCCGCCCTCCCATATCGGCGCCCGTAGGGCGGCACCACATAAAAGGGGCAGGAAAGCCTGCGAATAGCATCTGCTGGCATCGTACCGGATTTGTTCGTCCTTAGCGTGCAGATACGTCACTTTCGTGTAGTCACCCCTTCAAGAGCAAGATCAACGAGAACTACAAGGTCACCTTCGGTACGGCCGGCGCCTATGGCGTCAAGTGCACGCCGCATGTCGGTATGGGCATGGTGGGCTTCGTGGTCGTCGGCGATGCGCCGGCCAATCTCGACGCGGTCAAGACCGGCAAGCTGCCGAAGAAGGCCCGCGAGCGCATGGACGCCGCCATCGCGGCAGCAGGCCTCTGACACATCCTTTCGGGGCGGGGCAGGAACCCGGGGCGGAGCGATCCGCTCCGGGTTTCTTTTCGCTTTGTCAGTCCGCCCATTCGGGGTCGGTGGTGAAGGCGATGGTCAGCCAGCGGTCCGGTCCCTCGTCGCCGATCGCAAGGCCGATCTCGTCGCGGATCCTGTCCCAGTCCTGCAGCTTCTTCGCCGGAAAATCCTCCGGCACGATGAAATAGAGCTCGATCTGCCGGCCGCGCCCGACGCGGGCGACATAGGCCCGATAGGAGAGAAAGCCGTGCCGCTCGACGACCGCCCTGGCGACCGCATCGACATGGCTTTTCAGGTCCGAGGGGGTGACGAGCAGGATATCGGCGAGCGCCTGCCGGATCGTGCCGGCCGGGATGGGGATGATCACGAGGCAGACCAGCGCCAGCGCGACAGGGTCGATATAGGGCGACAGCCATTCGTATTGCGTTCCCTGGATGAGGGAGCCGATGACGAAAGCGACGAGCAGCGCGCTCGTCAGCCCTGCCGACATCATCCAGGCCTTGGCGTCGAGCGCCACGAAATCCGACTGGATCGTGCGGTTCGCCCGGCTGCCGATGATCGCCATGGCGATCGTCACCGCGAGCGTCACGACGGCATAGATGATCGCCTGGCCGAAATCGAGCGGCCGCCCGCCCGCCATGATGCTGCCGATCGCGTTGATCAGCGCGTAGATGGCCGCGCCGGTGAGCAGGATGCCGTTGAGGCCGAGCACCATCGGCTCGAGATGCCAGAAGCCCATGGTGAAATGCTTGACGAGCCGGCCCTTGCCGGCCCCGCTGGCCGAAGAGGCGATGAGATTGGCGACGAGCAGGGCAACGACGGTCATCGCCGCATCGGTCATCGCATAGACGCCGTCGAAGACGATGGCGAACGAGCCCGAGAGGATACCGAACAGAATGCCGACGCCCGCAAGCAGGATCGTCACGGCGATGGAAATGCGCAGAACACCCTGTTCCGTCTTCATGGATCGGTCCCTTCCGTCCGGTCTTCCCTGCGGCTTATAGCCGGCGGTCCGGCCAAATTCCATCTTCTGAATGATCCGGATTTACACATTTAATTTTCTAATAGCAGCGTGCCCTGCTAATTTGATGCCACAACCAATGGGATAGCGCATGCTGAAACTCGCTTTGCTCACGGCCTGGCTGTTCCTTGCCGCTCTCTGCCCTCCCCTTCTTGCCGCCGATAACGCCATGACCGCTCAACTCCACAAGGCGGCCGCGGCCGACGATGCCGCCGCCGTAAAGACGCTTCTCGCCGAGGGCGCCGCGATCGACGCACGCGACGCGAGCGGCGCGACGGCGCTGCTGGTCGCCACGCACGGAAACAAGGTGAACGCCGCCCGGGCGCTGATCGAGGCCGGCGCCGACGTCAACGCCAAGGACAGCATCGAGGACAGTCCCTACCTCTATGCCGGCGCCCGCGGCCACCTCGAAATCCTCAAGCTGACGCTTTCCCACGGCGCCGACCTCAAGAGCATCAATCGCTACGGCGGCACCGCCCTCATTCCCGCTTCCGAGCGCGGCCATGTCGAGACCGTCGAGACCCTGATCGCGGCCGGCGTCGATGTCGATCATGTCAACCGGCTGGGCTGGACGGCCCTCCTGGAGGCGATCATCCTCGGCGACGGCGGGCCGCGCCACCAGAAGATTGTCGATCTCCTGGTCAAGGCCGGCGCGAAGGTCGACCTCGCCGACAATGACGACGTGACGCCGCTCCAGCACGCCCGCACACGCGGCTACGGCGAGATCGCCGCCCTGCTGGAAAAGGCGGGCGCGAAGTGACGTTGCAAAAGACTATCGTGAAATACTCACAGCAAAGGGCCTGAGACGATGCAAAGAAGCTACTATTCCTCCCTCGGCGGCCATCCCCCGCAGAGCGACCTCCTGACCGGCCGTGCCGTCTTCACGGAGGCCTATGCGGTGATCCCCAAGGGGGTGATGCAGGACATCGTCACCAGCTTCCTGCCCTTCTGGAACGATACGCGCTGCTGGGTCATCGCCCGCCCGCTCTCGGGTTTTGCCGAAACCTTCTCGCAATACGTCATGGAAGTAGCGCCGGGCGGCGGCAGCGACCGGCCGGAGCAGGACCCGGAGGCCGAAGGCGTGCTGTTCCTCGTCGACGGCGAGGTGGAACTGACGCTGCCGACCGGCAAGCACACGCTCCAGCCGGGCGGCTATGCCTTCCTGCCCCCGGGCCTGAAATGGTCGCTGCACAACCGCTCCGGCGCCCATGCCCGTTTCCACTGGATCCGCAAGGCCTATGAGGCCGTCGACGGCCTGCCGCATCCCGAGCCGCTGATCCTCAACGAGAAGGACATCACCCCGAACGCCATGCCCGGCACGAACGGCGGCTGGGCGACGACGCGCTTCGTCGACCCCAACGACCTTCGCCACGACATGCATGTGACGATCGTCACGCTGATGCCCGGCGCCGTCATTCCGTTCGCCGAAACCCACGTAATGGAGCACGGCCTCTACGTGCTGCAGGGCAAGGCCGTTGTCGTTTGGCATCTAATTGTGAGAATGCGCCCATTTCGACAGACCATGCCACTTAATTTGAGACGTTTCGGCGCGGTTTTCGGCGCTTAACGTTCCCAGATTCGGAAATAACCTTCTGTTATATTTGGTATTTTTCACTGCAGCTTGGCTGTAGAGTGTCATCTTTTCCACGCTGGCCAATCTCAGATTAAGTGCCAAAATCGAACCCGGAATCTCAGATTAAGTGCCCGTTCTCAATTTAGGTGCCGGGCTATCTTGTTGAAACTATTAGTTCCGGAGTCTTGTGATTAAATGCAAAACGACACCAGCAGTTCGATGTGCATGCCAACCAGATCAAACAGTGGAAAGACCAGCTCCTTGAGGGGGCGACGGGTGTGTTCGGCGATGAAACGAAGGCGGAGCCAACGGGTCCGACCGTCGATGTCAAAACGCTGCACGCCAAAATTGGCGAACTGACACTGGAGAATGATTTTTTATCCGGTGCGCTCGGCAAGGCGGGATTGCTGGGCGGAAAGAAATGATCGACCGCGAGCACAAGCTATCCGTGGTGCGTCAGGCGAAGCTTCTCGGCTTCAGCCGTGGAAGCGTCTATTATCTGCCTCGTCCAGTGTCCGACGGCGATCTGGCCTTGATGCGGCGGATCGACGAGCTGCATCTCGATTACCCGTTTGCCGGAAGTCGGATGTTGCAAGGGCTTTTGAGAGGAGAAGGGTTTGAGACCGGGCGGCTACACGTCGCCACGCTGATGAAGAAGATGGGCATCGAGGCGATCTATCGTCGCCCGAACACCTCCAAACCAGCGCCAGGTCACAAAATCTGGCTCTGTTGCAAAAATCGTGAAGCTTGAGCATGCTTGGCGGAGATTGGACGGACGGAACGATGACGGATTTCAAGTGGCGCCATTTCCAGGGTGATGTGATCCTGTGGGCGGTGCGCTGGTATTGT
>Ga0209024_1002549_pt1 | contig 10239 bp, 9 predicted proteins | sample AutmiccommunBRH5_FD_187380 | JGI IMG/M metagenome (GOLD analysis project Ga0209024, IMG submission 187380) | Deep subsurface microbial communities from Mt. Terri, Switzerland - Autotrophic microbial communities BRH/5 (SPAdes) (version 2) | ecosystem: Environmental > Aquatic > Deep subsurface >...
TCGCGCCGAGTTCGACCAGCTTCGGCCCGGTGGCGCCTTGCGAAACCGCCACTGGCGTGCTCGCGAGCGTCTGCGTCCAGCTTCGCGCGGATTGCGGGAGGGCGATGGTGATCGGCAGCGGCGTGCGTTCATCCCCGCGCGGCGCGTAACCGACCGTCTTGCTGCCCAGCAGCGCGCCGATCGCATCGTTGATGTCGCGGCTCGATAGTCCGTAATAGTCGATCCGGTCGCGCTCCGGGATCAGGCGCATCTTGGGACGAGGCTGGCCGAAGCTGTTATCGACATCGACGATGTAGGGGATCGACTTGAAGATCTTCTCGAGCTCGGTCGCGGTGGCACGCCGGCTCTGCGCATCAGGACCGTAGATCTCGGCAAGCAGGGTGGCGAGCACCGGCGGTCCCGGTGGCGTCTCGACGACCTTGATCGAGGCGCCCTCAGGAAGCTTCAGCGCCTTGAGCTTCTGGCGCAGATCGAGGGCGATCTGGTGGCTCGAGCGGTCGCGGTCGCCCTTGGGCAGCAGGGTCACCATGACATCGCCCATTTCCGGGCGGCTGCGTAGGAAATAGTGGCGCACGAGCCCGTTGAAATTGAACGGCGCGGACGTGCCAAGATAGGCTTCCATCGCGGTCGCCTCTGGGAGCTGGCGGGTCAGGCGAGTGACATCTTCGAGGACGCGTCCCGTGCCTTCGAGGCTGGTACCCTCGGGCATGTCGACCACGACCTGGACTTCGGACTTGTTGTCGAACGGCAGCAGCTTGACCGTCACCGCTTTGAAATAGAACATCGAGCAGGCAACCAACGTTGCGATCCCGACCGCGATCAGGAAATTGCGCGCTGACTTCCGGCTATCGATGATCCGGTGCGCGACCCGCGCGTATAGACGGCCGAGCTTGCCGCCGCTCGCATCATGCCCGTTCCCGTGATTGCCATCGGCCGCCAGCGTCTTGCGCGCGAAGCGGATCATCAGCCACGGGGCGATGACCACCGCGACGAAGAAGGAAAAGACCATCGCGGCCGACGCGTTGATCGGAATCGGCGCCATATACGGCCCCATCAGCCCTGAGACGAACAGCATCGGCAGCAGTGCTGCCACCACGGTCAGCGTGGCGACCACGGTCGGGTTGCCCACTTCGGCGACCGCTTCGATGGCGGCTTGCGTCCGGGTTCGATCATCGGGCATCGCCCAATGGCGAGCTATATTCTCGATCATCACGATCGCATCGTCGACGAGGATGCCGATCGAGAAGATGAGCGCGAACAGGCTGACCCGGTTGATCGTGTAGCCCATCAGGTTCGAGGCAAACATCGTCAGCAGGATCGTCGTCGGGATCACCACGGCCGTGACCCCGGCCTCGCGCCAGCCAATCGCAAAACCGATCAGGATTACGATCGAGATCGTAGCCAGCGCGAGGTGGTAGAGAAGTTCATTGGCCTTCTCGTTCGCGCTCGCACCGTAATTTCGCGTGACCGCGACATCGATGCCATCGGGGATGAGGCTACCCTTGAGGCTTTCAAGGCGGGCGAGCACCGCCTCGGAGACGACCACCGCATTGGCGCCCGACCGCTTGGCAATCGCGATGCTGACCGCAGGCGTGCTCGACCAGCGCCCGTCATTGCGTGCCCAGCGCCAGGCGCGGGCCTGATCCTCGCGTGGCCCCTGGGTGACCAAGGCGACATCGCGCAGATAGACCGGCGCGCCGCTGACCGACCGCACGGTCAGGGTGCCGACATCCTGCGCCGAAGACAGCGTCTGGCCAGCGGTGACCGCGACGGCTTGCCCACCTTCACGAATGCTCCCGGCGGGGAAGCTGCGATTGGCTTGCGCGGCGGCATCGATCACGCTGCCGAGCGGTACGCCATATTGGCTGAGCTTGCCGGGATCGGGCGCGATGCGGATCTCTTCGGGCCGGCCGCCGGTCAGGAAGGTGAGGCCTACATTGTCGACCTTGGCGATCTCGGTCCGCAAGCGACCGGCGAGCGCATAGAGCGTCTGGTCGTCATATCGCCCGGCCGCGCCGGGCTTAGGGGAGAGCGTCAGGACGATGGCGGGGACATCGTTGATCCCGCGCACCGTGACCTTGGGGTCAGGGATGCCGACCGGGATGCGATCCCAGTTGGCGCGCAGCTTCTCGTCGATCCGGGTCGCGGCATCCTCAGGGTTCGACCCCACCAGGAAGCGCGCGGTCACCATCACGCCGTCGTCTTCGGCCTGGGTATAGACATGCTCGACGCCGTCGACGCTCTTCACAATCGTCTCGAGCGGGATGCCGACCAGCTGGACAGCGTCCGGCGCGGACAGGCCCGGCGCCATGACCTGGATATCGACCATCGGCACGCTGATTTGCGGCTCTTCTTCACGGGGGATCGTGAACAGCGCCAGCAGACCGATCGCAATTGCGACCAGCAGAAACAACGGGGTCAGCGGGGACGTGATGGTCGCGCGGGTGAGGCGCCCCGAGAGGCCGAGATTCACTTACCGCGTCCGGGAGCGAAGAGGATATCGCCCGCAGTGACGCCCCCTAGGATTTCGAGGTTGCTTGCATCGCTGGTTGGCGCGGTCTGGACCGCCACCGCGCTGATCCGTCGGTCGGCGGTGACGACATCGACATAGTCGATGCCATAGCGGGTCGAGATGAAGCGGCGGGGAACGACTATCGCCCCGCGCTGGCCGACCTCGATCATCACGCCAACGCGGCGGCCCACCAGCTGGGTGGTAAGGCCAGGCACGGTCGCATCGACCTGCACTCGGCCGCCGGCGATCGCAGGATAGACCTGGCTGACCTGACCCTGGCGCGACCCGTCGGGCAAATCTCCCTCAGTGACCATCACGCGCGCGCCGACCTGCACGGCCTCCGCCAGCGATTCGGGCAGATCAAGCCGGAGAACGGGCGGCCCCGCCGTAACGGTTGCGATCGACATGCCCGGCGCCACGACCGAGCCGGCGGGAATATCGGCGCGAAGGACGCGGCCCGACGCCGGCGCGAGGACCGCGCCCTGACCGGCGACGCTGGCGCTCGCATTCTGCTGGGCGCGGGCCGCCGCGACCTGAGCATTGGCCGCACGCGCGGCCGCGACCGACTGGTCGAGGCGGGCCTTGGCATAGACATTGTGGTTGTAGAGATCCTGGACACGGGCGAGGTCGCCTTGCGCGCGCACTGCTTCCGCTTGCGCGGCTGCCACCTGCGCGCCCGCCGCACTAGTTTCATAGCCAAGGCGCGAGTCGATGATTGATCCGATCCGCTGGCCTTTGGTCACCACGTCGCCAGCGCGAACGGAGAGGCTGACCAACGTGCCGGAAATACGAGCCAGCGCCTGCGCCTGATCGCGTGTCGTGATTTCGGCGCCGACCGCTTTCATGTCCGTGGTCTGGGCAAGTGCTACGGTCAGCCGCTCGCCGGCGGGCAAGGCCGCGACCTTTTGCTCGCTCGGCGCGCTGCCGCCGCAAGCCGTCAACGTCAGCGTCGCGCCTGCGACCATCCATGCCCATTTAGTCATTGCCGACGGCTCCCCGGTTGCATCGTCTTAGCCGCGCTCGACTGGCAGGCCGGCGGCCTTCCAGCCGCCAATCCCGCCAGCGAGATGCGTGTCGATGCTCGACTGCGCGCTGGCGCAGCGGTCGAGCGCGAGTGCCGAGCGCTTGCCGCCGGCGCATTGGAGCACAATCGTCTTACCCGCTGCATCCGGAACATTACCCGGTGCAAAGGTCGAGAGAGGGGCGTTTACTGCCCCCTTGATATGCTCGGCGGCAAACTCGTCGGGTTCGCGCACGTCAATGAGGAGCGCTGAGCCTTCGGCCAGCATCGCCTTGAGGGTCTGCGCATCGATTTCGCGGTGCGCCTTGGTCTTGCCGAATCCAAACATGCGGAACCTCCTGATTAAGGCATAAATTTGTATATTGCATATATCGTGTAATCATTATATTCAGTCAAGCACGATATTGGGGCGAGAGGAGCCGGCATCATGAACAAACCGAAGATCGTGGTGCTGGGCGCAGGCTTGGGCGGCACCATCGCCGCCTACGAGATCCAGGCCGCCGCCAAAGGCCGGGCCGAGGTCATGATGGTCTCCGACTCGGAAACCTATTCATTCATACCTTCCAACCCATGGGTCGCCGTTCGCTGGCGCGAGCCCGAAGCGATCCAGGTCCATCTCCCGCCGATCTTCGCCAAGAAAAAGATCGGCTTCACCGCGGTGGGCGCAAAGCGGCTGCACCCCACCGAGAAGCGCCTCGAACTCAATGACGGCAGCAACATCAATTACGATTATCTCGTAATTGCTACCGGGCCTGAACTGGCGTTCGACGAAATCGAAGGGCTGGGGCCGCACGGCGGCCATACCGTCTCGATTTGCCAGACTGCGCACGCCTCGGCTGCAGCGGACGCTTTCGATCGTTTCATTAAAAACCCGGGGCCTATCGTCGTCGGCGCGGTGCAGGGCGCGTCCTGCTATGGCCCGGCCTATGAGTTTGCGCTGATCCTCGACACCGAGCTGCGCCGCCGCAAGATCCGCGACAAGGTGCCGATGACCTTCGTCACGGCCGAACCTTATATCGGCCATCTCGGTCTGGACGGGGTCGGTGACACCAAAGGCCTGCTCGAAAGTACGCTGCGCGAACGGCACATCAAATGGGTCACCAATGCGCGTGTCGCCAGGGTCGAGGCGGGCATGATGCATGTCGAGGAGATCGCCGAAGGTGGCGCGGTCGCCAAGACGCATGACCTGCCGTTCGCCTTCTCGATGATGCTGCCGGCATTCCGCGGCGTCGCCGCGGTCCGTGACATTCCGGGCCTCACCAATCCGCGGGGTTTCATCCTGATCGACAAGCACCAGCGCAACCCGGTTTTCCCGGAGATCTTCGCGCTTGGCGTCTGCGTCGCGATCCCGCCGACCGGGCCGACGCCCGTGCCGGTCGGCGTACCCAAGACCGGCTTCATGATCGAGAGCATGGTGACCGCGATCGCCGCCAATCTGGATGCGATCCTGGGCGGCAAGGAGCCCACCGCCGAAGCGACATGGAATGCGGTGTGCCTGGCTGATTTCGGCGATGGCGGCGTCGCCTTCGTCGCGCAGCCGCAAATCCCGCCGCGCAACGTCAACTGGGCGGGAAGCGGCAAATGGGTCCATCTCGCGAAGATCGGCTTCGAGAAATACTTCCTGCGCAAGGTGCGCAAGGGCGAAAGCGAGCCCTTCTACGAGAAGCTCGCGCTGCACGTGATGGGCATCAAGAAACTTCGTTTCTGAGATCGCTTCAAAAGGAGAACTGCCATGACGATCGACCGTGCTGTCTTCATCTTCCTCGGCTGCGTTGTACTGCTTGGCGTGGCGCTGTCGCTGACCATCCATCCCTATTGGATCGGCCTGACCATCTTTGCCGGGCTGAATGCGATCCAAACCGGGTTCACCGGCTTCTGCCCTGCTGCGATCGCATTCAAGGCGATCGGCCTGCGGCAAGGCGTCGCCTTCAAATGACGGCAAAGCGCCGCCTTGCGCACCTGATGCTGTGGCTTGCCGCCCCGCTGGCGGTGAGCGGCGCGGCGCAAGCCACCACGCTTGACCAGGCGCTGGCCGCAGCGATCGCGCATGCGCCGGAAATTGCCGCGGCCGACGCAGATGCGGATGCCGCCAAGGCCCGGCTCGAGCAGGCGAAAGCTGGCAGGCTGCCGACCGCAACGGTCAGCGGCACCATCGGCTATGGTCGCCTCGATCCGCGTGGTTTTTTTGGTCTTGGCGCTGCCAACGTGACACCGCGCGCCGCGCAATTGACGGTCGAGCAGCCGTTGTTCACCGGCGGTAGGGTGAGCGCCGGGATCGATCAGGCTCGCGCCGGCATCGCTGGCGCCGAGGCCGGCCAGACCGGTATGCGCAGCCAGCTCGTGATGGCAGTAACCCAGGCCTATGGCGATGTCCTGACCGCCGCGCGCATGGTCGATCTCTATGGCCGCCTTGTCACCCAGACCACTGAGATCGAACGCCAGGCGCGGCTCAAGTTCCGCGCGGGCGAAAGCCCGAGCACCGATGTCTCGCAGGCGGTCGCCCGGCTTGCCGAGGCGCGTGCCGGCCTTGCCCGCGCGCAGGGCATGCAGGTTTCGGCGAAGGCGCATTTCCGCAATCTGACGGGTCTTGAGCCCGTCGATCTGCAACCACTCCCGGCCAATCCCGTACTTCCCGCCACGCTCGACGAGGCGATGGATACGGCAATCCGCAACAATCCCGCGCTGGCGCAGTCCCAAGCCAGCCTGCGCGGGGCTCAGGCCGCAGCCCGTGGCGCGCGCGCGGAGCGCCTGCCCACGGTCGGTGCCTTCGCGGAAGGGGCCACGGTACGTGATCAGTTCTTTCCCGACTATCGCGCGGACAGCGCGACCGTCGGCATTCGCGCTCGCTGGGAATTGTTCAGCGGCGGCCGGGTTTCCGGCAAGGTCGCCGAGACGGATAGCAGCGTCCGGGCCGCCGATGCGCGGGCACGGGCCATGCGTAGCCAGGTCGAAGAGCAGGTCATCTCCGCCTTTCAGGAGGTGCGCACGGCGCAACTGGTCGAGCAGGCGGCAAGCGACCAGGCCGCCGCCGCTACACAGGCGCTCGACAGCGTTGCCCAAGAGGTTCGGGTCGGCATGAAGCCGCAACTCGACCTGCTCGATGCCGAACGCGAATCCATCGCCGCCGAGGCTGGCGCGGCGCGCGCGGGTACCGAGCGTATCGTCGCCGCTTACCGGCTGCTCAGCCTGCTGGGCCGCTACTGAACAAAAGGATGACCGCTATGCACAAGGATTGGCCGGAAATGGCCGCACAACTAACCCGCGCGATCAAGGAAGTCCGGCTTGGCAGCCCGGAAGTCACCAAGGCCTTCTCGGCGATGGCCAGGGCCGCCACCGAAGCGGGGACGCTTGATACCAAAACCAAGGAGCTGATCGCGCTCGCCATCTCGGTGGCGATCCGGTGCGACGGCTGTGTCGCCTTTCACAGCCAGGCGGCGGTCAAGCAGGGCGCGACCCGCGAGGAGATCATGGAAGTGATGGGCATGGCGCTCTACATGGGTGCCGGACCCAGCCTGATGTACGCGGCCCAGGCAGTCGAGGCCTTCGACCAGTTCGCGGCCCAGGCCGGCGCTACGCCGGCGAATGCATGAGGGGGCGGCGGTGGAGCGCGTCATGACAGACTTGCCCCTGGAACAGGCCGCCCGCCTTATCGAGGGCTCAATGCCCGGCGGCGTGACCGTGCACAGCGTCTTTGACGAGGCGACCTTTACCGCGACCCACATCGTCAGCGACCCGGCAACGCGCAAGGCGGCGATCATCGACAGCGTGCTCGACTTCGACCCCGCGTCGGGGCGAACCTCACGCGAATCCGCTGATCAGATCATTGCCTATATCGCGGCCGAAGGTCTCGAGGTCGAATGGCTGCTCGAGACCCACGTCCATGCCGACCATCTCTCGGCGGCGCCCTATCTGCGTGAGCGCCTGGGCGGCACGCTCGCGATCGGACGCGATATCCTTACGGTGCAATCGACGTTCGGCGCGATCTTCAACGAGGGTCCGGGCTTCGCGCGGGACGGTTCACAATTCGATCGCCTGCTAGGCGATGGCGAACGCTTCCGGCTTGGGTCGCTCGAGGGAATCGCGCTCCATGTCCCCGGGCACACGCCCGCCGATATGGCCTACGTCATCGGTGACGTCGCCTTCGTCGGCGATACGCTGTTCATGCCCGATTATGGCACCGCCCGGGCGGACTTTCCGGGCGGCGACGCCCGGACATTGTTCCGATCGATCCATCGGCTGCTGGCACTTCCGGACCGGACCCGGCTGTTCCTCTGCCATGATTACAAAGCACCGGGCCGCGAGCATTTCGTGTGGGAGACGACGGTGGCGGATGAACGGCAGGGCAATGTCCATGTCCATCCCGGTGTCACCGAGGAGGCGTTTGTCGCGATGCGTGAAGCGCGCGACGCAACGCTCGGCATGCCACGGCTGATCCTTCCTTCGATTCAGGTGAACATGCGCGGCGGCAACCTGCCCGAGCCCGAGGACAATGGTACGCGCTATCTCAAACTTCCATTGAACAGGCTGTAGGGCATTCATGCTCGAGCCAGTCCAATATCTGCTTGGCGCCGCTTCGGGATTGCTTGTCGGCTTCACGCTCGGTTTGGTCGGAGGCGGGGGCTCCATCCTGGCGGTGCCGTTGATGGTCTATCTGGTCGGCGTTGCGTCGCCACACGTCGCGATCGGCACCAGCGCGCTTGCGGTCGCTGCCAATGCCGGCGCGAACCTCATTCCTCATGCCCGGCAGGGCACGATCAAATGGCGCTGCGCGGGCATGTATGCCCTTGCCGGTGTGCTGGGTGCGTATGGCGGTTCGACGCTTGGCAAGGCGTTCGACGGCCAGCACCTGCTCTTTTTGTTCTCGATCCTCATGCTGGTGGTCGGCGCGCTGATGCTGCGCAATCGCGACAATCTGGGCAATCCTGACGTCCAGTGCCGGCGCGAAAATGCACCCAAGGTCATCGCCTACGGCAGCGCGACGGGGCTATTTTCAGGCTTCTTCGGCATTGGCGGCGGCTTCCTGATCGTGCCTGGCCTCATGGCATCGACCGGCATGCCGATGATCAATGCGGTTGGCTCCTCGCTCGTTGCGGTCACCGCCTTTGGCCTGACGACCGCGCTCAACTATGCGTTTTCCGGTTTGATCGACTGGGGCCTTGCCGCGACGTTTATAGGCGGCGGCATTGTTGGCGGTGTCGTGGGGGCCGCTGCATCGAAACGGATGTCGACCCACAAAGGCCTCCTGAACCGTGTCTTCGCGGCACTCATCTTCTGCGTCGCCCTCTATATCCTCTGGAAAAGCTGGTCCACCCTTTGATGCCCGTCATGGGACCCCAATGCAAAACCAGGAACCGGGTCGATCGTTCGATCACTGCGCAATGGCCTGATCAGGCCATCATGTTCCTAGCGCAGCGCGCTCACGCCGGTTTTACAGATCTCTAGTAATTACAGATCTCTAGTAAGAAGACTGTTGCCAGCCTTACTAACGGAGGCCGTTCTGAAACACAGTCAGGACGATAATCAGCAGCGAGAAAAGCGCTGCTCACGCTTAGCGAGGAAGTTATTTTTCCGGCCTCGCGCGATACTCGACCGAGATCATGTCGATCAATTCGGGATGCTCGGAGCGTAACAATGCACCAAACGATGCCATGTGGCTGCCCCGTTTCGACATGCTCCCCCAACGGGTATCGACCACTACCGGAGGAGATCCATCCGAGAGATGGCCCACGACGTGGAGATGTCCGCCTAGCAGCCCGATGGAAAGAGCAGGGCGGCGGACTTGCCCGAGCAATAGCAGACCCCTCTTGTCCGGGTAGACATGCGTCCACATGATGCGAAGTTGCTCGCTCTTCTCAGCAAGGACAGGCGTATTAAGCTCTGGTCCTGCGATGCAGCCGACAACGGCAAGGGCCATTAGCAGTGTAGAAATCTTTGCGGCTATGAGGCAAAATGATTTCATGATCGATCCTCTGGACTAGGCGATGTTCAGCTATCGCCGGGGGTCACCCAAATGCTGTGCGAGTCGATTTGCAGCTTCGTGAGGGCTCGCACTGCTTCACCGCGCGCTTCGATTTCTGCGCGCTGGGCATCATGTGCCTGCCGACGCGCATACAGCAGATCGGATAAATCGACTGCTCCCAGTATCTGACCCCGCTGGGTTCTCGCCGCTGCCGCCAGAGCGCTGTCTGCGGCCTCCGCCATGCCGCGCCACACGTCCATGCGCGTACGCGCATTGGACAGATCGGCATCGGCAGTCGCCTCGACCATGCGCTGGACATTGGACAGATCGAATCGGGCCGCGTTTGCTTCTGCGCCTGCCTGCTCCGCTGCTGCCCTGCGGTAACCCCCTCCCAATGGTATGGAGGCGACAAGGCCTGCGCCGCGTTCCATACCGCTGCGTTCGCTGAACAATCGGACGCCGAAGGTAGGGTCGGCGATGCGATCTGCCCGGACGCGTTGCGACATCACGCCAAGCCGTTGAGCCTCCCTGTCTGCCGCCCGAATTTCATGACTGCGTTCGACAACCAAGGCCCGCATCGTGGCTAGAGACTGCGTTGGAAGCTCTGGCGCGCCAAGTGCGGGTGGTTCGACAGGAAGAGGTAGGTCGGGAAAAGTGGCAGCCAGCATGGCGCGGGCCTGTTCCCGATTGGCGAGTGACCCGGCCGCCTGCCCGCGCGCCTGCGCCAGAGCGGCATTGGCCTGGTCG
>Ga0209024_1002552_pt1 | contig 10233 bp, 10 predicted proteins | sample AutmiccommunBRH5_FD_187380 | JGI IMG/M metagenome (GOLD analysis project Ga0209024, IMG submission 187380) | Deep subsurface microbial communities from Mt. Terri, Switzerland - Autotrophic microbial communities BRH/5 (SPAdes) (version 2) | ecosystem: Environmental > Aquatic > Deep subsurface >...
GTGATATTGTGCGGCGGTGTGAAAGGCGGCCAAATCCGCCGGTGGAACATGATTTTCCAGCCCGTGCGCCCCAAAGGCCCCAAACGCAACCGCCAGCAGGCCATTCAGCGCGCCGGTCAGCAGCCAGAGTCGTGCATGGCGCACGCGCCTACTCAGCGCCTTCCGTCAAAACTTCATCCGTTGGCGTAGCATAGCGCCGCATCAGGCCAATTTGCGCCGCGCCAAATGCGATCGTCAGGGGCAAGACCCCGAACAGTTTGAAACTGATCCAGAAATCCGTGGAAAAATTACGCCAGACCAATTCGTTCGCAATCGCCAGCACGACAAAAAACCATGCCCACCGCCACGTCAGCAGCCGCCATCCTTGGGTGGTAAGTTCCATCACCGATTGCAACAGAGGTTTCAGCAATGACTGCTGCCGCGCAAGACCGGTAAATAGAATAGCGGCAAACAGGCCGTTAACAATGGTCGGCTTCAATTTTATAAACACATCGTCATTCAGATAAAGCGTCAGCCCGCCGAACACCAAAACGAAAGCCGCCGTGATCAACGGCATGGGCGGAATTTCACGCGCCAATATCCACGTGGCGGTTAGTGACGCCACAATCGCCACCATGAAGGCAGCGGTCGCCGGAAAAATTCCGTACAGGGCATTAGCAGTGAAGAACACCAGCAAAGGGCCAAGATCAAGCCCCAGTTTTGTAAGCGGATTCATTAAAAGTTTTTCCTCCTGAAACGGGGCTCAAATTAAGAATGCCAGATTGGCGATCGGCTCATCGGCATCGACCAGCAGAATTTTTTTCACCACCATGCGCAACTGGCCATCGACCCGGCGCAACCGGTACAAGACACGCCCGCCCCAGAAATTCATGTTGCGGGTGGATTGAACCGCCAATTCCATCAACATAAAATTGGCGCTTACCTCATATTCATCCGCACCAGCAGGCGCAATTTCGATGTTGGAAACGACCCGCCGCATCGGCGACGCAGGCGTCTGGCTATACCGGAAACCAGACTTCAATTGCCGCATACGCGTCGCGATGCGCTGGCGGTTATCATAAATATGGGAGACTTCCCTGGCAGGATCAAGATCCGGACGGCGCGGCACCCAATACAGCGCATCCTCTGTCCACAGAGCCTCCCATTCATCATAAGATGATTCATCGGCCAGCCGCGCCTCCAGAAACAGGAATGCCTCGATTTCGCGAATTTCACTTTCCGGCATGGCCATGTTCAGGCTGCCTGAGACATGAGCTGCAGATATTCTTTCCAAAACGACCGGTTAGTGATTTCATCCGATACCGCCGAGCTGAGCAGTCCGGTTTCGGGGTCGGTATATTCGCGTTCCAGTCCGCGGCGCAGGTCCAGCCATTCCGGCGATTGCGCCGCCAGGCCAAGCTGGTTGCGTTCCGCCATACAGGCGTCATCTGGTAGCAGAAAGGAACCCGGCCCCATGGCGCCTTCGGTCTGGCGCAGCGCGCGGGCGTTTACTTCCGGCGCACCCTTCAGCAGCATCGGCGTATAATACTGGATCACCTCATTGGCGCTTACCGGTATCAGGAACGAGATGTTCAGTTCGGCCAGGAACAGATTGGGAAAAATGATCGCATGGGGTGGCCCTTCGATCATATGTTTTTGCGCCATATCCTTGCCGTAGGTCTGTTCCATGCGCGCCACATAATCCGGCATCTTTGCCGCCGGGACGCCGCCAAACCACTGGAAGGGTCTGCCGGATTGGTGATAGCGGGCGGCGAAATCAAGCTCGGTGTGCCCGCCGCCCCAATCACGGGTCACGGAATTATCTCCTTTTTCCTCATCAAAGGCCTGCGCGGAAAAAGCATTTACCGCGCGCATCAGCGAGGCATGCGCGACATTCACGTGATAGCCATCGGTATTATTTTCCGGCAGCATCTTCCAGTTGGCGTGAAAGCGATGCTTCAGCCAACCCGCACTGAGATCGATTTCACCGTCCGGCGACATATCGCAGGCGCGGTCCAGCAATTTACGCGCCTTTCCCAGATAGGAATCAAAAGACGGGCCCTCGGCAGCAAGACAGGCGAAGATAAAACCACGATAAATTTGCAGGCGCGGCACATTGGCCAGCCCCATGGCCGATTTGTCAAAATCCTTGCCCATGCCGCCTTGCTGCGGCACGCCGCGCATTTCGCCGCCAACACCGAAGGTCCAGCCATGATAGGGGCAGACAAAGGTCGCGGTATTGCCGCTTTCCTTCGCGCAGATCATATTGCCGCGATGCGTGCAGCGATTGAACAGCACCCGTACTTCATTGTCCGGGGCGCGGGTGATGATCACCGGCTGAAGGCCGATCTGGCGGCGCCTGAAATCGCCTATATCGGGAACTTCGCTGGTGTGCCCGACAAATGACCAGCCCTTGTGGAAAATCCGGTCCATTTCATCGGAAAACACGGCGGGGTTTGTATACAGGCTGCCATGCACCCTGTCCGGACGGACCAAGCCTTCATACGCAATTGACTGCTGCACACCCATAACGTTTTCCTCTTTTACCTATTTATGCTCCGGTTATCCGTTTAACCCGTTCTTTCCACGCATCGCGCAGGCCGTCACGAAACTGTGGCGCGGCAATGGCGATAAGCGCCTCGGCCGCGCCCTGTAACGGCTGGCCCCGAACCTTCGCGACCCCATATTCGGTGACAAAATAATCCGCGTCGGTACGCAGCGCCGTCACCACTGCATCGCTGCTGATGGCAGGTACGATACGCGACAGCTTACCACCCCCGGCAGTCGCGGTGAAGGCCACAATTCCGCGCCCGCCTTTGGAGCGCAGCGCGCCCCGCATGAAGTCAACCGAGCCGCCGGTGCCGCTGATCTGGCGTCCGTTAACCATTTCAGAGTTCAATTGTCCCAGCAAATCCACCTCAACCGCCCCATTAATGGCAACAAAATTGTCGATCTGCCCCAGCAGCGCCACATCATGGGTATAGTCCACTGTTTTATAGGAAATGTCCGGGCATGCGCCCGCCCATTGCATCACCGCGTTACTGCCCGCGACGATGCCGGTGACGATCTTGCCCGTATCAATCGTTTTCATCCTGCCGTTAACCACGCCCGCATTGGCAAGATGCATCACGCCATCGGAAATCAGTCCCGAATGAATGCCCAGATCGTTACGATCCTTCAGCGCATCCAGCGCGGCATTGGGGATCGCGCCAACCCCCATTTCAATACAGTCCCCGTCGCGCACCAGGCTGGCGACATTGGTGCCTATCTGGCGCGCCACATCATCGATGGGGACGATGCGAAGCAATTGCAATTGCGTGTTGGATTTCACCGCATAATGAAATTTCGAGATATGGGTTTTCGGAAGATGCGGCGGCGAGGGCAAGGCCTCATTGATTTCCGCGATGACGATTTTCGCGCGGTCAATGACGGCCGGCACGAAATCGATGCCATAACCAGGACTGCACATGCCGTCACTGTCCGGCGGCCCGTATTGCACCAGCGCCACATCGATCTGCAACGGGCCGCTGACAAAAAAGTGCCGCTGATGATATTGCATCGGAATGAAATCAATCTTGCCTGTGGCGAAGGAATCCTTCATCCGGTCCGACATGAAATTGGTGATCAGGCGCGCTTGCGGGTGAAAGGTCGCATAGTCAATACGGCTCAACCCCGGCACCGGGTTGGTAATATAGGTAACGCCCCGGCTCGCCTCCGGCGCATCCTTCAACGCTGCAAGCAGGGCCAGCGGCTCCATCACACTGCCACCGACAAATACATGCATGCCCGGGTTAAGCAACCCGGGCACTTGCGCCGCCTCAATCCACTGGGTCATTTGTCCCTCCCCGTCCGCTTATTATGAACTGCGCCTAGCGTACTGATTATATCAGAACGGAAAATCGTCCAGTGTGACCAGTCTATATTCCATCACCACGAACAGTCCCGTCCATATTATAAGAGCGATGACTGTGGTAATCCCCACTTTCAGCAGCATGCGGGGGCGCACAGGGGCGCCGGGATCGGTTCCCTTGACGATCTCCTGTCCGGTCTCGTGCGGATTACGGATCCCCCAGGGCAGCACCAGAAACAAACTCACCATCCAGATGCACGCGAATGCAACACTGCCGCCAATGGGTCCCATGTTCGCGCCTATACCTGTTCGAGTTCGATCAGGGTGCCGCTGAAATCTTTGGGATGCATGAACACCACGGGCTTGCCATGCGCGCCAATGCGGGGCTCGCCGGTGCCGGTGATGGTTGCGCCCATTTTTTTCATTTGCGCGCAGGCGGCGTTAATGTCCTCAACCTCATAACAGACATGGTGCATGCCGCCTTTGGGGTTCTTGGCAAGGAACGCAGCAATGGGCGAATTGTCCCCCAGCGGCTCAATCAGCTCGATTTTAGTGTTGGGCAGTTCAACAAAGACCGTCCACACCCCATGATCGGGTTGCGCCACCTTGGCGGTAATTTTCGCGCCAAGCGTGTCCCTGTAAATTTTCCCGGCGGCTTCGGCGTCCGGCACCGCGATCGCCACGTGATTCAATTTGCCTATCATATTCTGCCTCCACCTTTATCTTACAGCCGTACGACCTCAACCTGGGTCACCGGCTTTTTCCCAATGGCGTCACGTACCGCGCGGCGTGCGGCGCGCAATGCCGCCTCTTTTACCTGATCATCATCGCGGGCCTGTTTACCGCGCAGCTTTGAAACCGCCTGTTCGACCGCGTCTGCAACATCCTTGCGCAGATTGATCAATTGACCGTCCTCGGTCGGCAAGCCAAAGGCGGTTACCCGGGGCTCCGCCGCCAGCCGGCCATCGGGGTCCACCACCAGCATAACCCCAAGATGGCCCGCACTGGAAAGTTTCAGACGCTCGTTTACCTGACCATCGTCCACCGGTGTCAGCACATCCCCGTCAAGATACAGACGGCCCGAATAGACTTCCTCGACGATGCAGGCCCTGCCGGGCGCCAGGCGCACCATGGAACCGTTGGGCGCGAGAACTGTTTGCGGTATTTGAATTTCCTGCGCCAGCTTTACATGTTCCATCATGTGCCGGATTTCGCCATGCACCGGCACCGAAATTTCGGGACGCACCCAGCGGTACATATCCGCAAGTTCATCGCGGCAAGGATGCCCGGACACATGCACGAAATGGTCTTTTTCAGTGATCATGGAGACGCCGCGTTCGGCCAGTCTATTCTGTAGACGGAATATTGAACGCTCATTACCCGGAATAATCCGCGAGGAAAAAATTACCGTATCGCCAGCGCCAAGGGAAATGCGCGGATGATCGCCATAGGCAATTCGCGACAGGGCGGCGCGCGCTTCGCCCTGGCTTCCGGTACAGATATACAGCACCTTGTCGGGGGGCAGACTGGCGGCTTCTTCCTCACGCAACACAGGCGGAAAATCCTGCAAATAACCAGCATCACGCGCCGCCCCGACAACCTTGTGCATGGAACGGCCAACCAGCGCAATCTGGCGTCCATGCGCGGCCGCTGCTTTGGCGATGGTGTCAACCCGCGCCACATTGGAGGCAAAGGCCGTCACCGCCACCCGCCCCGTAAGACCGCTGAGCAACGTGGAAAGAGAAGATTTTACAGCCGCCTCTGAACCCGCCCGGCCCGGCGAAAATACATTGGTGCTGTCGCACACCATGGCCAGCACACCCTCATCGCCGAAGCCAGTCAGCCCGGCAATATCGGTCGGTTCCCCCAGCAGGGGATCGGGATCAATTTTCCAGTCGCCTGTGTGCAGAATGTTACCCAGCGGCGTACGGATCGCCAGCGCATTGGGTTCGGGGATCGAATGCGTCAGCGTGACATAAGTAATGTCAAACGGGCCGATTTGCAGACGCCCTTCGAGCGGCACGATCGTTACCTTCGCTTCACGCACTATGCCGGCCTCTTCCAGCTTGGAGCGCAACATATTGGCGGTAAATTTCGTCGCGTAAATCGGACAGAGCAAATCGGGCCACAAATGTCCAACCGCGCCAATATGATCTTCATGCGCATGGGTCAGCACGATGCCAAGCAAATCCTCGCGCCGCTCGACGATGAAATCCGGGTCGGCCATGATCAGATCAATGCCCGGCACCGTATCGTCACCAAAGGTGACGCCCAGATCGACGATAATCCACTTCTGTTTGCCTTTGGGTCCAAAGCCATAAAGATTGAGGTTCATCCCAATCTCGCCAGCACCTCCCAGCGATAGGAAATATAGTCCGTCGCTCAAACGCCCACCCTCGCGGGACGGTTGCGGTAATAAATTTCGGCCAGCCCCCTGATGGTGAGGTCTGCGTCAAAATGTTCAATGACGGGCGTACCGTGGCGCAGCAAATGTCCTAGTCCGCCCGTGGAAACCACTGTCATCGGCGCACCAAATTCTTCCTTGATGCGGCTTACCAGACCTTCGATCAAACCAATATATCCCCAATAAATGCCAGACAGCATGGCGGTTTCTGTATCTTTACCTATCACCGCGTCCGGGCGGCGCACCGCTATATGCGGCAATTTCGCCGCTGCGTCGTGCAGCGCCTGCAGCGACAGATTTACTCCCGGCGTAATAATACCACCCTCAAAATCGCCCTTCTCGGAAACAATATCGAACGTGGTGGCCGTGCCGAAATCGATGATGATCAGGTTGCCGGGATAGGCGCTATGGGCGGCGATCGCATTTACCAGCCGGTCGGCACCTGCCTGTTCCGGACGGGTGATGTTGACTTTCAGGCCGATATCGACACCGTCCTCTCCCACCACAAGCGGTTCGCCGTTAAAATATTTGCGGCACAAAGTACGGATATCGAACAGGGCCTGCGGCACGACGGTGGAAATAATCGTCCCATCAATCTGCTCGGGCGTAATGCCTTTGAGCTGCATCAACTGGCTGAGCCAGACCATGTATTCGTCAGCGGTGCGGTTGTCACTGGTGGCGCTGCGCCACTCACCCAATATCTCAATGCCCTGCAGCACGGCGAATACCGTATTGGTGTTTCCAACATCGATGGCTAACAGCATACACATAACTCAATTTTGGGGGAAAAACACATCCCCGGCCGAAATCAGGCGCACAGTCCCGTCTGCAAGGGTTAATACCAGCGCGCCACTATCATCCAGTGCGCTGAATATCCCGGGAAGGGTCTCTTTGTCGAGTCGCACCTCAATTGCTTCGCCCATCCGGGCCGCCCGGGCCAGCCAGGCGGCTTTTACAGGGGAAAAACCTTCTTTTCGCCAACGGGTTAACCATTCTGCGAACCGGGACGCCAGAACTTCCAGCGCCGCATGGGGAACCGGCGCCTCCGCGCCCGCCGCGCGCAGACTGGTGACAGGCTGGGGCACCCCCTCCGGATGCCGGGCCAGATTTATCCCGATCCCGATGGATAGCCAGGCCATGGCGCCCCCGCTATCGGTCACCGATTCCAGCAAAATACCTGCAACCTTGCGCCCATCCAGAAGCACGTCATTGGGCCATTTATGACGGACCCGCAACGGGTCTGCAAGAAACTGATCCAGGGTTTCCCCCACGCAGAGCGCCGCCAAGAAGGATAGTTTCGCCGCCTCGGGAGCAGAAACGTCCGGTGTCATGAGCAAAGTGCACAGAAGATTACCGGCCCCCGATTCCCACGCGCGGCTGCGCCGTCCCCGGCCTTTGGTTTGGCTGTTCGCGACGATCCAGAGCGGCCCGGAAACGCCCGCCACCGCCTGCCGGCGGGCCTCATCCATCGTGCTGTCGATAGTATCGAAACTAAGGAGACCATACCCCTGTGGCATGCGTGGCGGCATGCGTCGCAACCGCTAATTAAACAGCGAAGAGGCGGCCCTGGCGGCGCTCGTCAGAACCGGCATGGGATAGGCGAAGAAAAGCAGGCTGAACAGGCTTGATCCTGCAACAATAATCCGCAACGGACCATTCATGGGCCACTCCTGGACCTTGGCCGGTTCATCAAAATACATGATCTTGATGATGCGCAGATAATAATAGGCGCCAATCACACTGGCCAGCACCCCGATAATCGCCAGCGCATACAAACCGGCATGCACTGCCGCCAGGAACACATAAAATTTGGCGAAGAACCCCGCCAGCGGTGGAATCCCCGCCAGCGAGAACATCAGCAGCGCCAGCGCCAGCGCCATCATCGGGTTGGTTCGGCCAAGGCCCGCCAGATCGCTGATCCCCTCCAATTGCCCGACTTTGTCGCGCATCGCCATGATACAACCGAAAACACCAAAGTTCATGGCGACATAGATCGCCATATAAATCAGCACGCCCTGTACGCCTTCTTCAGTACCGGCGGCAAGTCCGACCAGCGCAAAGCCCATATGACCGATGGAGCTGTACGCCATCAGCCGTTTGATATTGGTCTGCCCGATCGCGGCGATGGCCCCCAACGCCATGGAAGCGATGGAAATAAACACAATGATCTGTTGCCACTGGCCGCTCATTCCCAGCAGAGGTTGCGCCATAACCCGCACGAACAGCGCCATGGCGGCCACTTTGGGGGCGGACGCCAGCAGCGCGGTAACCGGCGTCGGCGCGCCTTCATAGACATCGGGTGTCCACATATGAAACGGCACGGCGGAAATCTTGAACGCCAGGCCCGCTGTCAGGAACACCAGACCGAAGATCAGCCCCAGCCCCGGCTGCCCATGCGCTTCACCGAAGAAGGCCGCAAGTTTGACAAAGTTGACCGTACCGGTGAAACCGTAGATCAGTGACGCGCCATACAGCAGCATGCCCGACGCCAGCGCGCCCAGCACAAAATATTTCAGGCCCGCCTCGGTTGCCCGTTGCGAATCCCGCTTGAACGCCGCCAGCACATACAGCGCCAGACTTTGCAATTCCAGCCCCATATAAAGCGAAATCAGATCACCCGCCGACACCATCATCATCATGCCGAGGGTCGCCAGCAGCACAAGAACGGGAAACTCGAAGCGATCCATATTTTCGCGTTTCAGATAGCCCTGCGCCATGATCAGCATAACGCCCGAACCCAGCAGGATCAGAATTTTGGCATAACGCGCAAAACTATCCGTCACGAAACCGCCGGCAAATGTCTCAACCCGCGCGCCACCCTGTAACAGCACCAGCGCCGCCGTCAACAACAACACCAGCAAGGCGCCTTGCGTCACCACCCGCGATTGAGGCTGCCCACGGAATACCCCAAGCATCAGCAACGCCATGGCGCCCACCGCCATCAGAATTTCCGGCAGGGCGGGAAGCAAACTCGGGGACACGAAAGCGCTTGGGGTCATCTCCGGAGTATTCCTAAATTAGTGCGTAACATGTGCAATGGCGTCCACAGTACCTATGCCATAGCTGGCAAGTGATGCTTGATAATGCCCGACCAGATTTTCAACAGTCACGGCGGTGGCATCCAGCAGTGGCATGGGATAAATGCCAAACCACAGGGTCGCGACAATAAGCGGGGCGAACACCGCTATCTCACGCCGGTTCATATCAAGGATATCTTTCAGATTATCCTTGGTCAGTTCCCCGAACACCACCCGGCGGTATAGCCACAGTGAATAAGCCGCCGCCAGCACAACCCCCGTCGCCGCCACAAACGCAACCCAGGTGCTGACCTGATAGACACCGACCAGAATCAGGAATTCGCCGACAAAACCGCTGGTTCCAGGCAGGCCGATGGTCGCCATGGTGAACAGCATGAAAGTAAAGGCGTAGACCGGCATGCGTTCCACCAGCCCGCCATAAGCGTCGATGTCGCGCGTATGAATACGGTCATAGATCACGCCGACACACAGGAACAGCGCGCCGGACACCAGGCCGTGGCTGATCATCTGTATAATGCTGCCCTGCACGCCCTGCTGGTTCATGGTGAACATGCCAATGGTCACAAAGCCCATATGCGCAACCGAGCTATAGGCGATGAGCTTCTTCATATCCTGTTGCACCAGCGCCACCAGCGACGTGTAGACAATGGCGACAAGGCTGAGGCCAAATATCATGGGTGTGAACATATCCGAGGCCACCGGGAACATGGGCAGCGAGAAACGCAAAAACCCGTATCCGCCCATTTTCAGCAGAATCCCCGCCAGAATAACGGAGCCCGCCGTCGGTGCCTCGACATGGGCATCCGGCAGCCAGGTATGCACCGGCCACATCGGCACCTTCACTGCAAACGAAGCAAAGAACGCCAGCCATAGCCATGTCTGCATACCGGGATCAAAACGGAACGCCATCAGTGCGGGTATGTCAGTCGTACCCGCTGCCCAATACATGGCCATGATCGCCA
>Ga0209024_1002553_pt1 | contig 10232 bp, 11 predicted proteins | sample AutmiccommunBRH5_FD_187380 | JGI IMG/M metagenome (GOLD analysis project Ga0209024, IMG submission 187380) | Deep subsurface microbial communities from Mt. Terri, Switzerland - Autotrophic microbial communities BRH/5 (SPAdes) (version 2) | ecosystem: Environmental > Aquatic > Deep subsurface >...
TAGCGGGAGAGGGGAGTCAGACGAGCACCCTCGAGGATCCCCGCCCCTCCGACCTCTGACCCCCTCTCCCGGTTTCGGGAGAGGGATGGGGTGAGGGCCCCTTCCGCCACGCCGCGCCCCACACAAACAAAGAACCCGTCGAGCACCTCGACGGGTTCAGCAACCAACCGACTCTGGACTCCGGCCCCCTCTCCCCACCCGGGGAGAGGGGGGGGTGAGGGCTCTGAGGGCTCTCCGCCCTCCGACTCAGAACTGTTCGAGGAACCTCGGATCATTCGCGTGGAAGTCCCGGATGTCGGAGACACCGAGCAGCACCATCGCCACCCGCTCCACACCCATCCCCGCCGCGAACCCCGTGTACCGCTCCGGGTCGTAGCCCTGCGCCGCGATGATCTCCGGGTGCACCATCCCCGCGCCCATCAGCTCCAGCCACCCGGACCCTCGACACACCGGGCACGAGGGGTCATCGCCCGGGCACTGGAAGCAGTCCACCGCCACCTCGACGCCCGGCTCGACGAACGGGAAGTACGAGTTCCGCAGCATCACCTTGCGCGACGGACCGAACATCTGACGGGCCCACTCCTGCAGCGTCCCCTTCAGGTTCGCCATCGAAATGCCCTCGTCGATCGCGAGTAGCTCCACCTGCTCCAGCATCCACTCGTGCGTCGCGTCCGTCGCCTCGTAGCGGTAGCACTTGCCCGGCACCGCCACGCGGATTGGCGGCTCGTGGCTCTCCATGAACCGCACCTGCATCGGACTCGTGTGCGTCCGCAGCAGCAACGGCGCGCGCGGACCGTCCGAGGCGGCCCCACCCGTCACCGAGGGGTCGAGCGGCTCGTCGAACCAGAACGTGTCCCACATATCGCGCGCCGGGTGATGCTCCGGGATCCGCAGCGCGCCGAAGTTGTACGCGTCCAGCTCGATCTCCGGCCCCTCGATCACCTGGAACCCCAGGCGCTCGAACACGTCGAGGATGCGACGACGCACCTGCGTGATCGGATGCAGCCGCCCCCGCCGTAGCGGCCGGCCCGGCAGCGTCACATCGAGGGCGTCCGCCTCCGTAGAGGCCAGCGCCGCGCGCCGCAGCGCCTCGCGACGCTCGTCCAGCGCCGCCTCCAGCACCTGCTTCACGCGGTTCGCCTCGGCGCCCACGGCCTTGCGCTCCTCGGGGTCCAGCCCCCCGATCCCGCGCAACACCCCCGTCAGCTCCCCCGACCGACCGAGCACACTCAGTCGCCACCCCTCGATGGCCGCGTCATCCTCGGCCGCCCCCAGGGCAGCCAGCGCATCCCGCTCGATCGCCGCAATCCGGTCCGTCGCGTCACTCATGCGAGGCAGTCTACCGGCGAGGCGGGTTAGGGGGTGCGGGGCCTATCATCAGGACTCTGGAGGGAACTTGATCACCGCCGTCTACATCCGCAACTTCAAGAGCCTGGCGAACACAGAGTTTCGCCTTCGGCCGATGACGCTCCTTGTCGGACCGAATGGATCGGGCAAGAGCAACGCAGTGGACGCGATTCGGTTCGTCGGTGATGCCCTACGGAACACCCTGCCGTTGGCAATCAATCAACGCGGGGGCGTGGGTGCGCTCACACGGGTATCCCGTGGTCACCCTCGCAATTTCGGCGTCCGATTGCGGTTCTCGCTCGACGAACTCTCGCTAACTGGTGAGTACGCATTCGAAGTGGGCCGTGACGCAGGTGAAACGGGATTTAGTGTTCGCCGCGAGCGCTGTCTCATCCACCGGCCCGATGGGTTCTCATTGCGGTTCGAGACTAGAAACGGGGTCTGGATCGATGGCGGACCACCAGAAAGGCGCCTCAGACAGTCCGATCAGTTAGCACTACCGATCATCGCGAATGTAGCGCGCGAGCCAGAATATTACGATGTATTACTGGCCTTATCGAATATGCGTTTCTACAGCCCTTCACCAGAGCGGATACGAGAACTCCAAGACCCTACTGACGGCGAGATACTTCTACCGGACGGCGCCAATGCTCCGTCGGTGATACGCGAGATTCGTCGCCACCATCCGACGGAATACGAACTCATCTGCGAACTTCTGAGCAAGGTCGTACCAGGCGTGACGGGACTGGTTGATAAATCCCTCGGCTCCAAAGAGACGGTTCAGTTCCACCAGTTCGTTGATGATCCGAATCCATGGAAATTCGACGCTGCCAACATGTCGGATGGCACTCTCCGTGCGCTAGCGATCCTCCTCGCGGTCTACCAGCCATCCGTTCCGTCACTTCTCGCCATTGAGGAGCCTGAGGCGACTATCCACCCTGCGGCTGCGGACGTCCTCGTGGACATACTCCGCACGGGCGCGGAGAGAACACAGGTCCTGGTTACGACGCACAGCCCCGACGTCCTGGACAGCCAATCGGTCAGCGATGACGAGATACTGATCGTGGAGAAGCGGGACGGAAAGACCACTATCGGGCCTCTGGGAGAGACGACGCGCAAAGCGATTCGTGAGCTTCTCTACAGCCCCGGCGAACTCCTGCGCATCAACAAATTAACAGCGAGCCGCGCACGCTCTGATGACCAACTGGCGCTCTTCCCGAAGGAGTCCGCCGTTTGGGAGCGATAGCGATCGTGGTCGAGGGACAAGGGGACGAAGAAGCTCTCCCGATACTAGTCCGGGCAATTCTCGCAAGCGCTCAGATCTGGGACGTGACCGTTGCCAACCCCGTGCGCCTCCACCGGGGGCATTTCCCGCGTCCCGAACGGCTTCGGCGCGCCGCCAAATTTGCCCTCGATCAGGAAGCGGATGCGGATCAAGCTCTACTAGTCATGTGCGACGCAGATGACGATTGTCCAGTCGATCTCGCTGCTGAGTGGGCGAACGCGCTAGCTGGCCTGGAGCCCTTCTCGGTCGTCCTCGCGAACCGTGAATATGAGGCGTGGCTGCTTGCCTCACAAGAGACGCTGCACTCCCGCCGCCATATCCCCCAACTCGAGCGATTTGACGGTGACCCGGACGCTGTCCGGGATGCGAAGGGACGGATCTCGAGCGCGATCGGACGGCGCTATATGGAAGTGGTCGATCAGCCGGGCTTCACTGCTCACGTTGACCTTGAACTCGCGGAATCGCGCTCTCGCTCGTTCCAGAAATTCCGCAAAGAAGTCCTACGACTAGCGGGAGCAGTGCGGGAGCCGTAGCTCCTCCCCCCGCACCGTGCCAACCCCCACTACACGCTCCACCGGCCGAGGCCCATCCTCGACCACATGCCAGAACCAAGAGCTCCTGGACCCGGTCGACAAGTGGAGAACGCCATCCTCGCGATATCGGCGTGTGCGGAGGGAGCGGTGCCCATCACCGTGACCTTCGATCCACCCCTCGGGACCTACGACGCCCGCTCCGAGATCAGGGAGCAGACGCGGACCGTCTCGTTCACCGTCCGCGCCTACGACTTCGACTCCATCCAGGCGCGCCTCGGTGGGGGCGGCTAACCACCACCCCGCCGCGCGCTACCGTATGTCCCGTGCCCAACCAACCCGGGCACCGGAGGTCACCGCCATGAAGTCAGACGCATCGACCGTCGCCGAGTACCTCGCCGAGCTGCCCGAGGATCGACGGCAGGCCATCTCCAAGGTGCGGGCCACCATCCGCAAGGCCCTGCCGAAGGGGTACGAGGAGACCATGCAGTACGGCATGATCTCCTACGTCGTCCCGTGGAAGTGGCTGCCCAAGACCTACAACGGCCAGCCGCTCGCGCTCGCTTCGCTCGGCAACCAGCAGCGCTACATGACGCTCTACCTCAACAACGTCTACGCCGACCCGGCCATGTACGAGTGGTTCACCGAGACCTTCCGCGAGACCGGCCGGAACCTCGACATGGGGAAGTCCTGCGTCCGCTTCCGCAAGCTCGAAGACCTCCCGCTCGAGGTCATCGCAGAGGCAGTCTCTCGCTCCCCCGTCGCGGAGTTCGTCGGCGTCTACCTCAACGCTCGCGAGAGCGGACGGTCCGAGCGGTAGCCCTCGCAGCCGTCGTCACCGTCGCTAGCGGAACGCCTCCGCGATCGTGAGGACGCCGAACACGACGAACAACGCGGCGGCGACCCTCGAGATCAGGCGGATCGGCAGCCGCTTCCCGACCAGGGTGCCGACGGCGATCGCGATCCCGCTCGACAGCGTCAGCCCCGCGACAGCCCCCAGCCACACCCCCACGAACGAGGGCTCCCGGGCCGCGATCGCCACCGTCGCCAGCTGCGTCTTGTCGCCGAACTCAGAGACAAGGAACGCCGCCGCCACGATCCCCAGCGTCGCCAGCGGCCCTCGGGCGGTGCGGGCGTCCTGCTCCTCGTCCTCGTCTGGATCGCCTCGGAGGCTCCACGCCGCGAACGCAAAGAACGAGAGCCCGGCGATCACCAGGAGCACGTCCTGCGGGATGAGCGCCTCCAGCACCCGCCCCGCCGCCACCGCCAGCAGTTGGAGCAGGCCCGCCGCTGCAATCAGCCCGCCGAGGACCAACCACCAGCGATACCGAGTCGCCAGCCACAACGCGAGCAACTGCGACTTATCCCCGAGCTCCGCCACGAAGATCAGGCCCGCCGTCAGGAGGAAACTCTCGAGCACGTCAGCCTCTCGTTCCGGCAGGTCAGTGCGCCAGTCGACCGCCCGCGTCCGAATCATGGCATCTGCCCCAGTTACGGACGTGCCGTCCGCCCAACCCTCCGGCCCCCTCTCCCGTCCTCGGGAGAGGGATGGGGTGAGGGCTCTCCGCCGCTCACCAGCAGCACTACACTCCCCGCGCACCCCTCGGCGCACCGAGGCAAGGAGCCCCCGCCATGATCAGAGGCTTCGTCCTCGTCGAAACCGAAGTCGGCCGCACCAAGACCGTCGCCGAAGCCATCCGCGCCATCACCGAGGACACCCCGGAACGTCGAGGCAGCATCACCGCCGTCGACACCGTCACCGGCCCCTACGACGTCATCGTCCAGGTCGAAGCCCCAGACCTCGACCTCCTCGGCAAACACATCACCGGCGAGATCGCCACCGTCCCCGGCGTCCAGCGCACCACCACCTGCCTCGCCGTCAACCTCGACTGAGGGAACCCTCACCCCCGGCCCCTCTCCCGTAGCGGGAGAGGGGAGTCAGATCTGCTACCTCGCCTCGCCAATCTCCGAGACTCCGACCCCCTCTCCCCTTGGGGGAGAGGGTTGGGGTGAGGGGAGGCACCCGCGGTTCCACCTCTCGACCCACTCGAAGCCCAGCGCTCGCCCCTCCGGATCCGGCCCCCTCTCCCGTTCTGGGAGAGGGATGGGGTGAGGGCTCTCCCGTCCTCCGGGTAAACTCCCCACATGGCGAACCAGACCGAACCACAGGCGACGCGCAGCATCCTCCCCGCCGACATGATCTCCGTCGAAGACGCCCGCGCGAGGATCCTCGAACGCTTCGCCCCCACCCCCGCCGAGCCCACACCCCTCCTCGACGCCCTCGGCCTCGTCCTCGCCGAGGATGTCCGCGCCCCCTTCGACATCCCCCCGCTCGCCAACACCGGCATGGACGGCTACGCCGTCCGCCACCGGGACACCGAGGGCGCGACCTACGAGACCCCGAAGACCCTCGAGGTCATCGGCTACCTCCCCGCCGGCTCCGTCTACGACGGCGCAGTCGCCGAGGGCCAGGCCGTCCGCATCATGACCGGCGCCCCCATCCCCGCCGGCGCCGACGCCGTTGTCCCCTTCGAGGAGACCGACGAGTACGACCGTCTGGCCCCCTCTCCCCCTCGGGGAGAGGGTGGGGGTGAGGGCTCCCGATCCGGCTCGCACACAACGTGGCAGGACAACCCGCGCACCGAAGTCCGCATCGACGTCGCCGCCGCCGAGGGCGCGAACATCCGCCCGGCCGGCGAAGACGTCCGCACCGGCGAGCTCGTCCTGCCGAGGGGTACCGTCATCGGCCCTGCGCAGGTCGGCGTCCTCGCCTCGCTCGGCCTCGACCGCGTCGCCGTGCACCGCCGTCCCGTCGTCGCCATCCTCAGCACCGGCGACGAGCTCTTGAGGCCGGGCGAGCCGCCCGCCCCCGGCAAGATCTACGACGCCAACGCCTTCGGCCTCGCCGCGGCCGTCACCGCCCTCGGCGCCACCCCCCTCGTCCTCGACGTCGCGCGCGACACCGTCGAGGCCCTCACCGCCCGCATCCGCGAGGGCCTCGCCACCGCCGACCTGCTCATCACCAGCGCCGGCGTCTCCCGCGGCGACTTCGACGTCGTCAAGACCGTCCTCGCCGCCGAGGGCGAGATCGGCTTCTGGACCGTCCGCATGAAGCCCGGCAAACCCCTCGCCTTCGGCACCCTCCGAGGGGACGACGGCCGAGAGGTCCCCCACCTCGGACTCCCCGGCAATCCCGTCAGCGCCATGATGACCTTCGAACTCTTCGGCCGAGCCGCCATCTTCAAGATGCTCGGCAAGCTCGAGGCCGACCCAGGGGCATGGCAGCGCCCCACCGTCCGAGCGATAGCCCTCGACCGCGTCGCCAACACCGACGGCCGCCGCTTCTACGCCCGATGCATCGCCACCCAGACCCCCGAGGGCAACTGGCAGGTCAGCCTCACCGGCCCCCAGGGCAGCGGCGTCCTCACCTCGATGTCCCTCGCCAACGCCTACGCCATCTGCCCCGAAGACACCCCCGCCATCGAGGTCGGCGAAACGTGCGAGGTCATGCTCGTGGACCGCGAGGCCCCCATCCCCACGAGGACACCGAGCGAGCCGAAGGACCACTAGATGCCGACTGAAGCCGACACCCCATCCCGCCTCATCGACCAGCGCATCGTCGAGCTCGGCGACTGGCGGGGCGAGACCCTCGCCCGCATCCGCGCGCTCATCCACGAAGCCGACCCCGAGGTGGTCGAGGAGTGGAAGTGGCGAGGCGTCCCGGTCTGGTACCACGACGGCAAGATCGTCTGCACCGGTGAGACCTACAAGCAGGTCGTGAAGGTCACCTTCCACCAGGGCGCGGCCCTCGAGGATCCCGCCGGCCTCTTCAACTCGAGCCTCGAAGGCAACACCCGCCGCGCCATCGACTGGTCCGAGGGCGACAAGGTCAACGCGAAGGCATTCAAAGCCCTCATCAAGTCCGCCGTCGGCCTCATCGAGGCGAAAGCAAAGAAGAAGTAGGCGCGCCGCTCTCGTCCCCCCACCCTCCCCTCCGAAATCCGGCCCCCTCCCCCTGAGGGGACGGTTGGGGAGAGGGTCACAGCCCCCTGCACCGCCCGAGGCCAACGCCCCGAAGATCAGAAAGGCCCCCTCCCGCCCAAGCGGGAAGAGGCCCTTGCTCCCCTCGACCCCCTCCGACCCCCTCTCCCCTTGGGGGAGAGGGTTGGGGTGAGGGGAGACACTCGTGGTTTCACGCCCCGATTCGCCCGAGGCCAACCGAGCGCCCTCCGAACTCCGAACCTCCGCCCCCTCTCCCCACCCGGGGAGAGGGCTGGGGTGAGGGCTCCGCAACCCACGCCGCGAGAGAACTACCCCCGAGGCAGCCCCAACCCACGAGTCGCGATGATGTTCCGCTGGATCTCCGACGACCCTGCCGCGATCGTCCGAGGGATCGACGTCACGTAGAGCCTCGTGAAGTCGCCATGCATCGGCGCCCGCTCTTCGTCCTTGGCCCACAGGTTCGCGTACTGGCCGAACACCTTCGTCCCCAGGCGCGCCACGCGCTGCACCAGCTCCGAGTTGAACAGCTTGCTCGTCGACGCCTCGTAGTTCGGGATCAGACCCCGGTTCTGCATCGAGATCACGCGGAACGAGAAGTTGAACAGCACCTCCGTCTGCACGTACGCCTCGGCGACCTCGTGCTTCAGCGACACGCTCTCGCCGAGGCGCGACTTCCCGCGTCCGTCCTCGCTCGCCGCGTAGTCGATCAGGTCCGTGATCAGCCGGCGGTTCTCGATCGCCCCCGCGATGTTCGAGCGCTCGAAGTCCAGCAGCGACGCCCCCACGTACCAGCCGCGGTTCTCGTCACCCACCAGGTTCTTCGTCGGCACGTGGACATCCTCGAAGAACGTCTCGTTGAACCCGTGCTCCCACGCCATGTTGATCAGCGGCCGCACGTTCAGGCCCGGCGTGTGGATGTCCATCATCAGGAACGAGATGCCCCGGTGCTTCGGCGCCTCCGGGTCCGTCCGCACCAGCGCGAACAGCCAGTCCGCCGTGTGCGCCCCCGACGTCCAGATCTTCTGTCCGTTGATCACGTACTCGTCGCCATCACGGATCGCCCGAGTCTGCAGCGACGCCAGGTCAGACCCCGCCCCCGGCTCCGAGTACCCCTCCGCCCACGCCACCTCGCCCGACAGGATCCGAGGCAGGTGCTCCGCACGCTGCTCCTCCGTCCCGTGCACGATCAGCGTCGGCCCGAGGAGGGACACGCCCATCCCGCCCACGGCCGGAGCCTGCGCCTGGGCCATCTCCTGCTTGAAGATGAACTGCTCCATCGGCGACAGCCCCGCGCCGCCGTACTCCTTCGGCCAGTGTGGCGCGATCCACCCCCGCTCCGCGAGGGCGCTCGCCCACTGGTCGGCGGCCTGCTTCGCCGCTGGCTCCTCGGAGATGCGGTCAGCCTGCCAGCTCCCCGCGCCTTCGCCCGTCGACCCGCGCTGGTAGCGCTCCGGCAGCTTCGTCTGGATCACCTCCCGCACCTGGTTGCGGAAGTTCAGTTGGTCAGGGGAATCATTCCAGTCCATAGCCCTCGCCTCGCTTTCAGCGGCGAGAGCATAGACCTATGACGGATGTGATTGCGCTTCCTTCTCGACGGCATCACGACCTCGGGGCCGACGCACACTGAGCGTGCTTGATCGCTCGTCGAGGCGGTATTCCACCAGTTCGCCGAAGAGGTCGTCCGGAAGCGGCTGCAGTGCCCTCGGGTTGTGGACCACGTAGAGGTCTTCACCAAGAGGTTCGGGATGGTTCAAGACGTCGCGATTCGAGAACACGAGCGCGCTGACAGGCGCGTAGTCATCGCCCAGGAGAAGGCCCAACGGGACGGATGCTCCGCTTGCCTTGGGCACCTCCGCCTGCGCTTGAAGAAACGGAGCGCCACCCTGGAGGGGTACCGCGAGATGGCCGATCCCAAACGCCGCGCGAACCGCGATCGGAGGGTCAAGATCCAGGACGTTCATAGCCGACGTGTTGACGGCAATCACGTACGGGACGGTCTCGTCGACAGCACCGGACTCGAGGCGATGAGCCAGTTGGCGACGTTTGTCGGTCAGCGCGCCACATACGCGAAGGAGGAAGCCATCCTCGGGGTATGCACGAGTGACGAACTCGCTCGCCCGATCGAGTTCCACATCGACGGCGTCATCCCCAACACCTGGCGTCACCGCTACGGCTTCCATCCAAAGGGGGACCGGTGCGACTACGCGGATATCGGGCTCGCCCCGGCTCGGTCGACGGATGCTCATTCCGCGTTCGAGCATGATCACGCCCAGATACATCTCCCAGGACCGTGCGTGAAAGTTCCTATCGGCCTGATGTCGGAAGTCGTTGTCCGCATACGGCGCGAAGCGCTCCCATAGGGTCTCGAACCTAACTCTTCGATCAGGGATGCACGCGCTTGCGATGAAGTAGGGATCGATGCCGGGGTGCTGCTCAAGGACGATTTCGAGCTCAAGCTGATCTTGTACGATCGGCCAACCGTCACCGAATAGGGACGGCATCGACAAGCCTCGGCCAGAGTCCACCACCGCCGCCCTCGCTACGCCGGCACGTACGTCAGCCGCACCACCCCATCGATCACACCGTGGCTCACGAGGCGAAGCGGCGGCCGAGGTCCGGCGAAGTACGGCGTGCCCTGGCCGAGCACGACCGGGTGGAGGTAGATCCGGTACTCATCGATCAGCCCGAGCTCGGTGAGGCGGCCCGCCAGGGTCGGGCCGGCAACCTCGATCTCCCCGTCATGCTCCGCCTTCAGTGCGCGGATCGCGCCCTCGAGGTCACCCTCGACGAGCGTCGCGTTCGGGCCGACCGAGTCCAAGGTGCTCGAGACCACCCACTTGTGCTGCTTCCGCCACGCCGCCGCGAAGGCGTGTTCGTCGGCACCCCATTCGGGCTGATCGTCGTCCCAGTACTGCATGAGCCCGTACATCACGCGGCCGTACACGGAGCCGGTCTGCCCCTCGGCCTCCTCGATGAAGTGGCGGAAGAGCGTGGGGCTGGGCCCGAACTCCGTGTGGTCGACGTAGCCATCCAGCGACTGGTTCATCCCGAACACGAGCTTCGCCATA
>Ga0209024_1002555_pt1 | contig 10227 bp, 11 predicted proteins | sample AutmiccommunBRH5_FD_187380 | JGI IMG/M metagenome (GOLD analysis project Ga0209024, IMG submission 187380) | Deep subsurface microbial communities from Mt. Terri, Switzerland - Autotrophic microbial communities BRH/5 (SPAdes) (version 2) | ecosystem: Environmental > Aquatic > Deep subsurface >...
GCCGTTGCAGAACCCGGTGCATCGCCGTCTCATGCCGTTCTGTTGCCGCGATTGCCCCATCGCCCGATGGCGACAAGCCGGCCCTTGGACGGCCGCGTCTTCCGGGCGCCACGTTAGCAGCCGGATCGAGGCCGCACAATTCGTCCCGCCGCGCCGGTCCCCGGAGCCTTTGTCTTGCCCACGCCGCGGGAAATCCCTAGTTTCCGCCTGTCGGGGCGTAGCGCAGCCTGGTAGCGCATCTGCTTTGGGAGCAGAGGGTCGCTGGTTCGAATCCAGTCGCCCCGACCACGGATTCGAGTGATCGGGGCCATCCCTGCCGGGGTGGCCCTTTCTTATGGCCATCCGTGGCGGGGGCGCAGGTCCCCGGGCGAGCGGGATCCGCACAGCAGAGACCGGCGTGGGAACAAAACCGCGTTTCCGGAGTTTTCCCTGAGCGGGAGGTCGGTGCCCCCGCGGCGTCGAGGGAATATCTCCGATGGTGGAACGCGAGCGGGACGAATTCGGTATGTGGTCCAGCCGCTCATATCCCGTGCATGAGGATATGGGCTTTCAGAGGGTCGAGTGGACCGCCGAGCGGATCGCCTGGTGCGCGCTTTTCGGGCTGGTGATGCTGGCCTGCCTCGGCCTGTTCTCCGTCGGGCCCCTGAGCTCGACCACCGTCCGGGACGCGACGGGCCGCCTTCGGGTCGAGACGGACCGGTTCTACCGGAACGGCGCGGCGGAAAACATGCGGCTGCGGGTCGCGCCAGCCCCCGGCGACGAGACGCGCATCCTGCTGGGCCCGGCCTTCCTCGACGCCTTCACCGTCGAAGCCATGCGCCCCGAGCCTTCGGAGTCGCGGAGCGTGCCCGGCGGCCTCGAGCTTCTGTTCAGGCGCGGCGAGAATGCGCCGCTGTCGGTCCACCTGTCGCTGCGGCCGGACGCAATCGGCTTCGTACGGTCGGAAATCGGCCTGGCCGGCGGCGGGAAGGCGCCGCTCGGCCATTTCATCTATCCGTGAGGAGCGGACCATGGATGCCGTGCTGCGCGCCGCCGCCATTTACCTCTTCATGTTGCTGCTGTTCCGGATCGCCGGCCGGCGTACGCTTTCGAACCTGACCAATTTCGATTTCGTCCTGCTGCTCATCATCGGCGAGGCGACGCAGCAGGCCCTGCTGGGCGACGATTTCTCGGTGACGAACGCCTTCATCGTCATCGTCGCGCTGGTCGGCATCGATATCGGCCTGTCGCTCGTGAAAGAACGCGCGCCGCGCGTCGGCAAGATTCTCGACGGGGTTCCGATGGTGATCGTGGAGCACGGCAGGCCCCTGCACCCGCGGATGAAGCGCGCGCGGGTGAGCGAGGAGGACGTGTTGCAGTCGGCCCGGGAGTCGCAAGGGCTGGAGCGGATGGACCAGATCAAATACGCCGTGCTCGAGCTCGGCGGGTCGATCTCCATTATTCCGCAGGACGAACCCCGCGGACCCGCTTCCGAATCCGGCAAGTGATCTCGGCGCCCCGCCGGCCCGATCCGGCGTTGCTCCTCCCGGTTCTTGAAACGCAGGGCGGTCACCGCTTGGTCACACTGTGCTCACGTGACCCGCGCTAGTTTTGCCTTCGCAAAAACAGGGGGCACCGGGGAGGAGCGAGAGGGCAGCGGCCAGTATGCTGACGACGATCGGTTCCGCGCTGAGGCGGTTCCGTTACTACCGGGTCATCGGGCGCATCCACCGCCTGCGTCGGCTCGTCGTGCTGCTGCACGGCGTCGGCGAGCGCTGGCGCCGCGGATTGCGGTCGGAAGGGCGCGGGGGCGGATACCCGGAGGAGGTCGTGGCCGGCTGGATCGACCAGCTGCGGGCGCGAAGCTTCTGCGCCGGCCCCGCTCTTCCCGGCGAGGCGGTCGAGGCGGTGCGGAACTACGCCCGCGCGCAGCCGTGCTTCCGGCTGGGCACGGGAGAGCGCTTCCATATCTCGGAGGTCCGGGACGGCCTTGCGCCGTGCGGCTGCCCTGTCGCGGTCGCCGATGTTGTGGATCCGCTCGGTTGTCCGCAGGTATCCGAACTCGTGGGCGATCCGTTGCTGGCCGAGGTCGCGCAGCGCTATCTCGGCTACCGTCCCCGGCGCAGGGTGGCGCGCCTCTTCTGGAGCCCGGTCTCCGCGCTTCCGGACCGCGCGCGGCGCGACGCAGGCCAGACGCTGGACTTCCACTACGATATCGACGCCTGCAACTCGTTCTATGTCTACTTCTACCTGGAGGGCGGCGGCCCGTCCTCCGGCGCCCACGTCCTGGTCGAGGGCTCTCACGGGCCGAAGCCGTTCCGGATGGTCGCCGGAAGCTGCTTTCAGACGGAGAAGACGGTGCTGAAGGTCTACGGCGCGGACAAGGTCACCATGGTTGCCGGCGGCCCCGGTTTCTGCTTCTTCGAGGACCCGGCCTGCTTCCACAAGGCGCTGGCGCCCACGGAGGCGCCGCGGCTGCTCCTGCAGATCCGCTATTCCTGACGCGGCGCGCCGTTAACGGGACTTCAAGTCCGGCGCGGGACACTGTATAGAACGCCGCAGGACAGGATCGACGGAGAGCGGACGTGGCGACAGCGCGCATCTACCGGCCGGCCAAGACGGCAATGCAGTCGGGCCGGGCGAAGACCCGGCAATGGCTGCTGGAGTTCGAGCCCGACAGCCCGAGGGAGCGCGACCGGCTGATGGGCTGGACGTCCAGCCGCGACATGGTGAGCGACGAGGTGCGGCTGCGCTTCCCCAGCGAGGAGGACGCCATCGCCTTCGCCGAAAAGCACGGGCTGACCTACCAGCTGCTGCCGCCGCGCGAGCGCGCGATCCGGCCGAAGGCCTACGCCGACAATTTCCGCACCGACCGCCTGCAGGGCAACTGGACCCACTGACCGCAAAACCGGTGCAAAAAAGCGGGGCGTCGCGCGATCCAGCCACGCCTCCTGCAATCGGTTGCATTTCCGCCGTTCGCACCCTCCATACCGTCCGTTCAATCACGCGTTCGTGGGAGTTTCCGCGGCATTTCGCGTTTGACCCGCGGACTGGACCGGTTCTAACGTCTTCGGGCGAGGAAGGGCCCTGACAAGGGTCGAGGGAGGGAGACGGCGCGTGACCAGGCACCGCGACCGCGTTTCAGCCGGCATCGGAACGACGTCCGGGCACCCGCGCCCTGCGCGCGGCGACGTCTCGGCGTGCGTGACGGCCCTCCGCACTCGCCACAAGCATAACCGGAGGAGGAACCCATGGTCGCATTCACCATCAACGGCAAGCGGGCCACCGCCGACGCAGATCCCTCCACCCCGCTGCTCTGGGTGGTCCGCGAGCACCTGAAGCTCACGGGCACGAAGTATGGCTGCGGCGCCGGGCTCTGCGGCGCCTGCACCGTCCATGTCGACGGCAAGGCGGAACGTGCCTGCCAGACCACGCTGGACCAGGTCGAGGGCAAGGCGGTGACCACCATCGAGGGGCTGTCGGCGGATTCCAGCCACCCGCTGCAGAAGGCGTGGGTGGCCGAGCAGGTGCCGCAATGCGGCTACTGCCAGTCGGGCCAGATCATGAAGGCGGCCGAGCTGCTGGCGCAGAACAAGGCGCCGTCGCGCGACGACATCGTCAGCCACATGAACGGCAACATCTGCCGCTGCGGCACATACAACCGCATCGTCGCCGCCATCCAGCGCGCATCGAAGGAGGGCTGAGTCATGACGAAACACGAGACCATCGGGTCGGCGGTGACGGGCGTCAGCCGCCGCGGCTTCATGCAGGGTACGGCGGGGCTCACCTTCGCGGTATCCGTCGGCGGCTGGATGACGGCGCGCAGCGCGGATGTCGCGGCGGCGTCGGGCCGCATGGAGGCGACCGCCTGGGTGACCGTCGGGGCGGACAATTCCATCACCATCATGCAGCCGGCGGCCGAGATGGGGCAGGGCGTGATGACGTCGCTGCCGATGATCGTCGCCGAGGAGCTGGACGCGGACTGGAGCAAGGTCTCCGTCGCCTTCGCGCCGGCGAACCACAAGGTGTACGGCAATCCCGGCTTCGGCGGGTTCCTCATCACAGTCGCCAGCCGCTCCACGACCGGCTACTGGGACACGCTGCGCATGGCCGGCGCCCAGGCGCGCCGGGTGCTGCTGGACGCTGTGGCCGACAAGTGGGGCGTACCGGTCGCGGAGCTGACCACCGGGCCCAGCGTGGTGATGCACGGCAAGTCCGGCCGCAAGATCTCCTACGGCGAGATCGCGAGCTTCGCCATCCCGCCGAAGGAGCTGCCGAAGCTGACCGAGGCGGACCTCAAGAAGCCGTCCGAGTTCCGCATCATCGGCCAGGACATCCCGCGCGTGGACATCCCGGCGAAGGTGGACGGCAGCGCGAAATTCGGCATGGACGTGCAGGTGCCGGGCATGCTGTACGCCTCCATCCTGCGCGCGCCGGCCGAAGGCAACACGCCGGCGAAGGTGGACGACGCCGGGGCGCTCAAGGTCAAGGGCGTGAGGCAGGTTGTGAAGCTGCCCTACGGCGTGGCCGTGCTCGGCGACACGGTCGAGGCGACGCGTGCGGGGCGCGATGCGCTGGAGGTCGGCTGGAGCGCGGCGAAAGACACCGCCTTCAACAGCGAGAAGGCGGTCGCGGACTACGTGGCGAAGGCGCGCGACGTCTCGCAGAAGGGCGTGGCGTTCCATGCCGAGGGCGACGCGCCGGCGGCGAATGCCGCGGCCGCGCGCCGGGTCGTGCGCGAATATTTCGCCGACTACACCTACCACGCCCAGATGGAGCCGATGAACGCCACCGCCTCGGTCAAGGACGGGGTCGTCGAGGTGTGGGCGGGAAGCCAGACGCAGAGCCTGTCCGCCCTGGCCGCGGCCAAGGCCGCGGGCGTGAAGCCCGACCGGGTGCGCTTCCACATGCAGTATCTCGGCGGCGGGTTCGGCCGGCGGGCGCAGGTGGAGTACGTGGTCGACGCGGTGCTGCTGTCCAAGGCCGTCGGCAAGCCGGTCAAGGTGATCTGGTCGCGCGAGGACGACGTCCAGTTCGGCAAGCTGCGCCCGATGACCGCGCACCGCATCGAGGCGGGGCTGGACGCGGAGGGCAGGCTCGTCGGCTGGCACCACCGCGTGGTCGGTGAATCCGTGCTCGCCTACACCTCGCCCGACCGGCTGAAGAAGGCGAAGGGAAAGGACACGCTGACTATGGCCGGGGCGGAGGTCGGCTACGGCATCCCGAACTCGCTGGCCGAGCATATCGTCGACGGCGGCGCGGCGCGGCTGGCGGCGTGGCGGGCCATCGGCGCCGGCTACACCAAGTTCGCGATCGAGGCGTTCATCGACGACCTCGCGCGCGAGCTCGGCAAGGACGCCATCGCGCTCCGGCTGGAGCTGCTGGAAAAACTGCCCCGCGCCCGCAAGGTGATCGAGGAGGTGGTCGCGATGTCGGATTACCGGCGCAAGAGGGAGGGCACCGCGCTCGGCTTCGCCTATGCGGAGGTGGTGAACTCCTATGCCGCCGCCGTGGCCGAGGTGTCGGTCGACAGGGGGACGGGCAAGATCCGGGTGCATAATTTCTGGAACGCGGTCGATCCGGGCATCGCGGTGCAGCCGCAGAACATCGTCGCCCAGGCGGAGAGCAACATTGTCTACGGCCTCGGCCAGTGCCTGAAGGAGCGCATCACGCTCGACGGCGGCGTCATCCAGCAGTCGAACTTCCACGACTACGAGGTGATGCGCATGGCCGACGTGCCGGAGATCCACACCAAGGTGATCTCCACCGACAACCGCCCGACCGGCATCGGCGAGTTCGCCCTGCCGCTGACCGGGGGTGCTGTGTCCAACGCGGTGATGGCGCTGACCGGCAAGCGGCTCAGCCACATGCCGTTCACGCCCGAACGCGTCCAGGCCGCGCTCAAGGCGTAATCCGTTTCCGGGGAGGGTTGGCAAGGGAGGAGGGGCCGCCGGAACGCCGGCGGCCCCTTTTTTCGTGAACCCGCCCGCCGGAATCGGCTACAACCATCCCATGCGCGCCCTTAGCTCAGCTGGATAGAGCAGCGGCCTTCTAAGCCGCAGGTCGCAGGTTCGAATCCTGCAGGGCGCGCCAATCACTGAGGGTCGGCCGAAGGTCGGGCCGTTTGCATCCGGCGACGGACGCCGCGTCACCGCCGCCGGCCCACGACCGCGACGGCGGTCTTGCGGCCGTCTCCGGTGGCGCGCATGGCGAAGCCGAGATGGCTTGCGCCGGGGCCGAGCAGGGTGTTCCGGTATCGGGAACTCTCCAGCCATTGGTCGGAGAACCGGCGGATGTCCGCGGCGGTGGGCGCCGTCCCGCAGCCGCCGCAGCGCGCCGCCACGGTGCTGATTCCGCGCCAGGCGCGCGCCTCGTCGGCGGGGAGGAGCGCCGGGATCGACCGGGGCGTGCCGATCGCCCCGCTGCCGGAGTCTCCCTCCGCCAATATTCGGTTCGCCACGCGGTCGAGGGCTTCGCTGCGGGCCAGCGGGTCGAGGCCCTCAGCCTCGCGCGCGCTGTTGATGGCATCCAGCGCCCGGGCCGCCTGCTCCTCCGGCGACAGAGGGGCGGTCTTCTCACCCTGCTCCGACGGGGAGGGAGAGCCGGGTCCGGCGAAGGTCTGCACCGCGTAAATCTTGTTTTCGCCGGCGACGATTCCGAAACCGAAGCTTCGGAGCCCCTTCCTCAGAATATTCTCCCGATGGCCCGGGCTTTCCATCCAGCCCTCGTGGAAGCCGCGCAGCCGTTCCAGCGTGGGCGGCGTACGGCAGCCTTCGCACCGGGCCAGGTTCTCAGCAACGATCTTCCAGCGGCTTCCGCCCTGCGCCCTGTAGCGATCCTGCACCGTGCTTCCGTCCGGCGAGACATGGGCATAGTAGCCGCGCTCGAGCATGTCCTGCGCGTGGGCCTGGGCGGCTGCATCGAGGCTCTCGTCCGGCTCAAGCGTGCCAAGCCCCTGTTCGCTGCGCGTCCGGTTCACCAGCTCCAGCGCCTCGGCCCGCAGGCGGGCGATGTCGCCGGTCTCGGCCGCCGTCGCGCTGTACGACGTCGTGATGCCGGCCAGAATAATGGCTGTTGCCGCAAGCCATGGTCTGCGCAAGGTGACGCCCTTCCGAATGCTGCCGAAGACCTTCCGGTAACGCGGGGCAGGTGGGAGTGTTCCCTCCGTCCCGACGCCCGGGGCGGCAGCGGGAAGGCAGCTTTCGGGAAGGCGGGTTATCCGCCCTGCATCGTCTTCGCCACGGCGACGAGCTGGTCGAGGGCGGTGCCCCAGCCGTCGTGGAATCCCTGCTCCTCGTGCTTCCGGCGGCTTTCCTCGTCGGCGTGGATGGCGATGGCGGTGTAGCGGGTGCCGCGTTCGTGCGGCTCCAGCATGACGACGGCGGTGAAGAAGCTGTCGAAGCAGTCGTTCGGCTCGCGGCAGGGCCGGTAGCCGCGTTCCAGCGCGTCGGTCCAGACGAGCTTGCGGTTCTCCACCACCTCGAGGTAGCAGCCGAGGGTCGGATGCTCGTCGCCTTCGGGGGAGCGCATCACGGTGCGGAAGATCCCGCCGGGGCGGAGGTCGATCTCGCAATCGACGGTCGTCCACGGCGCAGGGGTGAACCATTTCTTCAGGTGCTCCGGCGTCGTCCACGCCTTCCATACGAGCTCCGGCGGCACGTCGACGACGCGCTCCAGCACCAGGTCGAGCCTGGGGTCGGGCTCGTGTTTCGAAACGGTCATCGGTCTTCCTCCTTCAGCGTTTCCAGATAGGCGTCGAGTCGGTCGAGGCGCCGTTCCCAATGCGCGCGCCGCTTCTCGAGCCAGCCTTGCGCCGCGTTCAGCGGCTGCGGCGTGAGCCGGTAGGTGCGCACGCGGCCCTGCTTGCGCGACCGGACCAGCCCGCATTCCTCGAGAACGCCGAGATGCTGGGTGAACGAGGGCAGCGCCATGTCGAAGGGCCGCGCCAGCTCGCTCACGGCGGCGGGCCCGTCGCCCAGCCGCGCCAGCACGGCCCGACGGGTCGGGTCGGACAGCGCGTGGAAAACGCGATCGAGCTGTGCGTGCTGGTCAGGCATGCGCCGACCATAGGCGCGACCGACACAAAGGTAAAGACCTAAGTGTTTGTGCGTCGCATAGTCCGCGGCGAAAGCGGCTGTCCGCTGCCGCGCCATGCAGGTTGCGCTATCGGCGGATTCCGCTGGGGTGGGGGCGGGGGGACGATCCTGCCCGCCAGGAGACTGTGTCCTTGCATCGGGGGCATACGCGCTCGCCCGACCAGGCGCTGGCAAAGCTGGTCTTGCAGCGGAGACAGTGCCGGGTCTTCGGCACATCCGTCGATGGCGGCTCGTCGGTCGCAACTGCTGCTCTGGAAATTGCCATTGTCGCTCCTTCGCTCGGTTGCCGCGGCCGCAGACGATGCGGCGCGGGACTGCGCCCGTGGCGCAGCGGCTTATGTCCGATGGCGGGTCATGCCTTCGTCTTCCGCCCGGTCCAGGGCTTGACGATCTTCTTTCCCAGTCGCGTCGCGCCTCAGCGCCGCGTCCAGCACCGCCGGATCGACGGACAGGGTTTCGGTGCGGCCCGGATGGGCGGGCATCGCGGGCAGGTGGATCAGCGTGGCCACCCGCCGCCAGGCGGGGAAGGACAGGCCTTCGATAAGCTCTTCGTCCGTTTCGACGACATAGGCGCCTGCCGGCAGTTCGCGGTCGAAGCCGCCGAGGACGAATGCGCTGCCGAAGGTCACCGTTTCCTGGTTCGTACGTGTTTTCATCGGTCGGTCGAGGGATGACGGAGGAGGATCGCCCCCTCCGGTCCGACGGCTATGACTTCGCGGCGGGTGCGGCTTCGGCAGGCGCCTTGGCGGGCTGCGCTGCCGGCTTGTCGGCGGCGGGTGCGGTGGGGCCGGCGCCCTTGCCCGGAACCTTCTGTGTGGAAGACCATGATTTAAAAGACATTCGAGCGCCTTTCATTATGAGGCAACAATAATTTGTTGCTCCACATAAATGGTGACTTAAAAGAATATTTCAATGAGCGTTTGGTTTTCATTTATCGCAGCGGACAGAAGTCCGGCCCGGTTGTTCCGGCGGGCCCGCGTGGTTCAGACCACGGTCCAGTCGGGCCGGCGCTCCGTGACCTTGTAGTCGATCGGCTTGTAGCGGAAGTTGTTGGACTCGCCGGCGGAGCAGGCGGTCATGCCGACGACTAGGTCGCCCAGCGCTTCGAACACGATGCGCTGGCCGGGCCTGCTGCGGGGCGGCAGGACCGTGATCTCTCCGGTGTCGCCATCGATGGCGACATGCATGAAGACGTTGAAGGCGACGGGAATCTCGTCCGGCCCGATTCCGTAAGGCGCCAGCGCGCGCTCCAGATTGCCCTGGCAGCCGTGATGCGGTTCCCGGTCGCCGTACAGGATGCGGAACGTGTCGGCGGAGCAGGGGGTGAGGGTGAAGTCGTGCCGCCCGACCTCGTCGGCGACGATGCGCAGCATCGGCACGGACCGGTTCGAATAGAGCAGGTCGCCCGTGCTGAGGAACATCCGCCCCGCGTAATCGAGCGTCCGGCCGGAGGAGAGATATTCCTTCCGGTCCGCGGCATTGTAGGCCACCAGGTCCGAGACCTGTTCCCCCTTGGGGTCGATCACGGTCAGGAAGCGACCCTTCGGCAGCTCGAACGCGGTGCCGGAGCGGGGCGGAATGCGCCGGGTCACCTGTCCGACCCTTTCGGCTCCTCCGGCTCCTTGTACTCGAACGGGCAGTCCCATTCGGGGCCGACCGCGCGGCCGCTGTACTGGCTCGCTTCCGAAGACTCGCCGAAATCGTCCAGCATCGGGTTGATGTCGCCGGCCAGTTCCTCGTCGCGCGCGCGGATCGTCTCCTTCATCGCATCGTAGCGGCCGTCGGCGCGGAGCCGCTCGAACTGCTCGTGCGCGTTGAACACCATCGCCGGATAGTCGAAGCGCCGGGCGGGGCGGGACGCGGCGGGATGCATGCCGACGACGAAATACGCATGCTCGCCGACGCTCATCGCGAAATGTGCGGAGGCGGGATCCGTCGCCGCATCCCGACTCCACGCCCGACCCGTCGCCGCATCGAGATTGTGCAGGCACTGGAGCCGGTCCCACACGGCCTTCTCGAACGCGGATTCGGCGATGTCCCGCGGCCCGTGAAAGACGACGGCGAAGGACCGGACCGTGGACGCTTCCGGATCGAGGCTTTCCCCGAACGCGGTCAGGGCCTTGTAGATGTCGAAATCGTCCCTGGCGCTGTC
>Ga0209024_1002556_pt1 | contig 10219 bp, 8 predicted proteins | sample AutmiccommunBRH5_FD_187380 | JGI IMG/M metagenome (GOLD analysis project Ga0209024, IMG submission 187380) | Deep subsurface microbial communities from Mt. Terri, Switzerland - Autotrophic microbial communities BRH/5 (SPAdes) (version 2) | ecosystem: Environmental > Aquatic > Deep subsurface >...
GAAAACATCAACACCGGTGTGGGGCAGCGCTGCATGATCTGCCGCACCGCCGTGATGCCGTCCATCATCGGCATCTCGTAGTCCATGGTGATGACATCCGGCTTCAACGCCAGCACCTGGTCGATCGCCTCGCGTCCGTTGGTGGCGGTGCCGACGACCTGGATATTCGAATCAGAGGAAAGGATTTCCGAGACGCGCCGACGAAAGAAGCCGGAATCGTCGACGACCAGGACCTTGACTGCCATACATCACTCCTAGCGGCAGCGCTCCCATCCGAGGTAAGCGCTGCCTGACTGAATCAAATCCTGCGTGCGTAGCGCTTGAGCATGCTGGGAACATCGAGAATCAGCGCGATGCGGCCATCGCCGGTGATCGTCGCGCCGGACATGCCAGGCGTACCCTGCAGCATCTTGCCAAGCGGCTTGATGACCACTTCTTCCTGGCCAACGAGCTGATCGACGACGAAGCCGATGCTCTGATTGCCGACGCTGAGAATTACTACATGGCCTTCACGCTGCTCTTCCTGAGCCGCATCGTTGACCAGCCAGCGCTTGAGGTAGAACAGCGGCAGCGCCTTGTCGCGGACGATCACCACTTCCTGGCCATCGACGACGTTGGTCCGCGACAGGTCGAGGTGGAAGATCTCGTTGACGTTGACCAGCGGGAAGGCGAAGGCCTGGTTGCCAAGCATGACCATCAGGGTCGGCATGATCGCCAGGGTCAGCGGCACCTTGATCACCACCCGCGAGCCCTGGCCCTTGGTGGAGAACACGTTCACTGTGCCATTGAGCTGGGAAATCTTGGTCTTGACCACGTCCATGCCGACACCGCGGCCGGACACGTCGGAAATCTCGGTCTTGGTCGAGAAGCCCGGCGCGAAGATCAGGTTGTAGCACTCCAGGTCGCTCAGGCGATCGGCGGCATCCTTCTCCAGCATGCCTTTCTCGACGGCCTTGGCGCGCAGGACGTTGGCATCCATACCCTTGCCGTCATCACTGATGATCAACAGGATATGGTCGCCTTCCTGCTCGGCGGAAAGCACTACCCGTCCGGTACGTGGCTTGCCGGCGGCTTCGCGCTCCTCGGGCATCTCGATACCGTGGTCGACCGCGTTGCGCACCAGGTGCACCAGCGGATCGGCCAGGGCTTCGACCAGGTTCTTGTCGAGATCGGTTTCTTCACCGACGAGCTCAAGGTTAATCTCTTTCTTCAGGCTGCGAGCCAGGTCGCGGACCAGGCGCGGGAAGCGACCGAAGACCTTCTTGATCGGCTGCATGCGGGTCTTCATCACCGCACTCTGCAGATCGGCCGTCACCACGTCGAGGTTGGAGACGGCCTTGGCCATCGCCTCGTCGCCGCTGTTGGAGCCCAGGCGTACCAGACGGTTACGCACCAGCACCAACTCGCCGACCATGTTCATGATCTCGTCCAGGCGTGCGGTATCGACGCGCACGGTGGTCTCGGCCTCGGCCGGAGGCTTTTCCGCCGGAGCAGCAGCGGCCGGCTTGCTCACCGCAGCTGCCGGAGCGGCCTTGGCCGGAGCAGCAGCAGGGGCAGGCTTGGGCGCCGGTTTGATCGGCACAGCCGCAGCAGGTTCAGCCGGGGTCTCTACGACCGCAGGCTCGAACTTGCCCTTGCCATGCAGTTGATCGAGCAGTGCTTCGAACTCGTCGTCGGTGATCTCATCAGCTGCACCAGCTGTACCACCGCCCTTTGCCGGTTCGGCGCTTGCTGGCGCAGCGGGTTCAGCCGGGGCCGCTTCGAACTTGCCCTTGCCATGCAGCTGGTCCAGCAAGGCTTCAAATTCGTCATCGGTGATTTCGTCACTAGTCGGCGCAGCAACGAACTCGCTCTCGGCAGGCATCGAGGCACCCGCAGCGGCAGAGAATTGTCCCTTGCCATGCAGCTGGTCGAGCAGCGACTCGAATTCGTCGTCGGTAATCTCGTCGGTGGCAGGGCCAGTCGCTACTTCGGCCGCAGCCGGCTCGCTGGCGGACGGCTGAATGGCATCGAGCATCTGTTCGAATTCGCTATCGGCGCCCTCGGACCGGGATTCGGCCACGACCTGCGGTTCGACTGCCGGCGCTGGCTCATCAGCCGAGGCTGGCTCCGCCAGACGTGCCAGCGCCGCAAGCAACTCACGCGAAGCTGGCGTCGGCTCGACGCGCTCGCGGACCTGGCTGAACATCGCGTTCACGGCGTCGAGCGCCTGCAGAACGACATCCATCAGTTCGGAATCGACTCGACGCTCACCCTTGCGCAGGATGTCGAAGACGTTTTCGGCGATATGGCAGCACTCCACCAGCTCATGCAACTGGAGGAACCCGGCACCGCCCTTGACCGTATGGAACCCGCGAAAAATCGCATTGAGCAACGCCATGTCATCGGGGCTGCTTTCCAGCTCCACGAGTTGCTCGGACAATAGTTCGAGAATCTCGCCGGCCTCTACCAGGAAGTCCTGGAGGATTTCTTCATCGGCGTCGAAGCTCATATTCACTTCCCCTAAAAGCCCAGGCTTGAAAGCAGATCATCGACATCGTCCTGGCCGGAAACGACGTCTTCACGCATATCGGCATGCATCTGCGGACCTTCACCCTTGGAAGGCTCTTTTTCTTGTTTTTTCTTTTCCTGCTCGGCGCGCATCGCCTCGCGGTCATGCTGGATGCCTGCCACGCGATCGACCTGCCCCGCCATCAGGACAAGATTGAGCAGGTTGCTTTCGAGGTCACTGATGAGGCGGGTCACTCGCTTGATCACCTGCCCGGTCAGATCCTGGAAGTCCTGAGCCAGCATTATTTCGCTGAGGTTCTGCGACAACTGGCCGCCGTCGTTCATGCTGCGCTGCAAGTACTGGTCGATGCGCTTGACCAGGTCGCGGAACTGATCGGCGTTCATTTCACGACGCATGAAGCGCTGCCAGTCGGCTGTCAGGCTCTGCGCCTCATAGCTCACGTAGTTCACCAGCGGCGCTGATTCTTCGACCAGGTCCATGGTGCGGTTGGCAGCCTTCTCGGTCATCTCCACCACGTAGGACAGGCGATCGGTCGCGTCCGTGATCGGCGACGGGTCGCCGCCGGTGGCGCAGGTGTCCATCTCGAGCTTGACGATGGCGTTGTGCAGCTCTCGGGTGAGCTTGCCAACTTCCAGGTAAAGCCCGTGATTACGCACCTGATTCAGCTCATTGAACATCTGCGTCGCTTCATCGAAGCGGCCCTGCTGCAGACTTTCGATCAACTTGGGTGCATGCGCCTTCAGAGTCGCTTCGAACTCTGCCAGGCTTTGGTCTGCTTGCGTCATAGTGCCCTCGCGGCGTTGCTGCTTCAGCCGTTGACGCGCTCGAAGATCTTCTCGATCTTCTCCTTGAGCACCTGGGCAGTGAAAGGCTTGACCACATAGCCGTTAACCCCGGCCTGGGCGGCTTCGATGATCTGATCGCGTTTCGCTTCGGCCGTCACCATCAGCACCGGCAGGTGCTTGAGGCGCTCATCGGCACGCACGGTGCGCAGCAGATCGATGCCGCTCATGCCCGGCATGTTCCAGTCGGTCACCAGGAAGTCGAAGCTGCCGCTCTTGAGCATCGGCAGCGCGGTAGTACCGTCATCCGCTTCGGCGGTGTTGGTGAACCCCAGATCACGCAGGAGGTTCTTGATGATTCGTCTCATCGTCGAGAAGTCATCGACGATGAGGATTTTCATGTTCTTGTCCAAGTCGACCTCCGTAAGTCCCAAAATGCCTCAGCAAACCGAGCACGTCATACCGCAAACAATCGTCAATTGGCGCGCCATTCGCCGAGGCGCGCGCGCAAGCGCGCAGCGCACTGGCTATGCAACTGGCTCACACGCGACTCGCTGACCCCCAGCACCTGACCGATTTCCTTCAAATTCAATTCTTCGTCGTAATACAGCGACAGGACCAGCTTTTCACGCTCGGGCAGGTTGGCGATGGCGTCGGCCAGCGCCTGCTGAAAACGTTCATCCTCGAGATCACGGAACGGCTCCGGGTGGAGACTGGCAGCGTCTTCCTCGAGCTCGCCATGATCGCCTTCCTGCAGCAGATCGTCGAAGCTGAACAGGCGACTGCCCAGCGTATCGCCCAGAATGCCGTAATACTCGTCGAGACTTAGCTTAAGTTCGGCCGCAACCTCGTGATCTTTAGCGTCGCGCCCGGTTTTCGCTTCGATCGCCCGGATCGCCTCGCTGACCATCCGCGAATTGCGATGCACCGAGCGCGGCGCCCAGTCACCCTTGCGGACTTCGTCCAGCATGGTGCCGCGAATGCGGATACCGGCGTAGGTTTCGAAGCTGGCACCCTTGCCGGCGTCGTATTTCTTAGCTGCTTCCAGCAGTCCGATCATTCCAGCCTGAATCAGATCGTCCACTTGCACGCTTGCAGGCAGACGCGCCAACAAGTGGTAAGCGATTCGCTTGACCAACGGGGCGTACTGATCGATCAGGCGGTACTGCGCATCCTTTGCCTGAGCCTTGCTGTAATACATAGCGGATCCGGCACCTGTCATTCGTGGCTGGGTGAAGCGGGGCTGATGAGGCGCTCTACGAAGAACTCGAGATGACCCCGCGGCGTCGCCGGCAGCGGCCAGGTATCAACCTTCTGCGCGATCGCCTTGAAGGCTAGTGCACATTTCGAGCGCGGGTACGCTTCATAGACTGCGCGCTGCTTCTGCACGGCCTTGCGCACCGCTTCGTCATAAGGAACCGCACCGACATACTGCAGCGCCACGTCGAGAAAGCGCTCGGTAACCTTGGTCAGCTTGGCGAACAAATTGCGGCCTTCCTGCGGTGCGTGAGCCATGTTGGCCAACACGCGGAAGCGGCTGATGCCGTAATCGCGGTTCAGCAGCTTGATAAGTGCATAGGCGTCGGTGATGGACGTGGGCTCGTCGGTGACCACCAGCAGCACTTCCTGAGCTGCGCGCACGAAGCTCACCACGGAATCGCCGATGCCAGCCGCGGTGTCGATGATCAGCACGTCGAGCTCGTCGCCAAGCTCGCTGAACGCCTGGATCAACCCGGCGTGCTGCAGGGAAGACAGCTGCACCATGCTCTGCGTGCCGGATGCAGCCGGCACTACGCGGATGCCGCCCGGCCCCTGGATCAGTACGTCGCGCAGATCACATTCGCCGGCGATGACGTCAGCCAGGGTGCGCTTGGTGGTAAGCCCCAGCAGCACGTCGACGTTGGCCAGGCCAAGGTCGGCGTCAAGCAACACCACACGCCGGCCGAGGTCCGCCAGCGCCAGTGCCAGATTGACCGACACGTTGGTCTTGCCGACGCCACCCTTGCCGCCAGTCACCGCAATCACCTGTACGGGATGCATACCCATGTTCACATGCCTATATCTTGCTGGGGCCTTGCGGCCGGCGATGCGTCCGCATGGCACGCATCTGATTCATTCGAGTACCGCTGTCGCAGCATCATCCAGCCCGCCGTGACGAGCCGTTGTACAACCCGGCGAACATGTCGGCCATGGTTTCTTCGCTCGGCTCCTCGCCGGACTGCAGGCTCACCGCCCGACTGACCAGCTGATGGCTGCGCGGCAGATGCAGGTCGTCAGGAATCCGGGGACCATCGGCGAGGTAGGCTATCGGCAAATGCTGACTGATCGTGAGACCGAGCACATCGCCAAGGCTGCCCGCCTCGTCGAGCTTCGTCAGGATACAACCGGCCAGCCCACAACGACGATAGTTGTGCCATGCGGCCTTGAGCACCTGGCTCTGGCTGGTTGCCGCCAGCACCAGGTAATTCTTCGATTTGACGCCCTTGTCCGACAGCGCTTCGAGCTGCATGCGCAGCGTCGGATCGCTTGCCGGCAAGCCGGCGGTGTCGATCAGGATGATCCGCTTACGCGCCAGCGACGCCAGCGATTTGCTCAGCGGCTGGCTAGGATCGATCTGCACCACCGGCACGTCGAGGATCCGGCCCAGTGTCTTGAGCTGCTCCTGCGCACCGATCCGATAATTGTCCATGCTGGCCAGCGCAATGCTCTGCGCGCCGTGTTTCAGCACGTAGCGAGCAGCCAGCTTGGCCAGCGTAGTGGTCTTGCCGACGCCTGCTGGGCCGACCAGAGCAATCACACCGCCCTCTTCCAGCGGCTCGTTCTTGGTGACCTTGATTGCCTGCGCCAGATACGCCAGCACCATGCGCCAGGCCTGACGCGGCTCGTTAATGCCGGCGACCTTTTCCAGCAGGCTACGCGACAGCTCGGCCGGCAGGCCCAGGCGCTGCAGACGGCGCCAGAGGCCTGCCTGCTGCGGGCGACGGCTCTGCTCCTGGCCCCAGGCGATCGAGCCGAGCTGCACTTCGATCAGCTCGCGCAAACCGTGCAGTTCCGAGTACATCGCTTCGATGGCACGGGAGTCGGCCGCGGGGGAAGGCTCAGCGACCGTATCGGGCTGTACCTTGCTGGCCGCGACGGCAGGCTTCTCGTCAACCAGTTGACGATCCTGCATCTTCGCGCGCGGCGCAGCGCTCAGCTCGGCATGTGCATTGGCCAGCCGCGACTGCGTCTTGCGCAATTCGGCTTCCAGCGCCGGGTTGGGCTTGTTGGCCGCCGGCGCGGACTGCATGGGGTAATCGAGCACAGCGGTCAGCTCGACGCCACCGGCCACCCGGCGATTGCCGATGATCACGGCATCGGCGCCCAGCTCGTCGCGAACCATTTTCATGGCGATGCGCATATCGGCGGCGAAGAAACGTTTGACCTGCATGGCCTGTACCCTCGGTTAATTCTGACCCACCGTCGAGACGATGGTGACCTGCTTGTTGTCCGGTATTTCCTGGTAGGCCAGAACATGAATGTTCGGTACCGCCAGACGCGCGAATCTCGACAGCATCGCCCGTACCGGGCCGGCTACCAGCAGTACCGCTGGCTTGCCGAGCATTTCTTGACGCTGTGCTGCTTCTACCAGAGACCTTTGCAACTTTTCGGCCATTCCCGGCTCCAGCAAAATGCCGTCTTCGGAGCCTTGACCAGCCTTCTGCAGGCTATTGAGCAAAATCTGTTCCAACCGAGGCTCCAGAGTGATCACAGGCAGCTCTGGCTCTAGTCCCACAACGTTTTGCACGATTGCGCGAGACAACGCGACGCGTACCGCAGCAACCATTGCGGCGGGATCTTGACTCTTGGCGGCCGCATTGGCGATGGCCTCGGCGATGGTCCGGATGTCGCGCACCGGCACCTGCTCCTGCAGCAAGGCTTGCAGCACCTTTAGCAGCGTGGACAGCGAAACCATCCCGGGCACCAGCTCCTCGGCCAGCTTGGGCGAGCTCTTGGCCAGCAGCTGCAACAGCTGCTGGACCTCCTCATGGCCAAGCAGTTCGTGGGCATGCTTGTGCAGCACCTGATTGAGGTGGGTGGCGACCACGGTACTGGCATCCACCACGGTATAACCAAGCGACTGCGCCTGATCACGCTGGCTCGCTTCGATCCAGACCGCCTCCAGCCCGAACGCCGGGTCTCTGGCGGTAATGCCATTGAGCGGCCCGAACACCTGGCCCGGGTTGATCGCCAGCTCTCGATCCGGATAGACCTCAGCCTCGGCCAGACTCACCCCCATCAGCGTCAAGCGATAGGCGTTGGGCAACAGATCGAGGTTGTCACGGATGTGAACCGAAGGCATGAGAAAACCCAGGTCCTGCGAGAGCTTCTTGCGTACGCCCTTGATTCGCGCCAGCAGCTGGCCACCCTGGTTGCGATCCACCAGCGGAATCAGACGGTAGCCAACTTCAAGCCCCACCATGTCCACCGGGGTTACATCGTCCCAACCCAGCTCCTTGGTTTCGGCCGCACGCTGGGCCGGGAGCAGATCCTGCTGTTTCTGTACTTCCTGCTCGGCCTTCTTCACGACCTGCTTCTGCCGATGCCAGATCCAGTAGGCACCCGCTGCAGCCGCGGCGCCAAGGCCGAGGAAGGACATGTGCGGCATGCCGGGAACCAGACCCATGGCAATCATGATTGCCGCGGAAACGGCCAGCGCCTTGGGCGAGGCGAACATCTGCCGCTGCACCTGCTGCCCCATGTCCTCGGAACTGGTAACGCGGGTAACCATGATGGCCGCCGCGGTGGACAGCAGCAGCGAAGGAATCTGCGCAACCAGGCCATCACCGATGGTCAGCAGTGCATAGACCTGGCCGGCATCGCTGAAGCTCATACCGTGCTGCAGCATGCCAATGCCGATGCCACCAATCAGGTTGATGAACAGGATCAGCAGGCCGGCGACGGCGTCACCGCGGACAAACTTCGACGCACCGTCCATGGAACCGTAGAAATCGGCTTCCGACGACACTTCGGTACGACGCTTCTTGGCTTCATCCTGGTCGATCAGGCCTGCGTTGAGGTCGGCGTCGATCGCCATCTGCTTGCCGGGCATGGCATCAAGGGTGAAGCGCGCACTCACTTCCGAGATGCGGCCGGCACCCTTGGTCACCACGACGAAGTTGATGATCATCAGGATCGCGAACACCACGATACCGACGACGTAGTTGCCGCCGATCACCACATTACCAAAGGCCTCGATCACATGGCCGGCAGCGGAGCCGCCTTCATGGCCGTTGATCAGCACCACCCGCGTCGACGCCACGTTCAACGCCAGACGCATCAGTGTGGCAACCAGCAGAATCGTCGGGAACACTGCGAAATCCAGCGGGCGCAACGCATAGACGCTGACCAGCAGCACGACGATCGACAACGCGATGTTGAACGTGAACAGCAGATCCAGCAGGAACGGCGGCACCGACAGCATCATCATGCCCATCATCACGAGCAGCAGCAGCGGCACGCCGAGGTTGCCGCGCCCCGCACCCGTCAGGCCATTGCGAATATTGATGAGTTGCGTGCGATCCAACGTAGCCCCCGGGGATACAGAACGAATTCTTGACGCGACAAGCGTCCTGCCCGGGTTATAGCAAGAAGGGGTCCAACTTCTGCGGCCCGTCGCAGAGCCCGCCGCACGGCCTGTCCCCAGGCAGACCTGCGAGCCGCCGCGCCAGCGAACGCCACCGACAACTGGCAGTCACACTAGCAACCGGCGACAGCCCGTCGCCGTTCGTACAAAGGAGCTTCCAGATGAAACAGTGGATCATCGCCGCGCTGGCCGGCTGCACTGCGGTCGCCGTTCAGGCTGATACATTGAACGTCAAGGTGAACGCCGTGACGGCCCAAGGCGTCGGCGAATCGGTCGGCAGCGTCAAGATCGAAAACAGCGAATACGGGCTGGTGTTCCGCCCCGAGCTATCTGGCCTGCAGCCTGGCGCCCACGGCTTTCACGTTCACGCCAAGGGCAGTTGCGAGCCGGCCGAGATCGATGGCAAGCAGACCCCGGCTGGCGCAGCGGGCGGTCACTGGGACCCGAAGAACAGCGGAAAGCATGGCGAACCCTGGGGTGACGGCCATATGGGCGACCTGCCGGCGCTGTATGTCGACAGCGAGGGCAAAGCCAGTCAGCCAGTGCTGGCGCCGCGCCTGAAGAGCCTGGGCGATATCAAAGGCTTGGCGCTGATGGTTCACCAGGGCGGAGACAATCATTCCGACCATCCGCAACCCCTCGGCGGTGGCGGTGCGCGGGTCGCCTGCGGCGTCATCGAATAACGCTGGGACACGCGGCGAGCCGGCGATCGCCGCGTCATGCGCCTCAGTCGTCGCGGCGCAGATTCGGCGGGATGGGCACATCATTCAAGGGGTCCGGCCGCCGCCCCTTGCCCGCGCGGTACTGGCGCAGCTGATAGACGTACGCCAGTACCTGCGCCACTGCCAGGTAAAGGCCGGCGGGAATCTCCTGGTCCAGTTCGGTGGAGTAGTACACCGCCCGAGCCAACGCAGGTGATTCCAGCACCGTCACCTTATGCTCCTGGGCGATTTCGCGAATCTTCAGCGCGACGAAGTCGCCGCCCTTGGCCACCAGCCGGGGCGCACCGCCCTTGTCGCCGTCGTATTTCAGGGCGACGGCGAAGTGCGTCGGGTTGGTGATCACCACGTCAGCCTCGGGCACGGCCTGCATCATGCGCCGCTGCGCCGCCTCACGCTGCAGCTGGCGGATGCGTGACTTGACCTCCGGCTTGCCCTCGGAATCCTTGTACTCGTCCTTGACCTCCTGCTTGGTCATCATCAGCTTCTGCTTGTTGTCCCAGAGCTGGAACGGCACATCCACCGCCGCGATCAGGATCAAGCCGCAGGCCATCCAAAGGGCGCACCAGCCAACCACCTC
>Ga0209024_1002559_pt1 | contig 10201 bp, 8 predicted proteins | sample AutmiccommunBRH5_FD_187380 | JGI IMG/M metagenome (GOLD analysis project Ga0209024, IMG submission 187380) | Deep subsurface microbial communities from Mt. Terri, Switzerland - Autotrophic microbial communities BRH/5 (SPAdes) (version 2) | ecosystem: Environmental > Aquatic > Deep subsurface >...
GTGACCCGGCACGGCTCATCCATTCCCGTACCCGGCGCAGCCCTGCGTCCGGAAGCGGACACACTTGCGCTCGCCCTGCCCAAAAGCAGACGCCGCTATATCAAAATCGGCCCGTCCGCTTTTCGGCGTCCGCTCTCTCGACCTAAATCCGGACGGTCCGCTCTCAGATGCGTCCGATTTTGGGCAGCAACGTCCAGCACCACGACCTGCGCAAAACCGCTTTCCCCATAGCTCAGTCCATGCATCCCGCGGTTCGGGCATCGAAGACTTTCCGACGCCTGGCGGCGTCCGAAACTCTCAACGTTAGGAGACGGTCGGCTCTTGGCGAGATATCTAGAGAAGCAGACGTAGCCATCCCAACACATCGTATTTTTCCGATGGGTATTGACGCAAGCGTACCTATCGGATAATTCCGATGCATGAATACTGACACCGCCCTTGCCGCACTCGCTGCGCTGGCACATCCGACCCGGCTGCAAGCGTACCGCTTGCTTGTCGAGCATGAACCCGAAGGGCTCTCCACCGGCCAGCTCGTCGAGGCGTCGGGCCTGACACAAAGTACATTTTCGACCCACCTCGCTGTTTTAGCCAAGGCAGGGCTGGTCAAATCCGAGAAACGCGGACGCCAGTTCATCCAGCGTGCCGAGATCGACACGCTCAAAGGCCTGATGCTCTTCCTCGCAAAGGACTGCTGCCAGGGACGACCCGAGCTTTGCGAACCGCTGCTCGCGGAACTTGCCTGCTGCTGAAGGACCTCACGTGAACGACATCATCATCTACCATAATCCCGATTGCGGAACGTCGCGCAACGCGCTGGCGATGATCCGCAACGCCGGCATCGAGCCGCACGTCGTCGAATATCTGAAGACGCCGCCATCGCGCGCGCTGCTCGAACAAATGATAGCGCGCGCGGGCATCGCGCCCCGCGCGCTCCTCCGCGAGAAAGGGGCGCCTTTTGCCGAACTCGGTCTCGGTGACGAAAGTCTCGACGACGACGCGCTGATCGACGCGATGATAGCGCATCCGATCCTGATCAACCGGCCGATCGTGGTCTCTCCGCTCGGCGTGAAGCTCTGCCGCCCCTCTGAGGAGGTGCTCGACCTCATCCCGGCGCGCCAGCGCGGCGGCTTCGCCAAGGAAGATGGCGAGCAGGTCGTCGACGACGCTGGCAATCGCGTCGGACGCTGATCGATGGCGAGCAAGCGCGAACGCCTGTCGTTTCTCGACCGCTATCTAACCCTATGGATCTTCCTCGCAATGGCGCTGGGCGTCCTGCTCGGCTCGACTTACGCTGACCTTCCCGCCGCGATCGACGGCCTCTCCTGGGGCTCGACCAACATCCCGATCGCGATCGGCCTGATCCTGATGATGTATCCGCCGCTGGCGCGCGTCCGCTATGAGGAGTTGCCGCGGGTGTTCGAGGACAAGCGGGTCCTCGCTATCTCGCTGATCCAGAACTGGATCATCGGTCCTGTGCTGATGTTCGCGCTCGCGGTCATCTTCCTGTCCGACAAGCCCGAGTATATGACGGGACTGATCCTCATCGGTCTCGCCCGCTGCATCGCGATGGTGATCGTGTGGAACCAGCTTGCGAAGGGCGACAATCAATATGTCGCCGCGCTCGTCGCCTTCAACTCGATCTTCCAGATCCTGTTTTTCAGCGTTTATGCGTGGTTCTTCCTGACCGTGCTGCCACCGCTGTTCGGTCTTGAAGGCAGTGTCATCGACGTCAGCTTCTGGACGGTCGCCGAGGCGGTGCTGATCTATCTCGGCATTCCGTTCCTCGGCGGCTTCCTGACCCGCAAGATACTGGCAGGTGCCAAGGGCAACGACTGGTACGAGACGCGCTTCCTGCCAAGGATCGCACCGATCACGCTAGTTGCGCTGCTCTTCACGATCGTTGCCATGTTCAGTCTCAAAGGCGGCGAGATCGTCACCATTCCGGGCGACGTTGTGCGGATCGCGATCCCGCTCACCATCTATTTCGTCGTCCAGTTCGTCATCAGCTTCTGGATGGGGAAGCTCATTGAGGCCGATTATCCCCGCACCACGGCGGTCGCCTTCACGGCGGCGGGCAATAATTTCGAGCTTGCGATCGCTGTCGCCATCGCAGCCTTTGGCCTTGCCTCGCCGGTCGCCTTCGCCGCGGTCATCGGGCCGCTTGTCGAGGTCCCAGTACTCATCCTGCTGGTGAGCGTCGCCTTCTGGTTCGGACGGCGCTGGTTTCCCGCGACCACTCCAGCGAAAGGTTGACCATTATGTCCGGCACGGCCTTTTCCCGCCTGCGCACGCTCGCCGATCCCGACCATCTTCCGGCGCTGCGTCCCGAATTTATCCGGCCCTCGCCCGGCCTCGGCCTTGGCCCGCTCGATCCGGCGCCGCGCATCCTCCTACTCTACGGGTCGCTTCGCGAGCGCTCCTACTCGCGGCTCGTCGTCGAGGAGACCGCGCGCCTGCTCCAGCTTTTCGGCTGCGAGACGCGCATCTTCGACCCGTCCGACCTTCCGCTTCCAGACCAGGTCGCTGACGACGATCATCCGGCGGTTGAGGAGCTGCGCCAGCATTCGATCTGGTCAGAAGGCCAGGTCTGGTGCAGCCCCGAGCGCCACGGCCAAATTACCGGGATCATGAAGGCCCAGGTCGATCATTTGCCGCTTGCCTACAAGGGCCTCCGCCCGACACAGGGGCGAACGCTCGCGGTAATGCAGGTCTCGGCGGGCTCGCAGTCTTTCAACAGCGTGAACACGCTGCGTATCCTTGGCCGCTGGATGCGCATGATTACAATCCCCAACCAGTCGAGCGTGGCGAAAGCCTATCAGGAGTTCGACGAAGCGGGCCGCATGCTGCCATCGAATTATTATGACCGGATTGTCGACGTCGCCGAGGAACTGGTACGGTTCACCGTGCTGACCCGCAGCCATGCCGATCAGCTGGTTGACCGTTATTCGGAGCGAAAAGATCGGCAAGAGCCGATGGCGACGCCGGCGCAAATGGCTAATCTACCCGGAACATAAATGCGCTTTCCGGCTAATTGAGCGGTCGGCGCGGTCAGCGAGATTGCAAAGGCAAGCTTAATCGAACCCACCCGCCTCGACGGCGGAGGATTGGAGAAGAGGTTCGGCTTGCAAATCGCCGCATCGCTGAGAAAGGCGCCGCCGCAACCGGCCATCGTTTGCATGCGCTTTGTCGATCAGCTCGAACTTTGCGGTGGCTTCAACGGGGATGGGAAATAGACTGCGGCCGAGCCATGCAAAAATGAGCAGCATCGTAAGGAAGACGACTTCCTGCCAATGCGTAATTGCCTCGCCACGATCTTCCGCCTCCCGGCGAGCGCGCGCAAAGCTCAGGCCCGCGGGCCAGCTCCGACAGCGGCAACCCGGCGTTTCTTTTCGGTCATTTCACGGCTTGTTGGCACGGAAGCCTTTGAAGCCCGCGCAGCCCCGGCGCCTTGCGCGGGTTCAAACCTCGCGCAGTATCAAGGCGCTTCCCGAGATCAGGAGACAGGATTGCCCGGTTCATTACGCGGCGATCGGCATGCGATATGGAAAGTACCAAGTGGCGAGCGCCGCCGTCAGCGCTTTCATTTCATCCTCGCCGTGCAGTGGCCCGGGCGTGAAGCGAAGCCGCTCGGTTCCACGCGGCACCGTTGGAAAATTGATCGGCTGAACATAGACGCCATGCTCGATGAGCAGATGGTCGCTGAGCGCCTTGGCCTGAATGGGATCGCCCACGAGGAGCGGCACGATATGCGTGTCGCTCGGCAAGACCGGCAGCCCCGCGGCGCGAAACAGCGACTTGAGCCGCCGCGCGGCCGCCTGCTGGCCCTCGCGTTCGTCCGTCGATGCCTTCAGATGGCGGACGCTGGCGAGCGCGCCGGCGGCGAGGACCGGCGACAGCGAGGTGGTGAAGATGAACCCAGGAGCATAGCTGCGGATGCAGTCGACGATCGCGCGGTCGGCGGCGATATAGCCGCCCATGACACCGAAAGCCTTGGCAAGCGTCCCCTCGATCACGCTGATGCGGTGCGCAACGCCGTCGCGTTCCGATATTCCGCCGCCCCGGGGTCCATACATACCGACGGCATGGACCTCGTCGAGATAGGTGAGAGCCTGATAGCGATCGGCCAGATCGCAGATCGCGGCGATCGAAGCGACATCGCCATCCATCGAATAGACGCTTTCGAAGGCGATGAGCTTGGGCCGCGCGGGGTCGGTTTCGGCAAGCAGCGCCTCGAGATGCGCCAGATCATTGTGGCGAAAGATCTTCCGCTCGCATCCCGCGTTGCGAATGCCGGCGATCATGCTGGCGTGATTGAGCTCGTCCGAAAAGATGATGCATCCCGGCAGGAGCTTGCCGAGCGTCGCCAGCGTGGCGTCGTTCGACACATAACCCGAGGTGAAGAGGAGCGCGCTTTCCTTGCCGTGGAGATCCGCGAGTTCGCGTTCGAGCTCGATATGATAATGGGTGTTGCCGCTGATGTTGCGCGTACCGCCCGACCCGGCCCCGACATCGGCGATCGCCGCCTCCATGGCCTCAAGGACCGCCGGGTGCTGCCCCATGCCGAGATAGTCGTTCGAACACCAGACGGTGATCGGCCGCGCTTCGCCGGCCGCGTCGAAGCAGCGTGCGCCGGGATAGGCCCCGCGGTCCCGCAGGATGTCGACGAATACCCGATAGCGCCCCTCGTCGTGCAGACGCGAGATCGCATCGCTGAAAATCTGGTCGTAGCGCATAGGCCTGCCCCCAAAGGTCGAAATAGCCGGGATACCCTGACTTCTATCTGCCAGGCGCATCTGCTTCCCATTAGGAATAACACGTACGGGCTAGCCGGAGATTTCGCCGGTTAGCGGGCGATTTGGGTCATGCTCCGTTTGTTGTGCTGCCTGCGCAGATGGAAGGCAATCGCTCAAGGTCGTCGCGCAGGATCGCACCGCGATGACGGTCGAATTGCGCGGCGATCAGCCGGGCGTAGGGCAGGCCATCATCCTCGACGACGAGCCTGTCATCGTCCCAGCGAAGGATATGCAGGCGCTCGAAGGCCGCGAGCGCGGTATGCGCAGACCTTAGCCAGCCCGCCTCAAGACATGCGTTCCCCTGGCACAGCAACTCCCTGATGATCCGCCTGCGCTCGCGGTCATCGGCGTCGATCGCAACGCCGCGAACGGGGGTCAGCTGGCCCGCCGCGATGAGGTCGCGATAGACGCCTGCGCGCTTTTCGTTCTGCACGATGAGATCGGGAAACCGGCTGATCGCACTGGCACCCATGCCGATCAGCACCGGGCTGTCATCTTCGGTAAAGCCCTGAAAATTGCGGCTCACCCGCCCGTCGCGCGCGGCGTCGGCAAGCGGATCGGAAGGCAGCGCAAAATGATCGAATCCGACGGGAACATAGCCCGCTTCGGTCAGGCGCTCATAACCGCGCCAAGCCTGCTCAAAGCGCAATTTGTGATCGGGCAGATTGCTGGCGTCGATCTGGCGCTGGCGCGGAATCATGTGAGGAAGATGCGCATAGCCAAAAAGCGATATCCGGCTCGGCGCGAGACGGATCGTTTCTTCGAGCGTGTCGTCGAGATCGGCGAGGGTCTGACCGGGCAGGCCGTACATCAGATCGAAATTGATAGCGTTGATATCGCGCAGCCTCAGCCCGGCAACGACGCGTTCGATGTGCGACAGTGGCTGGATGCGGCCGATTGCCTGCTGGATGTGCGGCGCGAAGGTCTGGACGCCGAGGCTGACGCGCGTGACATGGGCGGCGGCGAGAACGAGCGCCCATTCGGCGGAGAAGCCGCGCGGATCGAGTTCGATCGATATCTCGGGATGATGAGCGTCGAAGAGAGTGAGCAGAAGATCGAGCAGACGCACGAGCTCGACCGGCGCGATCGCATTGGGGCTGCCACCACCGAATGCGATCCGCTGGACGCGCCCGCGGCCCCCGAGCCGCTTGGCGACGAGAGATATCTCCGACTGGAGCGCAGCAAGATAGTCGGCGAGCCGATGCTTGCGGCCCGCTGCACCGGTGTTGCAACCGCAGTACCAGCAAATCTGCTCGCAGAAGGGAATATGGACATAAAGCGAGATAGGCGTCCCAGCTCCGACGGCGTCGAGCGCCCGGTTATAGGCTTCGGCGCCAACATCGTCGGCGAATTCCATTGCCGTAGGATAGCTGGTGTATCGCGGCACGGGCCGGGCGAGCAGATCGGAATGATAGGACCACATGCGGGGACTTTAGGTGCTGCCGGGAGCGACGACATTGACCGGGATCAACATCGGCGACCTCAGCAGCATCGCCCCCTTTTGCCGGCCGATTTTTCGCGGCGGTCGTTGACCGCATGACAGGCCTTGGCGCAGGCGCTGCCATCGTTTCGCGGAGCGGCAGGATCGGCGGGCAGGACGAGATTATGCGCGCCGCCGCCGCATGCCGGAATGCGCACTATCCGCGCGTCGGTCGCAAGCGGCGCTAGAGCTAGCCCGGCGACGACGGCGACGGTGCTGATCCGGCGTGCGATCATGACGGCCGGTCTTCTTCTTCCTCGACGAAAATGCGCAGAGCAGCGCCATCCAGATCATCGAACTGTCCTTGCCGCAGCGACCAGAAAAAGGCGGCAAGGCCCAGCAGGCCAAGACCGAGCGCGATCGGAATGAGGACGAGAACGCCGTTCACCGCAGGGCTCTTTTGAGACGCAGCGCGTTGCCGACGACGATCAGCGACGAGCCCGACATCGCAATGGCGGCAACCAGCGGCGTCACGAGTCCCAGGAAGGCAAGCGGTACCGCGACCGCATTATAGCAGATCGCAAGGATGAAATTTTGCCGCACGATCGCCTGCGTCCTTCGTGCCATGCGGATCGTCTGCACCACCGGCATCAGGCGGTCGCCGAGGAATATGCAATCGGCGGCATTTTTGCCGACGTCGCTCGCCGACCCTGGCGCCATCGACGCGTGCCCGGCCGCAAGCGCCGGTCCATCATTGAGACCGTCGCCGATCATCAGCACCATGCGGCTTTTTCCTGCATGGCGCGCGATGGCCGCGAGCTTGTCCTGCGGACTCATGCCGGTCTGGGCGGTCAATCCCAGTTCACGCGCGACAGGCGCAACCGCTTCGGCGCGATCGCCCGAGAGAATCATGGCCGGGATGCCTTCGGCGCGCAGCGCATCGACTGCCTCGCGGGCATCGGGACGCAGCCGGTCGGCAAATCGGATGATCGCAGCCGACTGGCCATCGACAGCGAGTTCGGTAGCCAGCGCATCGCCGCTGATCGAACCATGCGGCCGTCCCAGGGTCACTCGGCGTTCGGCCAAGCGCGCCTCGACCCCGAAGCCCGGCGTTTCGCGGAGCGACTGGACGTCGGCCGGTCGCACATCATGGTCCTTGAGGCCGCGGGTCAGCGCCTCGCTCAGCGGATGCCGGCTGGCTTGGGCAAGCGCGAGGATCAGCGACTTCAAGCCGATGTCGAGCCTCTCGATTCCCATAGCCTCGGGCCGCCCCAGCGTAAGCGTGCCGGTCTTGTCGATAAGAGCGAGGTCGACCTCGGCCAGCCGTTCGAGCGCGGAGCCGTCCTTTATCAGCACGCCCCGGCGCATCAGCTCGCCCGCCGCGACGATCTGCGCCGCGGGTACCGCGAGACCTAGCGCACAGGGGCAGGTGATGATGAGGACCGCGGCGGCGATCAACAGGCTATGGTGCCACCCTGCCCCCGCGATCATCCAGCCAGCAAAGGCCATCAGGGCAAGGCAGTGGACGGCAGGGGCGTAGAGGCGCGCCGCACGGTCCGCAATACGGACATAGCGCGACTTCCCCTGTGCCGCCTCGCCCATGAGGCGGGCGATATCGGCGATCGCCGTGTCGGCGCCCGCTGCCGTGACGCGAACCTTGAGGGGTGCATCGATGTTGAGCGTCCCTGCATGAACGGGATCGCCGAGCCGAACCGCCTGCGGCGCGCTTTCGCCCGTCAAAAGCGAAAGGTCGATGCTGCTCGATCCACCCGCGACGACGCCGTCCGCCGCAAGCCGTTCGCCGGCGGCAATGAGCATGACCATGCCTGGCTCGAGCGCGGTGGCATCGACCCAGTGCGTAGACCGTTCGTGGCGGAAGACCATCGCGCCGGTGCCCATGTTGCGCAAAAGAGCCGTAACCCCGCCGCGCGCGCGGTCGCGCATCACACTGTCGAGCCACCGGCCGCACAAGAGAAAGAAAAGAAGCATGACCGCGCCGTCGAAATAGGCGTGCGCGCCGTGCGTCAGCGTTTCGTAAAGGCTGATCGTGCTGACGAGCAGGACCCCGATGCTGATCGGGACGTCCATATTGGTCTGGCGGTGGCGGAGCGCACGCCAGGCCGACCGGAAAAAGGGCCTCCCGGCATAGGCGATCGTCGGCAAGGCGATCAGCGCCGAAAGCCAGTGGAACAGGTCGCGGGTGGTGCCCGTCGCGCCCGACCAGACCGAGATCGAGAGCAGCATGATATTCATCATGGCAAAGCCCGACACCGCGACGGCGCGAAGGAGCGCACGGCTGTTTGCGGCGTCGGCGTCCACGTCCTCGGGCCCCTTGCCGATCGGATGCGCGTCGAAGCCGAGGGTAGCGAAGGCGCCGACGAGGTCGGGGACCTGCGCGTCGGGCAGACACGAAAGATGGACGCGCTTTTCGGTGAAGTTCACGCGGGCGGCAGCGATGCGGCGGTCGCGTACCAGCCCCTGCTCGAGCTTGGCGATGCATCCGGCGCAGCGGATGTCAGGAACGGCGAAATCGCGATCTATCAGAGCGGCGGCGCTCATTGCACATCCTTCCGGTAGCGCGCTTCTTCGGCGCCGTGGCGGATGATGAGGTCGAGCCGCCAGCGCCCCCACGCCAGCGGCTCGACCGAGCGCATCACGCCGCTCGCCGCCGGCTTGAATTGGAGCGCGGCGGGCGCGGTGCGCCCAACTGGATGACTGACGGTCGCCGACACGACAAGGTCGCCGAGCGGCATGTCATTTTTCCGTACCGTCAACAGAACATGCCGCGCGGGATCGAGGCTGACCGCCTCGTTCCACGCCAACCGGTCCTGCGCGTCGGCCCTTTTCAGCCATTCGTTATAGTGCTGGCTCGCGACATAGCTGTTGTCGACCACCGTCCCCCCGAAGGTCGAGGAAGCGAGCCGCGCCATCGTGAAATTGACGGTCATCACGACGCCGAAGAAGGCAACGAGGATCGCGGTCATGTGCCAGCCGGTAAAGGTCTTGGCGGCGGGGCGCTCGGTCATGGGACAGTCTCCGGTCGGTCGAACTGGATTGTTTCGGCATCGCCGCGCGGATCGCCGTCGAGCGCCCGGGTCGCGATGGTGAAATCCTGGCGCGCCGGTCCGCCGGCAGGCGCGGCAACGAAGAGTTTGACGCGGGTGACGCTGTCGGGCGCAAGCGCCACCTCGATCCGCTGCCCCGCAGCCTTGCGCGACCCGGCCTCGGTCCACAAAGCGGCACTGGCGAGGCTGCTGACGGATACCGTAACCCGGCGCGGCCGCGTCTCCATATTGCGAAGCTTCAGCGTGTAAGTGTTGCGGATATGGCCATCCGAGAGCTGGACATAGAGCGGGCTGCGCTCGTGCTGGACGGCAAGATCGAGCCGCGTGCGCTGGCCGAGCGAGAAGAGCATCGCCGCACCGATCGCGCTCCACATGCCAAGATAGATCAAAGTGCGCGGACGCATCAGCGTCTTGCGCACCGGCTGCGACTGGCCGCCGGCCTTTTCGATCGCCGTGTCGTCGAGCGTGCAATAATCGATCAGACCGCGCGGGCGGCCAACCTGCTTCATCACACTGTCGCAGGCGTCGATGCACAGCGCGCAGGTAATGCAGCCGATCTGCGGCCCTTCGCGGATGTCGATCCCGGTCGGGCAGACCGCGATGCACTGGCTGCAATCGACGCAATCGCCAAAGGCACCGGCGTGCGCGGCGGCCTTCTTGACGCTGCCGCGCGGCTCGCCGCGCCAGTCCTTGTAGGTGACCATCAGCGACTTTTCGTCCATCATCGCTGTCTGGATGCGCGGCCAGGGGCACATATAGATGCACACCTGTTCGCGCATGAAGCCGCCGAGAATGAAGGTTGTCGCGGTGAGGACGGCGACGGTGCCGTAGGCGACCGGTGCCGCCTGCCCGGCCCAGAAGTCGCGGGTCAGCGTCGGCGCGTCGGCGAAATACATGATCCACGCGCCGCCGGTCCAGAAGGC
>Ga0209024_1002561_pt1 | contig 10201 bp, 5 predicted proteins | sample AutmiccommunBRH5_FD_187380 | JGI IMG/M metagenome (GOLD analysis project Ga0209024, IMG submission 187380) | Deep subsurface microbial communities from Mt. Terri, Switzerland - Autotrophic microbial communities BRH/5 (SPAdes) (version 2) | ecosystem: Environmental > Aquatic > Deep subsurface >...
CCGCGTGAACACGGCGATCAACCCGATCGACGAGGCCCTCCTCCACACCCCACCGACCGAGTCGCAGAACGCGAACGAGGACCTCCCCGACGACAAGGACCTCGCTGAGCGCGCGAAGGTGTGGGCGGAGGAAGCCCTCAACACCCCGATCGACATCCACCTCGCGGACGGCGACACGTTCAAGGTGGGTGGCCTGACCGTCCGCGCCGTCCACACGCCCGGACACACCGCCGGCCACAACTGCTACTTCGTCGAGGAGACGATGACGCTGTTCACGGGCGACAACGTCCTCGGCGTGGGATCGAGCGCGATCGGCCCGCCGCCGCGAGGCGACATGCAGGCCTACCTCGACTCGCTGCTGCGGATGCGCGAGCTCCAGGCGAAGCTCTTCGCGCCGGGCCACGGCCCCGTCGTGACGGCGACCGACGCGAAGATCCAGGAGCTCGTGGACCACCGAGCGACGCGCGACCGCCAGATCATCGACCTGATCGACCATGGCTACCTGACCGACCGCCAGATCCGTCGCGCGCTCTACCCCGAGATCCAGAAGGGCCTCCGCCGGGCGGCCTCCGGCCAGGTGCGCGCGCACCTCGCGAGGATGGTGGGGCAGGGCATCGTCCGCGTGGACGAAGCCGACGAGGGCAAGACCTGGAACGTAGTGCTCACCAAGTAGCCCGTGCTCTACCCGTTCGGGTGGAGGATGACTACCGAATCTCGACGATCCTTCGAGTCTTCGTAGGCGTACCATCCACGTGAGCAGAGAATCCTCCGGCGTTCGCGGCGCGGGAGAGAAGAGCGGCATCCTGACCTCGAACATGGTCCCCGACGACTCCGACGCTGAGGCTGCGGAAGAGGCGGACACGCTCCGCCGCCTCATCGAAGCCTCGCCCGACAGCATCGCTATCGTGCAGGATCGCCGGTTCCAGTACGAGAACCGCGCCTTCTATGCCTCCACGGAGGACGATCGCGTCGGGCTCTTCTTCGCGGACCGAGCCCCCGAGGACGAGAAGGCCGCCATCTGGGCCACCCTCGATGCCGTCCAGGCTGGCGAGCTGCCGGAGGCCCGCGTCGAGTGGACGAGCCTCGTCACCGGACGCGTCATGGAGGGCATCCTCCGCCCACTCACGTACCAAGGCGCTCCAGCGGTGGCCACGTTCACGCGGGACATCACCGAACGGGCCCGCCTCGCGCGAGCACAGGAGGAGCAGGCACGGGTGCTGGAGGAGACCATCGAGGAGTTGACGCTATACCGCCGGATGTTCGAACTGAGTCGGGACAGTGTCGTGATTGTCCAGGACGGTGTCGTGCAACTCAGCAACGGCTCGCTCCGGGGCCCGCGCGCCACCTCGATCACCGGTCAGCGGATAGACGAGTTGTTCGATCCCGAAACCCTGGTGCGGCTGCGCCAGGATGCGCAGCGCATCTTGAGCGGCACGATCGAGGAGGCGCTCTGGGAGTGGCGGGTGCCGGACTCCGAACCCGATTCGCCGGAGCGCACCGTCGAGGCGATCGCACGGCGGATCGAGTACCGGGGCCGTCCGGCGCTCCTCGTGAACACGCGCGACGTGAGCGAGCGCAAGGCCGTGGAGGTGCGACTCCATGAGATGACCCGCACCGACGCGCTCACGAATATCCCGAACCGTCGCGCGTTCTACGAAGCCCTGGGCTACTGGCGGGATGAGGCGCGGCGGAGCCAGGCTCGGCACGCCGTCTGCTACATCGACCTCGACCGGTTCAAGCTGGTGAACGACACCGACGGCCACCGCGTCGGTGACAAGTTGCTCGTTGAGATCGCTCAGCGGTTCCGCGACACCGTCCGGAGTACGGACATCCTCGCGCGGCTCGGCGGGGACGAATTCGCCGTCCTGCTCCCAGCCACCACCGAGGACGGCGCGGCCGAGGTCGCGCAGAAGTTGCTCGCGGATGTCCACGCTGCCGGCGCAGGCTACCCGTACCTATCGGCCAGCATCGGGTTCACCACCTTTGGCGCCGGCGACGATCCCGACGAGGTGATCAGCCGCGCCGACCACGAGATGTATCGCGTGAAGACCGAGCACCGCGCTACCGGCTGATCGCTGCCCTCGGCGCAGGATCGGTGCGTGGCTGCTCGTTGGGTGGCCGCGCGAGCGCCATCCCGATGATCGACAGCACCGGCAACGCCATCAGGACGAGGATCCCCGGCCCGAAGCCGTCGAACTGCGCTTCCAGCCAGGCGAGCGGGAGCGGGCCCACCGCCGAGGCGGCGACACCGATCATCATGGCGGAGCCCTGGATCCGCCCGAGACCGACCCGCCCGTAGTAGTAGGCCCACGTCACCTGGCCGACCACCATCGACATGCCTGACGAAAGGCCGATCAGCGCGCCGTAGACGAACGCGCCCACGAGCGACCCGATCACGAAGGTGGACGCCATTGCCGCGAGCAACGCGAACATCGATCCGATGAACACGCCTTTCGGCCCGAAGCGGTCGATCGCGATCCCGGCCGCGATGGACACCGAGGCGGTGGCGGCCGCGTACGGCACGAAGATCGCGGCCGCCACGGTCGCGCTGAGCCCGCGCTCCTCGAGGATGCCGACCTGGTGGAACACGAGCGCGGTCACCACGAGGGGCGGCGTCGTCAGCGGCAGCGCGATCAGCCAGAACCGGATCGAGGTGAGCACGCGACGTTGATCGCGGCCGCCCGGCTCAAGGCCCGGCGTGACGGCCTCGCCCGGCGGTGGCTCGTCGGCGCCGTCGGGGTAGAGGCCGACGGCCTCGGGCCGTTCGCGGATGAGGAAGAACGCTGCGGGGATGACGAGGATCCAGACCATGATCCCCAGCACTGCGTACGCCTCGCGCCAGCCGATCGTGTCCACGAGGAACCGCGAGAGCGGCGGGAGTGTCGCCATCGAGAGCGGAAAGCCGAGGCCCATGATCGCCACGGCGCGCCCTCGACGACGGACGAACCACTGCGCGGCGAGCAGCGTCCCGTTGATGCTCATCGAGCCCTGCCCCAGCGCGCGCAGTGCGGAGAACGCGAGGAAGACGAGGATCGCCTCCTGCGCCTGCGACATCGCGAGGCACGCCACGCCGAGGCCGAACGCAGCGCCCATCGAGGTCACGCGCACCCCGTAGCGGTCGGCGAGCCGGCTCACGACCATCACCATCGCTGCCGACAGGCCCGTGCCCACCGCGTACAGCGTGGAGATGCCCGTCCGCGTGAGCGCGGTGTCTTCGATGATGCTGTCGATGAAGACCGAGAAGATGTAGGACTGCCCCGGACCGGAGCTGAACCCGATCACGGCGCCCACGAGGATCATGAGCCAGCCATAGAAAAACGGCGTCCTGATCGGGACGGTGTTCACGCGCCCGCCTCGCGCAGCACTGGACGAGTCCGCGCCTCCGGAGGTTGAGATCGCTGCCGAGGCTCAAAGCGGCTCAGCGACGGGACGGAGTGATCGGTCAAGCTGCCCCCATCGCACTGCATTCGGCATGAGGATCGGAGAGGGGCCATCCTCGCACCAATCGGCGTCAGGAGGATTGCACGCGCCCACACCTCAAGCAGCCCGGAGCGAGGCCGCACCCGACTACGACGCGAAGGGTATGCCGATCTCGGCAGGGCGCTAGGCCGAGCGCTCCAGCGCCGGCAACTCGACGCCGACCGTCGCCTCCGCGGTGCCACGCCGAGACGCCCACACCTTGAGGAGCGCCGGTTGCACGAAGGTGGCGGCGACCAGCGCGTACGCGATCGCGAGCGCCGTGATCGTGCCAAACTGCTGGATCGGTGCGAGCGAGGAGAACGCGAGCGTCCCGAACCCCGCCACGGTGGTTGCGGCCGATCCCAGGAGCGCGCCGCCCGTGTGCGTCACGACCTCGCGGAGGGCGGCGTCGACATCCTCCACGTCGCGAGAGCCGGACCACTCGTGCCGGAAGCGGTGCGTGATGTGGATGCCGTATGGGACGCCGATCCCGATCGCGAGCGACGCCACCATCGCGGTCAGTACGTTGAACGAGAGCCCGAGCGCCCACATGGAGCCGATGATCCACGCCGTGACCAGCGTGGACGGGGTCATCGTGATCAGGCCGAGCATGGGCGCGCGACCCACGAACCAGTAGTACGACATGAGCAGCACCGCCGAGGCGGCAAGCGTGATCGCGATACCACGCACCTGTGAAGCCTGGAGGGCGTCCAGGATCTCGTCGACGATGATCGCCTGCGACGTCGCGATCGCCTCGACGCCGGTCTCATCGATCGCGTCGGCGGCAGGCGTGAACGCCTCGTCGATGGCACTCGCGCCGTCCTGGCCTGCCGTGGTCGCGGCGCTGATCAGCGCAAGGTCGTCCGAGAGCAGACTGCCGAGGGCGGCCGGGGCCTCCTCGCGGGCGGCGGCGTAGAGGCCGGCGAGGTTGGCGTCAGCGGCGAAGCGCTCGCCGTCCCACCCGTACTGCGACACGTCCGCCCCCGCGCCTTCGAGCACCTCGACGGCCACGCTCGGCGGTGACACGACATCCGGCGTGCCGTCCTGGCCGGCGCGCACATACTCGGACTGACCGACGGTCTCCGCGGCCTCGAGCATCGCGTTCGCGACGGAGGGGTCGGTCGCGTCGCTGCGGACGAGGATGTACGAGCGCTCGCTGAGGTCGCCGCCGAAGTAGTCCTCCAGCGCGGTGATCGCGCGGTCGGCGAGCGATCCTTCGGGGATGAAGTCGTCCTGGCTGAACGTCGTCGAGACCTGGGACGCTGCGCCAACGGCGAGCGCGGTCACGAGGGCCGCCACGCCGATCACCGGGAGCGGGAAGTGCTTCGAGACGGCAGAGGCGCTCTGCATCAGGCGCGACAGGCCGATGGCGTCCCCGCTGCCGAGAGGGATCTCCGCTTCGTCGGGCTCCTCGGCGGTGGCGGGGTCCTCCTTGCGGCGGTCGAGGATGTGTCGGGCCGCCGGGATGAGCACGAGGAACACGATGAACGCCGAGATCACGCCGGCCGCAGTGAAGATGCCGAAGTCCGTGATGGGCGGCAGCGGCGAGGCGACGTTCGTGAGGAAGCCGACCACGGTCGTGGCCGTCGCGAGCACCAGTGCACCGCCGACGGTGAGCACTGCCGTCGACGACGCCATGCGCGCCGAGGCACCTCGGCGCTGCTGCTCGCGATAGCGCCCGGTGAGGTGGATGGCGTAGTCGATGCCGAGGCCCACGAGGAGCACTGGCACGATCGTCGCGATCTGCGACATCGGGCCGGTGATGCCGAGGAAGGACGGCCCGAGGATGGCTGCCAGGCCGTACGTCCAGACGATCGTGATGATCAGCCCGAGGAAGCCCAGCACGAGGTCGGTCACCGATCGGTAGGTGTACGCCAGGATGCCGAGCACGAGGAGCAGCGAGATGCCGAGCAGCCGCGGGAGGTCCTCGCCAGTGCCCTCGGCCAGAGAGGCATTCAGGATCCCCTGGCTGAACGGGATCACCTCGACGCCCTCGGGCACGGACAGCCCCTCGACGGCATCGCGGATACGGAGGGCGACCTCCTGCGCATCGACCGGCTCGAGGTCGGGATCGAGCGCCGCGACCACGAGACCCGCGGTCGCGGACTCCGCACCCTCGTCGTAGTCCTGCGACAGCAGCGCGGGACCGGTCTCCCGGTTCGCGAACGTGTTCACGTCGCCCACGAGGTACTCGCCCGCCGCGCCGCGCACCGCCTCGGCGACCTCGCTGGCGAAGGCAGTTCCCTCTGCGCTGAGGATGTTGCCCTCAGGCGCTTCGAGGATGACCTGGACGACCTCGCCCTGGCTGCCGAACGCCTCGCCGATGTCGTCGAGCGCGACGGCGCGCTCAGTGGACGGCGAGAACGACGTGAGGTCGGTGTCGGAGGTGAGGCTCCCGGCGAACCCGCCGAGGACGACGGTGACGCCGAGGAGGGACAAGAGCGCGAGCCCGGGCCGGCGCGCCACCAGCGAGGCGAGGATCCGAAGGATGTAGCTCAAATAGGCACCTGTGGTCGCTTGTGACGGATGGAACAATACATTTCGTATGATACGAACTATCTCTGGAAGCGCAATGCAGAGATGTGAAGCGTCGCTTGCGGCGCAGCGCAGCGCAGCGCAGCGCGCGAGCATGGCGGGTGCTCGGGGGGACCAACCGGGGCGCGGTCACGCGCCCCAGAAAACCCGAAGGCCGCCCCTCCGCCGAAGCGGTGAAGCGGCCCCCGAGCTGGACAGAGGGAAACGAAGCCCTCTGAGCTACATATTACAGAACGGGGACAACGATTGTGACCCCGCGAGTGGCGGCGATTCTCCGAGGGATCCGGCTCAGGCCCGAGGCACCACCGGGCAGTTCACGACCATCGGCGCCTGCACCACCTCGAACCCCGAGTCGGCGACCGCATCCGCCGAGGTGATCGAGTTCGCCTCGTAGGTGTCGTCCACCATCACCATGCGCACGTGCCAGAAGTCCGAGTAGCCCTCGTCGCCGGGGACCGCATCGATGATGTTGCGCTGGCCCTCGACGAACTGTGGGGCACCGCTCGCGTCCATGCCGGTCACGAACACCCAGATCGGGATCGCCACGGCAGGGTTCATGCCGAAGTCCGGGTAATAGACGCGCGCCCCCTGATACCAGCCCTGCGTCAGCTCCTCGCCGCTCTCGAGCGTGGATCCGGCCGGGACGACCGGGCAGTTCACGAGCACACCCGGCGTGATGATCTCATACCCCATCGACGCGCCCATCTCTTCGAGGTCGGCGCGCGACGCGATCGAGTCAGGCTCGTAGTCCTCGGGCACCACGACGAAGTTCACGGCCCAGAGGTCGGAGTAGCCCTCTTCGCCGGGGACGACATCGATGATGTTGTGCTGCCCCTCGACGAACTGCGGATTGCCGCTCGCGTCCATGCCGTGGATAAACGCCCAGATCGGCGCCGGCGTGACCGCCGCGCCGCTGGTCTGCGAGTTCATCCCGAAGTCGTAGTAGGTGACGTCCTCGCCCCGGTACCACCCCTGCACGAGGTCGAACTGCTTCGCCTCACCCAGGTCGTGGTCGTGGACCTCCATCATGTCGTCGCCCGCCATCGCGGTGCCGGTGGGCGTCATCGACTCGTCCGCCATGGCCGTGCCAGTCATCTCGGCGGTCGGAGTCATCGACTCCTCCATCATCTCGTCATCCTCAGCGCCCGCGTCGTCGTCCGTACACCCGAGGATCGCCGCCGTCGCAATCCCCGCCCCGCCAAGGGCGAACGAGCGGAGCAGCCCTCGTCGCCCCATGCGCCGATCCGCGATCCTCGTGAGTTCATCCAGCTGTGGCATGCCTGTCCTCCTCGTCCCGACTTTCTGAGGCGGCGCACGCTACGACCGAGACCTTCCCTTCCCGTGACGCTTCTTACCGATGTGACGCGCGGCAAGAACTCGCAGGAAACCCCGCTCACTCGTGCGATCGAAGATGGCGAGGGCGCGAAGCCCGAGCCTGCTGCCGCTAGGCCCTGACCCCTCGAGCGCGCTAAACTAGGGGGACTCCCCACCCCGACTGACTCGTCGCAGACGCACTGTCCGAGCGCGTCCCGACGGTTGTAGTCGCGTGAAGGTCGGACCATGGTCAACCAACCACCTCCCGCCCGCGAAACCGCGCGTCGCGTCGAAGACGAGATGCGCACCTCGTACCTCGACTACGCGATGTCCGTCATCGTCTCGAGGGCGCTTCCGGACGCGCGCGACGGGCTGAAGCCCGTGCAGCGGCGCATCCTCTTCGGGATGCAGGAGATGGGGCTCGCGCCGGGGTCGGGGTTCAAGAAGTGCGGTCGCGTCGTCGGCGATGTGATGGGCAAGTACCACCCGCACGGCGACTCCGCGATCTATGACGCCCTCGTGCGCATGGCCCAGACCTTCTCCATGCGGTACCCGCTCGTCGCGAGCCAGGGGAACTTCGGCTCCATCGATGGCGACCCACCCGCCGCGATGCGATACACCGAGTGCCGCCTCGCCCCGATCGCCGTCGAGCTCCTGCAGGATATCGACCGGAACACCGTCGACTTCTACCCCAACTACGACGACACCATCGAGCAGCCGTGGGTGCTGCCCGCCCGGCTGCCGAACCTGCTCCTGAACGGCGCCGCCGGCATCGCCGTCGGCATGGCGACGAACATCCCGCCCCACAACCTGAACGAGCTCGTGGACTGCGTGAACGCGATCCTCGAGGACCCCGACGTCACCGTCGATGAGCTCTTCAATCGTGGTCTGATCAAGGGCCCGGACTTCCCGACCGCCGCGATGATCTTCAACCGCGAGGAGATCCTCAACGCTTACCGCACCGGCCGCGGCCGCGTCTCGATGCAGGCGCGCCTGGAGGTCGAGGAGAGCAAGTCCGGCCGCTCGCAGATCGTCGTGACCGAGCTGCCGTACCAGGTCAACAAGGCGACGCTCATCGAGCGCATCGCGGACATGGTCCGCAACAAGCGCATCGATGGCATCTCCGACCTCCGCGACGAGTCAGACCGCCACGGGATGCGCATCGTGATCGAGTTGGCGCGCAACGCCACCGTCGCGTCCGTGCGCAACCAGCTCTTCAAGCACTCGGCGCTCCGCACCACCTTCCCCGTGAACATGCTCGCCCTCGTCGACAACCAGCCGAGGACGCTCAGCCTGACCGAGTCGCTTCGCGTCTTCATCGGCCACCGGCGCGAGGTCATCCGGCGCCGCTCGGAGTTCGACCTCGACAAGGCGCGGGAACGCGCGCACATCCTCGAAGGCCTGCTGAAGGCCCTCGACCTCCTCGACCAGGTGATCGCCGCGATCCGCGCGTCCGAGTCCGCCGAGGCGGCGAAGAACGCGCTGCAGGCCGCCCCCTTCGAGCTCTCCGAGCGCCAGGCGCAGGCGGTGCTCGACATGCAGTTGCGCCGTCTCGCGCAGTTGGAGGCCGGCAAGATCCAGCAGGAGTACGACGAACTGCAGAAGTTCATCGACTACCTCGTGGACCTGCTGGAGCACCCCGAGAAGATCGACGCGCTGATCAAGCAGGACGGCGCCGACCTCAAGGAGAAGTACGGCGACGAGCGGCGCACGCAGGTCTTCGACGCACCCGTCGAGGACATCGCGGAGGAGGACCTCGTCGCGCACGCGAACGTCGTCGTCACCCTCAGCGACCGCGGCTACATGAAGCGCGTCCCGCTGGACGCCTACCGCATCCAGCGTCGGGGTGGGCGCGGCGTCACCGGACAGGCCGTCCGCGAAGAGGACGCCATCCGCCACCTCATCGTGACCGACACCCACGCCTCGCTGCTGCTCTTCACGGACAGCGGCAAGGTGTTCTCGCTCAAGGCGTACGAGGTGCCCGAGGCCTCACGCCAGGCCCGAGGCATCCCCGTCCCGAACCTCGTCTCCGTGGAGGGCGAGGACCGCATCACGGCGATCGTCTCGATCACGGACTTCAACCGCGACTCGATGATCCTCTGCACGGAGCAGGGCACCGTGAAGCGCACCCCGCTCGCCGAGTTCGAGTCGGTGCGCCGCCCCGGCCTCATCGCCATGCGCCTCGACGACGGCGACCGCCTGATCGAGGCGCGCCCCGCCGCCGAGGACGACGACGCCGTCATCGTCACCAGCGACGGTCAGGCGATGCGCTTCACCGTCGGCAGCCTCCGCGTCGCCTCCCGCAGCAGCGGCGGCGTGCGCGGCATCAAGCTCCGCGGCGACGCGAAGGTCATCGCCCTCGCCATCGACGTGGACGGCGAGGACCTCCTGGTCGTGTCGCAGAACGGCGCCGGCAAGCGCACGCCGATCGAGGAGTACCCCTCGAAGGGTCGTGGCGGCATGGGCGTGAAGACGTTCAACGTCAGCGCGAAGACCGGCCCGCTGGCCGTGGCCCGCGCGGTCAACGCCGACCACGAGCTCATCCTCGTCAGCCAGCACGGCATCGTCATGCGCACCGCCGCCGGCAGCATCTCCCGCCAGGGCCGCAGCACGCAGGGCGTCCAGGTCATGAACGTGGACGACGGCGACCACGTCGCCTCGGTCGCCCGCGTCGACCAGGCCGAGGGCGACCCCGACGCCGCGGACGCCCTCGACCCCGCGGACACCATCGACCCCGTCGAGGTCGTCGAGCCGCCCGAGGCGGCCGCCGGCACCGAGGACCTCGACGCTACCGATGACACCGATGCAGTCGAGGACGCCGAGGCGGAGTAGGGAAATGCTCGATCAGGCTTCATCCTGCACACAGGACGCGAAGGCACGCCGTTGACGTTCG
>Ga0209024_1002562_pt1 | contig 10200 bp, 9 predicted proteins | sample AutmiccommunBRH5_FD_187380 | JGI IMG/M metagenome (GOLD analysis project Ga0209024, IMG submission 187380) | Deep subsurface microbial communities from Mt. Terri, Switzerland - Autotrophic microbial communities BRH/5 (SPAdes) (version 2) | ecosystem: Environmental > Aquatic > Deep subsurface >...
GACCGTCTCCGCGATCGGGTGCGCGGCGCGGATCGCCGCGACGTCATGCACCGGGAACGGCCGCTTCGAGCTCGATGACGCGGCGCCAGAAGCACTCCTCCTGCACGGTGAGCGCCGCCTCTGCGCCGATCCCCGCGGGCAGGTGTGGCCTCAGGACCTCGCCGGGCGGATCGCCGACCTCCCAGTAGCGGGCGATCAACTCACCTTCGCTCCCGGCATCGGCGAGCCAGGCGAGCAGGGTGTCGACGGCAGGCTGTACGGCGGCCCGCTGCTCATCGCTCCACTCCGTGTAGACGGCATGACTGTGCTCCCACACGCCGCGCACGGCGCGCTGGAAGCGGTTGTTCTTGGACACGTTCAGTTTCCTTTCGGCAGACGTGGATGGACGGCAGTACGACAGACCGCACTGCGGGCAGGACGAAATCGGGGCCGCCCGAAGGCGGCCCCGAAGAAGGTGGTTCGCTCTGGTTCAGGGGTCAGGCGAGCGGGCGTGCGCCTCGCAGCGCCTGCGGCGCGAACCGCCGGCCGCGCTCCCAGCGGCGCAGGCCGATCGCGGAGACGACCTCGTACCGGCCGTCAGCGGTCGGCATGAGCACCGCGCCGTGCCCAAAGCCCGTCCGGTAATGGACCGCTGCGAGCAGCCCGATCCGCCGGCAGGCGGTGAGCCAGAGTCCATAGAGGTGCCGAGCGAGCTCCTCGGGCAGCCCCTCCAGGTCGAGCGGTTCCAGCAGGTCGAGCGCCGCCACCGGTTCGCGGCGATGGCAGCGACGTGCCTCGCGCAGCGCCTCCTCTGCCACCCGCACCTTGACGGCCTCGGCGCGGTTTCGTAGCGTCTCGAACGTCCCACTGAGGTCCGGCACGCCGCTGATGTTCTTTTCCAGGGAAGTCAGCAGTAGCCGGGCCTCGTCGTGTCTGGCGTGGTCGAGGTGCTCCCTCGCCAGCGTCAGCGTCTCTCGCATCTCCATCTCCTGTTCCTGGTTGCGCTCCTCGGCGAGGATCCGTTTGATGTCGTCCCGCTCAGCGAGGGCATCCGCCTCGCGTCGTAGGACAGCCGCATGCGCCTCGGCCCGCGTTGCGAGCCGGGCCATGTGTTCGGCCACGGAGCGAGCCCGGTGGCGGTCGCCTGCGGCGAACCCGCTCCGGGCGAGCTCATCCGCCCGCGTGGCCGCCTCGCGCGTCTGGACGGCGATCCGGTCGACGCGTTGTAGCTCGTCGCGGACGTGGCGCCACTGCGCCAACCCCGCTTCGGCTTCGCCACGACGGGTGCGGTCCGCCTCGATCACGGCCTCGAACTCGGCGAGCGCCGCCCGTGCGTCCGTGACCAGCGTCCCGATCGCGTCGGGATCGCGTTCGTCGATCACGGGCACGAGGGCCAGCTCATCCGGCACGCGCTGGTCGACCACGAAGCGGTCACGGACCGCCGCGAGGTCAGCCAGGCTGTTCAGCACCAATCCCTGGGTCATCATCTCCATCTCCTATCGCTGCGCGGCGACGGCGTAGGTGCCGTCACTCGCGGGTGCCATGGGTGCGTCGGCGTCGTCCGGGAATGGCGCCTCGTGGTCGAACGGCGGTGGCTCGGTGACCAGCGGGTGCAGCGGCACGACCGGAGCCGGACGCTGCTTCCTCGCCCGTTCGCCGGGGACGGCGCAGACCAGTTCGCCCAGCGCCTCGCCCACCACCTCATGCAGCTGTTGCCGCAACGCCGCCACGACCGTGCCGTCGCTCACCTGCTCGCCTTCGACCGTGAGGGCGAGGAAGAGCACATGACGGCGGACCTGGTGCTCGGTCTCGAACACCTGCAGGAGCGACGCCAGCTGCCGCTCCTCCCGCTCGACCCTGCGTTGCACCACGATCAGCAGGTGGTCCGGGTGCGGGACGCCCAGCGCCCGGAACTGCGCCCGCGTCGCCCGGCTCAGCATCCGGCGCAACCGCCGTGCCCGACCGCGCTTCGCATCGACGAGCACGACGGGCCGCGACGGACGCCGCCGTGTCGCAGCAGCCCGCCATGCGGCGCGGAGCTGCACGCAGCACCAGATGACCGCATGCGCGAGCCACCCGGTCCACCGCCTGATCCGTTCGCTCCATCGCCTCAGCAGGCGCGGCTTCCGCTTCCTCGTTCTCCGCTCCATCCGATCCTTCCTTTCTGTCCCGCTTCAGGCGGGGCTGCTACGCAGGGATGGCTTTCGCGGCGGCCGCGAGCACGAAGGTGATCACCATCACCGTCGCGACGCAGCGCGCCAGCGCAGGGCCGCGGCGCCCGCGGATACGCCACCGGCCACCGGACTCTTCGATCTCTCCCTCATCGAATCGATTCATCGCTTCCTCCTGTGCGGGCACGCGGAATCGCCCCGGATGGGATCCATCGGGGTCGGTTCTCGGCGTGCGGGTTGTATGTCAGGGTGTCCTGGCGTCGAGCCACCTCCCACCGGCTCTAGGCGTCGACCACCGAGGATCGAGCGCTCAGCGAGCGGGCATGGTGGTCACATCGGCCAGGCGTGTGCGGGCCGGTCCCGGACGGGCGCGGCTAGTCGAGCATCGTTTCGGCCATGACTCCTTTCCTGTCGATCACATCAAGCTAACCCGTGGCGATGGCACCGCGGCAGTCGTCCATCGCTCCAACGTGTACCTCGTGCTTCCTCAGTGTGCCTCCTGTCAGTCTTCGCTCTTGGTTGCCTGGTGGCTCGTTCGACGAGTCGGGTGGAGAGCGCTGCTCGTTTCCCTGAAGGGGTGATCCGTCCTCTACGTCCTGGATGAGCCCATCCGTAGTGCCGGCTTTCTTGCTCTCTCCGAGCTGGCGAGACCGGCGAAACGCGCTTCATACAGGGAGCAAGCTAGCAGTGGCTACTCCACGGCCAGTCCACCGGCTCGCTTACCGCGGACGACGCACGCTTATTTCTCGCTACGCGTGCTGATCGAGGTGGTGGCGGCCGTGGGCGCTGAGCAGCAGCTCGCGGGACGTGGGGGTATGGGATCCGCGAGGGCGTCGTCGTCGCGGCGCCCAGCGAAAGCGTTGCCGAGGATCCCGCCCCCGTAAGCGTGAAATAAGCGCGGATTACCCTCGGATATGTATGTACTGGCTGCACGCGGTGCGTTGGGGCTTGATCAGGCCACTCGCCATCGCAGCGTCGCGGATCGTCCCGCGCCCTACCGCTCGCGCTGCCTGTCACGCGAGCGCCTCCCGCCGTTCTCTTGTCTCTCCGGTTCGGAGAGCGGCGCAAGGTGTGAGATTGCGGCGATGTGGGCGTTGCTCGAGTGGATGGGGGACAGTCCACTCCCACGGGCTCAGCCGAGCGGCGATCTGCCCTACCGGCTCACCGGTTTCACGAGGGATATGGCGCTCTCCGTCTGGCTGGTCAAGGGTGCTCCCCCACCACCACACGAGGCACACCTGGTACTGCCGCTCTCCCGCCGACGACCTCGCCTAGGCAGAGGAACGCTCGCAAGGCCCTCAGTGGCGAAACACTGAAGGCCTTGCGAGGGCGTCGACCGTTCGCCCAGAGGGTGGCGACGGGACGCCTGGCTGGGGCTACGTCCTGCTCAACCGTCTTGCCGACGGTGGAACGCTGGGATAACCAATCCGATCGAGTTTGCTCCCGCAGTGCTGGCAGGTGCGGGCGTGATCAAACGGCTCAGCGCCACTCGGGGAGAAGTGGTACGCATACCCGCAGGACAAGCAGCGGTGAGTCGAAACCTCTCTCGTCACTTGCACCCTTTCCGGTGGGAGTTCAGATGCTCGCGCCGACACCATCGCCCTGCCATATCGCAACCGCTGAGTTCACTCGCGATTCTGCATCGCCTCACCGCGGCGCTCTCCGTCAGACGTCTCCCCTCGTGGATCTGGCGACGCCCTGCCTACTCTCCCCGCGGGCCTCGCCGCAGCAGCCTCCCTGAGGCGCCGCTCGGGCGGCCGATGCGAACCCAGTGGTCGCTGTTGCAGATCTCGCATTCCCCGATGCGGTTGCTTCCTCCAACCACGATTCGATGGCCGCACTCGCGACAGGCATACCGTCCGGGGTCCTCTGCCGCTGAAGTTCCGCGCTCCTCGAGCGTCGGGGGTGGCACGATCGGGAGTCCGGGGCGAACCTTTGCCCCCACGTGCCGGAAGACGCTGAGCTGCCCGCTCGTCTCGAGGTAGGCGACCCGCACCTCGCCGAGATGCTCGATGCCTTTCAGCCGCAGTTGCTCGAACAGGCGGTCACGGTCCATGTCGACGGACTTCATCGTGTCCAAGTCGAGCACACCGTCCGCAACAATCTGCTTCGGCTCACCCTCGATGAGGTCGCTGGCAAGCTCCGAGCGCTCCATCAGGGCGTTGAAGCCGCGCAGCAGTGAGACGACGACGGCGACGACGAGCATGCCGTGCAGCAGCGGGACGTCCGCATAGAACATCGGATCGCCGACGGATGAGCCGAGCCCGATCACGAGCAGGAGCTCCGGCACGGAGAGTTGCCCCACGCTCTGCTTGGTCAGCATGCGGACGAGGGTGTACGCCCAGAGGTACATGACCGTCGAGCGGAACACGATCTCGGCCAGGAACCACGGAGGGCCGTCCCCGAGGAGGAGGTCGTGCAGCCACTCCCGGAACGACTCGAAGGTGGCGCTTGAGCCGTCCTGCACCGGGGTACTCGTCGGTGTCGCCGCTCCTGACGGGGAATCGCAACCGAGGAGTAGCAGCGCGCAGGCGAGGACGAGCACGGGCGTCAGCTGTCGGGAGGCGGAACGGGACCAGGGGGCGATCGTGCGGGCCATGTGGTGAGTCGACCAGCCGCTCTGCTCCACAACGTTGAGAAGCAGTCGCGGCCCGCTTACCGCACCGGGACTGCGGTCACTAGCCTTGTTTGAGGAACCTGCGGGTGGCTCAGCGCAGTGCCGTTACTGACGGGTCTGGAACATAGGAGTACGTGGGAGGGGGGAGTCCTCGGTTAGGAGGGCGACCAACTGCCCGCGCCGCCACCCATGACCGCGTTCCGGAAGTCCTCTGCCCGCCGGAAGCACGCGCACGAGCTATCCTCGAGTCCCTGGGCATCCAGGATCCTGATGCGTCCACGACCCTCAGTGCGGATGAGCCCCGCCTCCGCCAGGGTCTGGAGGGCGAGGGTGACGCTCGGCCGGTGCACGCCGAGCATCTGGCTCGAGAACTCCTGCGTCATGGGGAGCGGCTGACGGCCGCTCTTGGCGCGGACGATCAGGGGCCACCGTGCGGCCCGCTGAGGGAGTTCGTGGAAGCGGTTGCAGAGGATCGACTGAGACATCAGGAACGCCTGTGACAGGGAAGAGCGCTGCAGCAGGTCGCGTAGGTCCGACGACTGATCGAAGACGTTGCGCAGTTCTGTCACCGTACAGCGCAGTACATCGCCCTCGACCTGCGCCACCACCCGCCACGGTGCAACCGGGAAGCCGGACACCGACCACAGGCCCAGCATCCCCTCCGGGACGGCAGCGTCGGACCGAGGGGAGTACCGATCCACCCCCGTTCGTCGGGGAGATCGACGCACAGGTGAGGTTGGGGGCGGTGGGGTAAGATCGTAACCAGCGAGTTCGCTCAGCGGCAGGTGAATCGCGTGCGCAACCATGACACTGTCCGAGCCGAGATCGCCCGGGCCGCTGTGCGGTCCTTTCTTCGCAACGGCTTCGAACAGACCACCGTCGACGACATCGCGGCCGCAGCTGGCGTCTCTCGCCGTACCTACTTTCGGTACTTCAGCAGCAAGGACGAGTCCCTGCTCTCGCAGATGCAAGAGGTTGGCGTCTTCGTGGCCGAACGCCTCGCCCGGGTTCCGGAGACGGTGCCCCCGCTCGTTGCCCTCCGTGAGGCGTTCTTCCAGGTCGAGTCAACGCTGGCCGAGTTTCGCGAGCGCCAGCGCGCGCTGGCAACGATGCTCCGAACGAATCCACGCGTGCACGGCGCCCTTCTGCTTGTCCAACACGAGTGGGTCGATGAGCTGACCTCGATCCTCACCAGCCGCCACGGAGGCCAGGAGCGCATGGCGGATCGATTCCACGCACACATGGCTGTGACCGCGTGGAACCTGGCCGTCGACCGCTGGCTCGACGATCCGGCATCGACTCTGCAGGACCAGGCAATGGACGTCTTTCGAGAGTTGGACGAGCTCGTACTCGCGCCCGAGCAGGGGGCCACGTGTAAGGGCCCTGGCGGCTGACGGACAGCGCCTCCCGAGGACATGCCGGCGCTGCTTCGCGCAGCCGGATCTTCTATTCTCCACCGACTCCAATCCCTGCCATGCTGCCGACGCTGGTTCGGTGGAGTTGCGGTGAGAGGTCCTCGGCCTACTCCACGCTGCCCGCCCGTGCCTGCGGATCCTGCTGTGTAGGGCTTTCCGTGCGGTCTTCAAGTGCCGCAGCGCTCGCCTTCCCCCTTCCCACCCAACTCCCGACCTCAACCGCCTGGGCGGCGAAGATCGGGATGTAGCGAAGCGGTAGGAGCGAACGAGTGCACTCGCCTGCGTCTCGACTAGGGGTGAGGCGATCCCTGTCCTTGCGGTCGACTCTTCGAGTTACGCTCGGGACGGCAGCAGGCGGTCGTCTGCGCTCCTCGAGGGCGACTCTGGGTTGACCTCCTCCACGCGTTCCCGCCGCTGCCGGCGCTCGAGCCGAGGCCGGCAGGCATGATCGGGACCTCCGTGCTGCAACCCGTGGAAGGAGGGAAACGCATCGTACCTAGGACCTTTTGAGACTGCCCTGCAGGCAGGGATCGCTCGCTGCCGCACTCATCGCGCGGCGCACTCGGATCTGCCTGGGGTCGCGATCCCGTCCGGCCGAACCACGAGACGGGAGGAGAGACAGGTAGAACGTAGGCTCTTCGCCATCGCTAATGTCCGGAATGCAACCGCGCATTGGAGTGGTAGGCAGGCGTTCGGCTACGACGGGGATTCGCTAACGAGGATCCCCCAGGGTCTTCGCCCGAGAGGGGTACTGGAGCATGGTGTCTGAGATCTTCGACGCGAGCGTGTGGGAGGCTGTCCCCGGCTTTGACTTCACGGACATCACCTACCACCGCACGCCCGACCGCCGCGTCGTGCGGGTCGCCTTCGACCGTCCCGAGGTGCGCAACGCCTTCCGCCCGCACACCGTCGATGAGCTCTACACCGCTCTCGACCACGCGCGTCAGACCTCGACGGTGGGGTGCGTGCTCCTCACGGGGAACGGCCCGTCACCAAAGGACGGCGGGTGGGCGTTCTGCTCCGGTGGCGACCAGCGCATCCGAGGCAAGGACGGCTACCAGTACGAGAACGACGACGCCGGCCAGCTGGACCGCGCGAAGCTCGGCCGCCTCCACATCCTCGAGGTGCAGCGCCTGATCCGGCACATGCCGAAGGTCGTGATCGCCGTCGTGCCGGGCTGGGCTGCCGGGGGCGGGCACTCGCTCCATGTGGTCTGTGACCTCACGATCGCCTCGAAGGAGCACGCGATCTTCCGCCAGACGGACGCGAATGTTGCCTCGTTCGACGCTGGCTACGGCTCCGCGCTCCTCGCGAGGCAGGTCGGCCAGAAGCGCGCCCGCGAGATCTTCTTCCTCGCCCCGGAGTACTCCGCGGACGAGGCGTTCCAGATGGGCGCGATCAACCTCGCCGTCCCGCACGCTGAGCTCGAGCGCAAGGCGCTGGAGTGGGCGGCCACCATCAACGCCAAGAGCCCAACGGCGATCCGGATGCTGAAATACGCCTTCAACCTCCCGGATGAGGGACTCGTCGGCCAGCAGCTCTTCGCCGGCGAAGCCACCCGCCTCGGCTACGGCACCGACGAGGCGCAGGAGGGCCGCGACGCCTTCCTCGAGAAGCGCGACCCCGACTACTCCGACTTCCCCTGGCACTTCTAGAACTTCCGGCAACGCCCTATCTCGTGACTGGCATGCGATGCGTCGAGGATGAAGAGGTGCTGACAGATAGGTTGTCCCCTGCCCGCACTTTGCCGAGGCGGGGCAGGACGCGCTTCGCATGTCGCGCGTTGCGGCGACGCCAGGTCCGAACCGGCACGGGCTCCGAGTAGCCCTCGGCCCAGGCGACTTCACTGGAGACGATCTTGGGAAGGCGCTTCTGCTCGTCGCTCCCGTGGACGATCAGCGTCGGCCCGATCATCGACACCCCATGCCGCCGACGCCAGGTGCCGTTCGCGACTCACCACCGGTCGGCCACGAACGCGACGCCGCGGCCGTCCAGTAGCTAGCGATTGGAGACCGGCGTGTGGCCGGGAACCCGAACCGCCCGCAGGCTGGCCATCGGGTGCTCGCCAACAAGCACCTCGTCGATCCTGACCTCGACGGGACGATGCTGGAGCGACCAGCGCCAGCACACGAGTGCCGACGGCGTTGCGAACGACTGATCGGCCCGCGTAGGGGGCCTCCCGCGCGGCGTTCAGGGGAGCCGCCTGCCCCCGCGGCAACCCACCGATGCCCCCTGGGACGAATCGCGGGCGGCCGATCCCGCGGTGATCCGAACGTGGTCAGATGTCAGCAGCACGTGCGAGACGACTGCGCTGGGACGCAGCCGCTCGATGTCTCCAATGATCCCCGGAGGCTTGCGGTTGAACCCGTGTCAATCACGACGAGCCCGGGGGCGCGCCATCCACGACGAACACCTTGCTCCCACGAGCCGGTGGAGTCACCAGACCCCATGAGCGACCTGCTGAGCCATCTGCGACGCAGTCGAAGAGGCGGCGCCTCGGGACTGGACGACCTTGTCGCAGATCATTAGGCTCCCGCTAAATATCGTGTCGCGGCAAAGAAGAGGTTCCGGATGGACCGCGAGATCACAGAGCAAGCCATCGGCGCGTACGGGCGAGCGCTCAACGTCGTCGATCCGCTTCGGCTGCGGTTCTGGGACGGTCGCGGTTTGATGAATGCCGCAGCTCCCAGTGATGTTCCTCCTACTGGAGTGGGACGGTCAGGCGGCTGGCGAGCTGGCCCAAACGATGCGCCTGCTCCCAGCGACGATCACCGGGCTCACCGACCGGCTCGTCCGGCACAAGCTGATCGCACGCCTGCCCGACACCCGCGACCGACGAATCGTGCGCTTCATGCTGACCGGAGAAGGCCGACCGTCATTCGCGTGGTCGAAGAAGCACGTCGGGCCCATCTTGAGCGTGTGTTTGAGGAACTGGACGAGGAGCATGTGCGACCGCTCATCGAGTCGCGGCCGGAGGTTTCGCGCGCGGCGGAAGACGTTCACGACCGCGGCGAGTTCCGGCTCTAGGGAGGCGCCGTGTCCGAGGCAGGCGAGGGCGACGAGTTCCAGCTACGTAGCGTTCAGGTGTCGGACGCGGTCCAGCTCGCGTTCGACGAGTGGCCTGCTCGCGGGCCCCGCATCGTGTTCCTGCACGCGACGGGCTTCTCCCGCGGCTGCTGGCGCCCGCACGCGCAGCGAGTCGCTGCGAGATCTCAGCCTGTCAGCCTCGATCTCCGCGGGCACGGGGCTTCCTCGAAGCCGCCGGCGCCGTATCGCTGGTCGCTCCTCGTCGACGACATCGTTTCCCTGCTGGTCGCGGAGGACTGGTCAAACGTGCTCCTCGTGGGGCACTCGGTTGGAGGCGCCACGGCTGTGCAGGTGGCCGCGCGACTGCCGGAGCGCGTGGCGGCGCTCGTGCTTGTCGAGGCAGTGGTCACCCCGGACCGCCCGCCAGCCGCCGCCGGCGCCGGGGAGGCACCGTCCCCGCTCGTAGAGCGCACCCTCAGGCGCCGCGCGCGTTGGTCCTCGCGGGCGGAGGCCGGCCGATACCTGCGCGCGCGGCCTCCGTACGACTCATGGGACGCGGAGGTGTTCGCCGGCTGGCTCGACAGCGGCGTGATCCCCACCGACGACGGCGGCGTCGAACTGAGCTGCCCACCCTGGGTGGAGGCGTCCGTGTTCACGGAGACCCGAGGATCGACGGCGGCGCAAGATCTGGCGCACGTCAGCTGCCCGACCTGGATTGCACGGGCGACCGGCGATCGGGGCCTGCGTTCCACCTGCCCACCCCAGGTTGCCCAGACCATCCCGACAGCCTCCGAGACCGTCATTGAGGGCAGCGGCCATTTTCTGCCACTCGAGAATGTCAGTGTCGTCGTCACGCTCCTCAACGCGGCGCTCGATCACATGGGCAAGGCCAGCTCGAGTGACGGATAGACGTGACAGGTATGCCCCCGCGCGAGCAGCGGACGCGCACGCGCAACGGGGCTCGCGCCCGGCAGCGCGGCGGAGGAGCAGG
>Ga0209024_1002566_pt1 | contig 10186 bp, 12 predicted proteins | sample AutmiccommunBRH5_FD_187380 | JGI IMG/M metagenome (GOLD analysis project Ga0209024, IMG submission 187380) | Deep subsurface microbial communities from Mt. Terri, Switzerland - Autotrophic microbial communities BRH/5 (SPAdes) (version 2) | ecosystem: Environmental > Aquatic > Deep subsurface >...
GGTGGACCAGTCCCAGAAGGTCTTGGTGGCGACGCCGCCGCGGGCGAACTCGGGGATATGGCAGGTCTGGCAGGCGATGCGGGTCGCGTGGTCGTTGAGCTTGAGCCCGATCAGCGTTGCCGGGTGCGGCTTGGCGGAATGGCAGCTTTCGCAGGTGGCGACGTCGCGGCGCATCCCCGGGGCCGGCTGGCCCTTGTCGTCACGCGCCAGCACGTCATAGCGGCTGCCGGCGACCTTGTGCCGGTCGGACACGTGGCAGGTGTCGCAGGTGAAGTTCGGCCCCTCTGCCGACATGTGCACATCGGTGGCGCGGGAGGGGTTCAGCAGCGCCGAGGACAGGTCGCCATGCTTGACGTTGTCGCCGCCGCCGCCGTTGAAATGGCAGTTGCCGCAATTGTCGCGCCCGGGCGGCCCCACCGATTGCGCGGCGCGGGCGAGGTCGACCGGCCAGGCATCGGCGCCGGTGATGGTCTTGGTGCCGGCGGGGACCGGGTCCAGCGGCGGGTGGCCGGCCTTGTTGTCGGCCTTGGCATATTGGCCCGACCGGTCATGGCAGGCGAGGCAATCGACCTGCGCGGGGTTTGTGGGCGCGGGCTGGCGCACATCGTCCCAGCCATAGCCGGCATGGCAGGAGGTGCAGCGCTGCTCGTTCGAGGCGACATTGCCGCAGAAGGAGTTGATGACGCTGGCCTTGCCAAGCCGGGTGCCGGTGCCGGGCTGGGTGTAGTCCCAGGTCCAGTGCAGCGAATGCATCACCTGGTCCGATGCCTCGGTATGGCAGGACAGGCAGGCGGCCGTCACCTCGGGGCCCGAAGCAAAGGATTGCTGCAGGATCTTGAACTTGGAATGGTCGGCCGTGCTGGCCGTCGACATAGCCGGGGCTTGGGCCGGGGCCATGGCCGATTGTTCCGCGCCCGCAGGCGCGGTTGGTGCCGCCGTCTCCTCCCCGGACTGGCCAAGGCATGGCCCGCCCGCCAGGACCGCCGCCAGGATGAGGGCGATCCTCCGCTTCGATATGCGCATCGCGGCTCCGTTCTTGCGTGTAGCTGGATTGGAGCGCGTTTCCAGACATGCAAGGTATGAGATATATTCTTGCCTGCCTAGCCTTTCCGGGCGCGTCTGCCGGGGCATCGCGTCACACCCTGCGGGGGCGAAGAAAGCGGTTGCACCCCGGCGGCGTTCGCGGCCAAGTCGGGGCTGCCGCTGCCCGCCTGAAAGGACCGCCATGAAACGCATCTGTCACCTGATCGGAGCGCCGGTCGATTCGGGCCAGCGCCGTCCCGGTTGCCTGATGGGGCCTGCGGCCTACCGCGTGGCCGGGCTGGCGAAGATGCTGGGCGATCTGGGGCACGGGGTCGAGGACCGGGGCGATGTGGCGCTTCCCGTCCTGCGCGAGGTGGCTTGCGAGAACCCGGCGGTGCATTCGCTGGCGGAAACGGTGGGCTGGACCGAGGCGCTGTCGGCCGCGGGGCGGGCGGCGCTGGCCGCGGGCGGGTTCCCGATCTTCCTCGGCGGCGATCACTCGCTGTCGCTGGGGTCGGTGGCGGGGGTTGCGGCCCATGCGCAGGGCGCGGGGCGGCCGCTGTTCCTGCTGTGGCTGGATGCGCATACCGATTTCCACACGCCGTTGACGACGCAATCGGGGAACCTGCATGGCACGCCGGTGGCCTATATCGCGGGGCGGGAGGGGTTCGAAGGATTCCCGCCCTTCCCCGCGCCGCTGCCGCCCGCGAATATCTGCCTCTATGGCATCCGGTCGGTCGACCCCGAGGAGCACGCGGCGCTGCAGGCGGGGCAGATCGACATCAGGGATATGCGGGTGCTGGACGAATACGGCGTCGTCGCGCCGCTGCGGGCGTTTCTGGAGGAGGTGCATGCGGCGGAGGGGATGCTGCATGTCAGCCTCGATGTCGATTTCCTCGACCCCTCGATCGCGCCCGCCGTCGGCACCACGGTTCCGGGCGGCACCACCTTCCGCGAGGCGCATCTGGTGATGGAGCTCTTGCATGAAAGCGGGCTTGTGAGCTCGCTGGATCTGGTGGAGCTGAACCCGTTCCTCGACGAGCGCGGGCGCACGGCGCGGCTGATGGTGGATCTGGTCGCCAGCCTGATGGGGCGCAAGGTGTTCGACCGGCCGACGCGCAGCTACGGCTGACCCAGAGCCTCGGTCAGGGGCGCGCGCACCGCGGCCTCGGCGGTGGCGCAGAGTTGTTTGCGCCCCGCGTAGTCTGCGGCGGCGAGCGGCGGGTGGAAGATCACCTCGGCGCGGGCGCGGCGGGGGCTGGCCATCAGCTTCAGCAGGTGCGGGCCAAAGGCCATGTCGCCCCACCAGCCGAGGAAGCGCGGGTCCTGGCCCGCTGGCGCATGGTAGATCACCGTGACCGGCTGGATGTGCATCCCGCGGCCAAGCCCTTCGGAGAAGAAGGCGGCAAACAGCGTGGGCTTGAACGGCAGCACCCGGCGGCCATCGGTGGAGGTGCCTTCGGGGAAGAACAGCAGGCGGTGGTTTGCCCGCAACCGCGCCTCGAACAGCGCCTGCTGGTCCTTCGCCTCGCGCGGGTCGCGGGCGATGAACACGGTGCCGGTGGCGCGGGCGAGCCAGCCGATGCCGGGCCAGCCTGCCACCTCGGCCTTGGACACGAAATACACGCGGTCGCAGGCGTTGAGGGTGAAGATGTCGAGCCAGCTGGAATGGTTGGCGACGATGCCGCCGCGGTCCCGCATCGGCTTGCCGCGCACCGTCAGGCGGATGCCGAGGATCGCCAGCGCGGCGCGGCAGACGGCTTGGGTGATGTAGGGGGTCACCGGGCGGTTCAGGCCGCACAGCGCGCGTTCGGGCAGGCGCAGCAGCAGCAGCAGCGCGAGGCCCCCGTAGGTCAGCACCAGCAGCAGTGGCGCGCGCAGGGCGACCAGCAACCAGCCAAGCGCGCCGATGCGGGGCGCGGGGGGCGTGTCATCGTCGCGCCAGGTGACCATCAGCGGCGTCAGGCCCGCGCGTCGAACTTGCGGGTGTAGAAGCCCTTGTGCTTTTCACTCATCGCAGTGGTGTCCATCAGCAGGCAGACATCGGTGGTGTTGAACGGGCGGTCGATGAAGGCATCCTCGCCGACGAAACCGCCGAGCCGGAGGTAGGCCTTGATCAGCGCCGGCATCGCCACCATCGCCGCCTTGCGGTCCAGCTGGTCGGCGGGGACGAGGTCCATCCGCTGCGCATGTTCGGGCAGCGCCTTCACCCGCAGCGCCTCGGGGGCCAGATGGTGGTGGTGCAGCCAGGACAGCGGCAGTTTCAGCGCCTCGATATCGGTGCCGTGGAAGCTGGCGACGCCGAACAGCACCTCGATGCCAAGGTCGAGCACATAATCCGCCAGCCCGTTCCACAGCAGGAACATCGCCGGCCCGCCCCGGTAGTCGCGGTGCACGCAAGAGCGGCCGAGTTCCAGCAGCCGGCGGCCGGAGTTGCGCAGCGCGGTCAGGTCATACTCGCCGTCGCAGTAGAAGCGCCCGAACTCTGCCGCGCGCTCGCCCGGCAGCAGCCGGTAGACGCCGACGACATGGTCGAGCGCGGCGGCATCGCGGCGGGTGTCGATCAGCACAAGATGGTCATAGACCGGATCGAACTCGTCGCGTTCGAGCCGTTGTTCGTGATCGACCAGCGGGCCATCGCCGCCAAGCTCCTCGACGAAGACGCCATAGCGCAGGCGCTGCGCGGCCAGAAGGTCGCGCTCCTCGATCGCCAGCCGGATCACGAAGGGCGAGGTTTCGGGCGTCGTCGGATCGGGCGTCATGGCACCTGCTTCTGCGGCGCCCGGCGGTCCTGTGGACACTCCCCGGGCAGGTGGCGCGGTTGTAGGCGGCTGCCGATGGATTTGCAACCGCGACGCGGGGGGCGCAGCGCCGGTGCGGGACCCCTGGCCGGGCAAGGGGGCTCTGCCCCCCGCAGCCTGCGGCCGCGTCCCCCGGGATATTTGGAAAAGGCAAAGGGAACCGGCCGCAAGCTGCGACAGGCCCAGTTGACACGCGGAAAGGTTGTGCTAGCGTTCAGGTGTACACGTTGGGTAAGTCATTGCGTATCAGGCACAAACAGCAGTTCGACCCGCGCCCCGTCGATGACGACCTTGCCTGCGTGCTCGAAATTCACCGTGATCTTCGCGCCGATGCGCGACTGCACTTGACCCAGCCCCCAGTCGGGTTGGCCCGGGTGGCGCACCAGCATTCCGGGTTCGAGGATCTCGTTCATCGGGGCTTCCCTCCGTTGTCGTGCGGGCCGCTCCATGCCGGATGACGGGCCAGACCTGGCCGCGCTGCTTGGCTCGCGGATCTGCCATGACCTTATCAGCCCCCTGGGCGCAATCGGCAACGGGGTAGAGCTGCTGGCGATGGCGGGCACCGCGGCCGGGCCGGAAATGGCGCTGATCGCCGAGAGTGTGGCGAGTGCCAAGGCCCGAATCCGGTTCTTCCGCATCGCCTTTGGGGCGGCGGCGCCTGACCAGCGGCTGGGGCGGCCCGAGATCGTGACGGTGATCGAGGGCATGACGCGGGGTGGGCGGCTGGCGATCGACTGGCATCCCGAGGGCGATCAGGCGCGGCGCGAGGTGAAGCTGGCGTTTCTGGGGCTGCAATGCCTCGAGAGCGCGCTGCCCTGGGGCGGGCGGGTCAGCGTGCAGCGGGTGGGCGCGGGCTGGCTGCTGCGGGCCGAGGCGCAGCGGGTGAAGGTGGATGCGGCGCTGTGGGCGGTGCTGGCAGGACAGGGCGACGCGGGCGAGGTCAGCGCGGCGCAGGTGCATTTCGCGCTGATGCCGGTGGAAGCAGCGCGGCAGGGGCGCAAGGCGCAGGCCGATCTGGGCGAGACCGGGATCAGCCTGCGGTTCTAGCTTCGGACCGTGCCATCGCCGACCACCAGATACTTGAAGCTGGTCAGCTGCTCGGCCCCGACCGGCCCGCGCGCGTGCAGCTTGCCGGTGGCGATGCCGATTTCCGCGCCCATGCCGAACTCGCCACCATCGGCGAACTGGGTGGAGGCGTTGCGGATCAGGATCGCCGAATCGAGACGCTGGAAGAAGCGCTCGGCAGCGGCGTCATCCTCGGTCAGGATTGCCTCGGTGTGCTGGCTGCCATAGCGGCGGATATGGGCGATCGCGCCGTCCACCCCGTCCACCAGCCGGGCCGCGATGATCATGTCGAGGAATTCGCGGCCGAAGTCGTCGGGCTTTGCCGGCACGGTGCCGGGGATCTGCCCCAGCTCGCCCTCGGCCCGCACCTCGACACCCGCCGCCAGCAGATCCTCGATCAGGATGGCGCCGTGTTTGGCGAAGAAGGCGCGGTCGATCAGCAGGCATTCGGCCGAGCCGCAGATGCCGGTGCGGCGGGTCTTGGCGTTGATGACCACGCGGCGGGCTTTCTCAAGGTCGGCCTCGGCATCGGCATAGACATGGCAGATGCCTTCGAGATGCGCGAAGACCGGCACCCGCGCCTCGGCCTGCACCAGCCCGACCAGGCCCTTGCCGCCGCGGGGCACGATCACGTCGATATGGGCGACCATGCGCAGCATTTCGGTTACCGCCGCCCGGTCGCGGGTGGGGACCAGCTGGATCGCCGCCTCGGGCAGGCCGGCAGCGCGCAAGCCTTCCACCAGGCATTCATGGATCGCGGTCGAGGAATGGAAGCTCTCCGACCCGCCGCGCAGGATCACCGCGTTGCCCGACTTGAGGCACAGCGCGCCGGCATCGGCGGTGACATTGGGGCGGCTTTCATAGATCACGCCGATGACGCCGATGGGGGTGCGCACGCGGCGGATGTTGAGGCCCGTCGCCATGTCCCAGTCGGCGATCACCTCGCCCACGGGGTCGCGCTGCCCGGCGACGGCGCGCAGGCCTTGGGTGATGCTCTCGATCCGGGCCTCGGTCAGCTCCAGCCGGTCCATCATCGCGGGCGAGAGGCCCTTTTCGGCGCCGTAGGCCATGTCCTCGGCGTTGGCTTCGAGGATCTGCGCGCGGCGATCCCAGACGGCGTCCGCCGCAGCGGTCAGCGCCAGCGCCTTCGCCTCGGCCGGCGCATAGGCCAGCTCGGCGGCGGCGGCGCGGGCGGCGCGGCCGATCCCGTCCATCGTGGCGGCAATGCTGTCCATGTCCTTCATCGGACCCTCCTTTGGCAGGCAATCCTACCTTCTTCGCGCCGCGGGGGCAGTGCAACCCCTACAGCACCATGTCATCCCGGTGGATCAGCGCTGCCCGGCCCGGATAACCGAGGATCGCCTCGATCTCGCCCGACCGATGCCCGGCAATCGCCCGCGCCTCGGCGGCGGTGTAGCGGATCAGGCCCTTGGCCAGCACCGCGCCGTCCGGGGCCAGCACCGCCACCGGCTCGCCGCGGCCGAAGCTGCCGGTGACGGCGACGACCCCGGCGGGCAGCAGCGACTTGCCCTGCGCCAGCGCGGCCACGGCCCCGGCATCCACCCGCACCTCGCCCCGCGGCTTCATCGCCGCGATCCAGCGCTTGCGGGCGGCCTGCGGGTCGCCCTCGGGCAGGAACCAGGTGCAGTTCGCGCCCGCGGCCAGCGCCGAGAGCGGCCGCAGCACCGAGCCTTCCATGATCGCCATCGCGCAGCCGCCCTGCACCGCGGTGCGCGCCGCCATCAGCTTGGTCTTCATCCCGCCCTTGGACAGGCCCGAGACCGGGTCCCCGGCCATTGCCTCGATCTCGGGCGTGATATGCTCGATGAGGTCGAAACGGGTGGCGGCGGGGTCCTCATGCGGATTGGCGCTGTAGAAGCCGTCGACGTCGGACAGCAGCACCAGCTGGTCGGCGCCGATGGTGATGGCGATCTGCGCGGCCAGCCGGTCATTGTCGCCAAAACGAATCTCATCCGTGGCGACTGTATCGTTTTCGTTGACGATGGGGACGACGCCAAAGCCCAGAAGCGTCTGCAAGGTGGCGCGGGAATTGAGGTAGCGGCGGCGGTCCTCGGTATCCTCCAGCGTGACCAGCACCTGCGCGGTCATCACGCCATGCGGGGCCAGCACCTCCTCATAGGCGCGGGCAAGGCGGATCTGGCCGACAGCGGCTGCCGCCTGGCTCTGCTCCAGCGGCAGGGCGGCGAAGGGCAGGTCCAGCACCCGGCGACCAAGCGCGATGGAGCCGGAGGAGACGAGGGTCACATCGGTGCCGCGGGCGCGCAGCATCGCCACGTCTTCCGCCAGCGCCTGCAGCCACTCGGTCCTGAGCCCCGCCGCGCGGTCCACCAGCAGCGCCGAGCCGATCTTCACGACGATGCGCTTGGCGCTGGCAAGCGTGGGCGCGATCAGGGCGCCTTGCGTCAGGGTTGCCAAGGCGCTTCCTCCTCGGGCACCGCGCGGGCCCGGGTGATTTCGGCATAGAGCGCGCGCAGCACTTCGGGGAGGCCGGCGCCGGTGACGCCCGAGATCAGGAACACCTCGCCGCCCGAGGCCTTCTCGAGGCTGCGGCGGCGGTCGGCGAGGGTCTTCTTGTCCAGCGCGTCGATCTTGTTCAGCGCGGTGATGCGCGGCTTGTCGGCCAGTTCCTCGGCATAGGCCTCGAGCTCGCCGATGATGGTCTTGTAATCCTTGGAGATGGTCGAGGAGGTGCCATCCACGAGATGCAACAGCACCGCACACCGCTCCACATGCCCGAGGAAGCGGTCGCCAAGGCCCCTGCCCTCGGAGGCGCCGGCGATCAGGCCGGGGATGTCGGCAACCACGATCTCCTTGCCGTCGATGCCGACGACGCCGAGGTTCGGCACCAGCGTGGTGAAGGGATAGTCGGCGATCTTGGGCCGGGCGTTCGAGGTGGCGGCGAGGAAGGTGGACTTGCCGGCATTCGGCAGACCCAGCAGCCCGGCATCGGCGATCAGCTTCAGGCGCAGCCAGATCGTGCGCTCCACCCCCTCCTGCCCCGGATTGGCGCGGCTGGGGGCGCGGTTGGTCGAGGATTTGAAATGCAGGTTGCCGAAACCGCCATTGCCGCCGCGGGCCAGTTGCACGCGCTGGCCAACCTCGGTGAGGTCGGCGATCACCGTTTCTTCGTCCTCATCGAGGATCTCGGTGCCGACCGGCACCTTGATGATCTTGTCCTCGCCATTCTTGCCGGTCATCTGGCTGCCCATGCCGGGCTGGCCCGAAGTGGCGAAGAAATGCTGCTGGTAGCGGAAGTCAATCAGGGTGTTCAGCCCCTCCACCGCCTCGACCCAGACGGAGCCGCCGTGGCCGCCATCGCCGCCATCGGGGCCGCCGAATTCGATGAACTTCTCGCGCCGGAAGCTGACGCAGCCCGCGCCGCCGCCGCCCGAGCGGATATAGACTTTGGCGAGGTCGAGGAATTTCATGGCGGGTCAGCTTTCAAGTAATGTCGGGAACAGGCGATAGACCCGTTGCGCGCGCGGATCAAGCGTTGCGGGGGATGAGAGGGGGAAAGGGGGGCCGTCTGCCCCCCTCTTGGCCGTGCCGGCCAATTCACCCCCCGAGGATATTTGGAAAAGGCAAAGTACAAGAGCCGCCCCTGCCCCCTTTGCCTTTTCCAAATATCCTGCGGGGGGAGCCCGCAGGGCGTGGGGGGCGCAAAGCCCCCCTGCGCGGTCAGCCCATCTTGCGCAGGTAGGTCCAGGTGGGCACCCTGGCCCCGCGGGCGACGGACCAGCTTTCGGCATCCCCCAGATAGGCAAAGCCGCAATTGGACAGGACGCGGGCCGAGACCGGGGCATCTTGGAACACCTCGGCGAAGAGCGTGCGCGAGCGGTGCGGGTTGGCCGCGACGAGGGCGGCGACAGCCTCGGACGCAAAGCCGGTGTTCCAGAAGGCGGGGGCGACCCAGAAGCCGACCTCGGACTGGTCACGCTCCATATGCGTCAGCGAGACCAGCCCCAGCACTTCGGCCAGGCCATGGGCCGAGCCGTCCAGCGCCCAGACATCCTCATGCGCCGCGCCAGCCGCCGGGGTGCCGGTGACGCGGGCGATGAACGCCTCGGTCGCGCCGGGGGGCAGCGGATGGGGGATCGCGCGGGTGCCCTCGGCGACACGGCGGTCGGCGGTGTACATGGAGATGAGGCCAGCATCCGAGCGGCGCAGCGGGCGCAGCACGAAGCGCTCCGCCGGGATCACCTGCGGGGCGGTCGGCTGCGGGCGGGTGTCCAGCGGCGCGGCGGTCATGGCCGGGGTCCGCGCAGAAGGCCGACGAGGCCCTGCACGGCGCCAAGCGCGAAGGGGCCGCCCTGCATCGGGGCGGCGAGGCGCAGCTGCGGGCGCGGCGCGCGGCGGATCGGGCGGTCCTGGGCCGGAACCTGCGCGAGGGTCTGGCCAAGCGCGATGCGGGTAAAAGTCTCTGCAATCATGCCCATGACTTTGGGCCTTTCCTGAAACGAAGAAGGGGACCGGCCCTGCCGGCCGATCCCCCTTTACACCTGAGTTTGTAAAGGTTCGGCTTACTCGGCCGCCTTCGCCGCCGGAAGGACCGAGATGAAGGTGCGCCCCTTGAGGCCCTTCTTGAACGTCACATGACCTTCGACCACGGCAAACAGCGTGTGGTCGCGGCCCATGCCCACGCCCTCGCCCGGATACCAGGTGGTACCGCGCTGACGGGCGATGATCATGCCGGGGATCGCAGCCTGACCGCCGAAGAGTTTCACGCCGAGGCGACGCCCTGCGGAATCGCGACCGTTGCGCGATGAGCCGCCTGCTTTCTTGTGTGCCATGGGGGATTACTCCTGAGCTTCAGCGGCTTTTTTGGCGCGCTTCGGTTTGGCGGGGGCGGCCTCGGCCGCGGCGGGGGCTTCGGCGACATCGGCAGCCGGCATCTTGGTGCGCGCACCGACAGCGGCCATCACGCCCGAGGCATCGGCGCCATCGGCGAGAATGTTCGTCACGCGCAGCAGCGTCAGCGTCTGGCGGTGGCCACGGGTCCGCTGCGAGGAGTGCTTGCGGCGGCGCTTGTGGAAGGTGATGACCTTGTCGGCCTTGATCTCGTCGATCACGTCGGCCTGCACGGCGGCGCCGGCCACGAAGGGCAGGCCCAGGGTCAGCGTTTCGCCGCCCAGCATCAGGATGTCGTTGAACTGGACTTTATCGCCAGCATTGGCCGCAAGCCGTTCCACGCGGAGCACATCGCCCGCCTGAACCTTGTACTGCTTGCCGCCGGTCTTGAGGACCGCGAACATGGGTATTCCTTCATGTCATCCGCG
>Ga0209024_1002567_pt1 | contig 10182 bp, 7 predicted proteins | sample AutmiccommunBRH5_FD_187380 | JGI IMG/M metagenome (GOLD analysis project Ga0209024, IMG submission 187380) | Deep subsurface microbial communities from Mt. Terri, Switzerland - Autotrophic microbial communities BRH/5 (SPAdes) (version 2) | ecosystem: Environmental > Aquatic > Deep subsurface >...
TCGTCTGCAATCTGATAAAAAACATCGTTGCCGAAATGCGCTCTGGTACGAGCCCAATCAAGCAGGTGTTTGTACTCACGCACAATATTTATTTCCACAAGGAAGTGACGTTCGATAAAAAGCGTAGCGGTGCCACGGCGAGAAGTGATGAGACATTTTGGGTCGTTCGTAAGACATCGGTTTGCTCACAGGTCGTGTTTTTTAACGAGAACCCGATCAAATCGAGCTATGAGCTGCTGTGGCGCGAGGTTCGCCAAAAACCGCCGTCGGATACAGCGATCCAGAACGTTACTAGAAGAATTCTCGAGCACTACTTCAAGTTTTACGGCGGGATCACACCTGAGACAATTATCGACAGCTTCGAGGGCAAAGACAAAATGGTTTGCAATTCTTTGCTGTCGTGGATCAACGATGGATCGCACTTTGCTCCAGATGACCTCTATTTGGCTTGCGACTTAGGCCAAATTGATCGTTATCTCTCTGTTTTCCAGCGGATTTTTGAAGAGTCCGGTCATGGCGGACACTACAAGATGATGATGGGTGAAGACTACGTTCCGCTACCTTTGGAAATTGCAGGCGATGTCGAAGATCAAGCTCTTATCGCACAGGAGGCGGATGGAGTATAATGCGCCTATTAGTATCAGCTGACACTCACCTCGGATCACCCATAAGATCTGTAGCACTACGCAATCCCGACCTCGGAGATCGTTTGAAGCAGGCCAGCCGTGATACCTTTGTTGAGATCGTGGATCTCGCGATATCGGAACACGTCGATGCGTTTGTGCTAGCGGGTGACATTTTTGACAATGGTTACCCGGATCTTAAGTCCCGCGCCTTTCTGATAAGTCAGCTAGCGCGTGCCGCGGAAGCTGGTGTGCCTACAGTGTTGATTAGGGGCAACCACGATGCACTGTTGGATCACAATGCACATGGAGAATTGGGGCCGAACATCCACCTTTTGCACAAAGGCGCGCCCACGGTCGAAATCGGTGATGTTGCGTTCCATGGTTTGTCCTTCGATACGGCGCATGTGTCGAAGAGCTTCCTACCTGACTACCCGGTTCCAGTTCCGGGAAAACGAAATATTGGGCTTATGCACACCTCGCTGGATGGTGCCCCAGGTCATGATCCCTATGCGCCTTGCGCTGAACAGCATCTTATGGGGCACGGTTTCGATATCTGGTGTCTGGGGCACATTCACGCACCGTTTGAGCGAGTGGATAAATCGGTGCTGGTGGTTATGCCAGGTATTCCGCAACCGCGTCATTTTGGCGAGCGTCACGGGGGCACTGTGACCTTGGTTTCGCTGGGTGATGGAGTCCCGGACTATGAACGCCGAGTCGTTGGACGACTTGGCTTTTCCGAATGCTCTCTGGATCTTAGTGCCTGTTCTGACCAGCAAGAGGTTCTGAGGAATTTACGCGATGGGTTGTTGGCAGCGCAAGATGCAGGGCGCGATGTAGCGGTGCGCCTACACGTAACCTCGGATCGGTACGGCACGGAACTTGTGACAGAACTGGCGTCAGAGGTTCTGGAGACTATTGACGGCGTATTCCTTGACAAGGTTAGATCTTCCCTAGGGGTCAGCCAAGCCGCTGCCGAGACCGATGATCTGGTTCGCTTCATGCACGAGGAATTGGCCGAAGAAGGTTTTCGACAGGCCGCTCTGCAGCAGCTCGAAGAGTTGCGTCTCGCTATGCCGTCAGAAATCACAGATGAGGTTGCTGAGGAAAGTCTGGATGCGCTTCTCGAGGAAGCGATTGCCGAAGTCTCTCTGACACTGAACGCGGGCAAATCGCAATGAGGTTGAACAGGTTAGATTTGATCCGTTATGGGCGTTTCAAAGGCGTCGACATTTCCTTTCCAAAACCTGCCGAAGGCAAGCCCGACGTCACAATAATTTTTGGCCAGAACGAGGCAGGTAAGTCTACCGCCTTCAATGGTTTTCTAGAGCTGCTTTTTGGTTTCAAGGGCGGGGCGCATCCCTATGCCTTCCGGTTCGATCGAAGTGATCTTGTTGTAGGCGCAGAACTTGTTCTGCCTGAACGCGGAACCATGGTCTTTCGTCGCAACAGTAAGAGAACCGGATCGCTCCTGGACGCGAATGAACGTCCGATCAACGAGGCGATCCTATCGGGTGCTTTGTACGGTCTCTCGCGAGACACATATGAGGAACGGTTTTCACTTAATGAGAAAGGTCTGCGAGAAGGCGGTGAGCGTATTGCCGGAGCGCAGGGTGACCTTGGCCAACTCCTACATGCGGGTCTTTCTGGCCTGACAGGGATGGCTCAAACACTAGATTCCTTGGCGGAGCGAGCCGACAAATTCTACAAAAAACGTGGCCGGGGTACGGTATTGAAGACTGGCAGCGATCGCCTCAAGGAGATTGGTCGCGAATTGCGTGCTGATCACTTGACGACTGAGCGAGAGCGCAAACTTCGCCAAGACCGTGACCGGACAGTAGCCGATTTTGAAACCGCCGATGCTGAGCTTCGACAAGCTTATCAACGACAAGCAGCGTCGAATGCTGCGGAGGTATGGTATGATCGGACCGAGAAGACGGGGCAACTGAACCAAGCCTTGGCCAATTTTCCCGGCGGTCCCGACCTCGCTCCCGATACGGCTGAGCGTGTGGCTGGCTTGGTCGAGAAAATCGCGGCTCAGTCGATCCGAGTCACTGAAGCAGAAGAAGAAATCGTCAAACTAGATCAGATCGTCGAAGACCACCCAGTCGACAACTTGGCCCAGTCTTTGACGGCAGAGTTGGAACGGCTTGATCAACTAACTTTTGATGGTGCACCGCTTTTGGGGCGCGCGAGCACCGCGCGGGCTGACCTCGGCCGTCGCCGCGAAGACTTGTACAACCTCGGACAGCAAATAGACAAAGTTTTGGTTCTCCTCGAGGTGCCAGATGCGCCGCCATCCACAATCGCCTTAGAGGCAAATGATTTGGAGGACCTCGCGACCGCAGTGCAGGAGTGCTTGACGGTCCGTCTCTCAGCCGGTGCTGCAAAAGAGGCCGCTGAAGTAGCCCTCGACCAACATGGAAAAGCGCCCTGTGAGCCGCAAGATTTGACGGCTCTGAGAGCCGCCTTCGAAAAATGGAAGGCCGTGGCGGATATGTCCGCTTTCGAAGTTGCCCATGGCCAAGCTATGGCGCGTCTGACCAAGGTCGCAGCTGGTCTGCCGCAGTTTTGGATGGACCTTGTTGCCGCAGGCCTACCTGCACGAGAAACGCTCGACGAAGTCAGTCAAGATTGGGCGACACTGACTGCCGATCTTGCGTCGGCCCGGAAAGACCTCGAGGCACGCCTAGCCGAGTTGGTGGATGCGCGTGCAGATCTGACTACGCAAGAGGCCGCACCTGACGCAGTTGACATCGTCAAGACAGAAGAGACGCGGCGTCAGCGTGATTTCGAATGGCAGCAGCATCGGGGTAATCTTACGGCTGAGACGGCTGCACAGTTCGAGGCCGCGATGTACGCTGATGACGGGACCCGAGCACATTATCTTACGGGGGCTGAGGCTCGGCAGCGGCTTCTAGCGGCACAAGGAAAGGTGCGGAGCGCCGAAGTCCGGCATGAAACCGCGAAGACTCGTCACGACGACTTGATTGCGAAACATGACCGCTTGTCAGAACGCTGTTCCAGATTGGCGCTGGCACTTGGGTTTGAAGCAGGCACTCCCCCTTCGGCCTTCAACGCGCGCCAACAAGCTTTGACGACGGCGGCCGAAACTGCGGCCGATCTTTCCAGTGCTGCAAAAGTGTTGAAAGACCGGCTAGTCCAACAGAAGGAAGCTCGCGTTGCGTTGACCGCAGCGGCGGGTCCCCTCGGTTATGAACCCGCGCAAGGCGATCTGCCTACGCAGGTTCAGCGCGCGCTCACATTGGAAGAGAGCGTGCGCGAGGCTTGGGACAAATGGCAGGATAGCGAGAAGATCATTGCCGAGCTGGACAACAAGGCAGAGCAAGCGCGCGACGATCTCGACTTAGCTTTGAATAAGCTTGAACAGTTGACTGCTGCGTTGCCGTTGCCGGATCGTTCGCTTGAGGGTATTCGAACCGCTTTGCCACACCTGCGGAACCTGCAGCAGCTCTATGGAGAGTATAGAAAGCTCTCAGTACGGATTGGGGCCTTGGAGCAAGCGATCGCCGCGCTTGTAGATAGTGCAGAGCGCTTGATCCAAATTTTGGGTGAACCTGTAAACGGTGCAGATGCAGATCCTGTCCTGATCATTGACCGCGCTCGCTCGCGTCAAACTTTGGCCGTGCGGGCAGATGAAAAACGGGAAGAGGCCACATTGCGACGAGATGAACTTGACCGTTCCAAACGTCGCGCAGAGACCGAACGCCAGGATGCGAACGCCGACCTAGAATCTTGTTTCGAAGGGCAAGGTGCTCAGGACTTGATGCCGCGCGATCGTGTTGCAAAGCTGGTTGAACGTGATTGTCTGCGAACGGAAAAAGCAATTGCAGAACGTGATCGCCAAAAAGCCCGTGAAGGCGTTGATGCCGATCTTTTCGCCGAGGAACTTGACCGGATGCCTGATGCTACGCGCGCGGCAGAGCTAGAACAGGCGCTGCAAGACGTACAGCTCTCTCGCGACACCGCCCGTGATGCTCAGCGGGAAGCAGACCGTTTGTACCGCGAAGCCTTTCAGGCCGCAGACCGCAGCGATCTCGCGACTGAACAAGCGACACTACTGGAGGAGCTACGGAGCGGCGCGCGTCAGGCGGCAGTGGCTCGAATCGGAGTGCTGGCGGCACGAGGGGCGTTGCGTCGCCTTGCGGCAGAGCGGCGCGGCAGCATGCTGCGCGACGTCGAAGAGGCTTTTGTAACCATGACCACCCCGGCTTGGACCGGCGTTGACGTCTGGACACAAACCGAAGGTGAAAAGCTCGTCGGAATTCAGCCGGATGGCAACACGGTTCCTGTTGAACAGATGTCGACGGGCACAATGGGTCAGTTGTACTTTGCGTTGCGCCTTGCTGGATATCGCAGCTTTGCTCGGGAACCTGGTCCACTGCCGATGATCCTAGACGACATTATGGAGACCTTTGACGATACACGCGCACGTGCGGCTTTGCAGCTCTGTGCCGAGATTGGCGCAAACGGGCAAGCAATCCTCTTCACGCATCACGCCCATTTAGTCGAATTGGCGCGGGATAGCATTAAGGACGTAGCTGTTGTGAACATGACGACTGAAAGGGGTAAATGATCGAAAATCTGATCAAGATAAAGTGCGCATTGGTGACGAGTTGTCGCACGAAAACGACTGCGAGTTATTTGCCAGTTTTCCGCTTTGTTGAAACCTGTTTCCCGAAAGGTCGACCGAAAATCCCTTTCGGGAAAATTGTTTTGCAGCATATCTTGTACACGTCCAGGCTCTGTCTGGGCCGTCACCGTTTTCCCAGCCGTCCCAATCTAGCCAGTTGTGCAAGCATTTGAGACCCGGTTCCAGGCGCGCTTGTCCCGCCTGCGGAACCCGTCTGCCCCATGCCTTGCCTCACGGGCATCTGCTGTACGCCGAAGAACTGTCGCGCCCTGAGGGCTGCATATTCTGCACCGCTCGCGCCTCCGATCAGATAGCGGTTGTAGGTCTGCTGGCTGCCCATCGCTGCGCGGGCGAAACTGTATCCGCCACCGAGGCCTCCGGAGAGGGCAGGCATCATGATGTTGCCGGAGATCGCGCGGACAATGAAGGGTGTTGCGATGATGAAGCCCTTGGCCATGAGCACCATCATGAAGAAGGGTATGAGCGCGCCGATGTTGGAAGCCCCTTCCGGATCACCCAACTCGCCGATGAGAGCCGAGGCCACCCCGGTGATGGTCGCGAAGACCCCTGCGACCACGATAGGGTAGATCGCGAAAGAGATGAGAGCGGATAGCCAGCGCGCGAAATAATCCTTGGTCACCTCGAAGAGGGTCAGGAAAATCATCACCGGGGCGATCCCGATCAGAAGCGCGATCATCAGTCGGGAGGCCACGAGGATGAAGGCGGCCAGTCCGCCGAGGATCGAGAGCAGAAGCACACCGACGATGTCGAGCATGGCGCCTGCCATCCAGTTCAGCTCGGACCCGGCGGCATTCAGGTAATCGCCGAGCTCGGCGATCAGCCGGTCGAATTCTTCAGCGAAAGTTCCAGAAGGCCCCGGGCTGCCGCCGCCGACGGAGGCCACGAGCGCGCCCGCGATACTGTCGATCCCATAGAGAATGGCAGACGAGAAGGCGTTGAACTGCATCCAATTGGTCGCGAATATCCCGATGAGCCCGATCTTGACCGCGAGCCAGAAGGCTGTGTGCCCATCCATGGCCCGATATTGATAGATCATGTTGATGCCGACGAGGATCACCACCAGCGTTGTTCCCAAAACCAGGAGCGTGCCGACCGTTGCCGCAACCGCACCAAACTGGGTTTCGGCAGCGGTGTCGAGATAGGCTTGGGAGGTTTCAACGAAGTAGGTGACGACACTCATCGCGGCGCTGCCTTACCAATTGCCCGCGGCGTCGCAGATTGCCTTCGCTGCAGGGCGGGCGGCATTGGCGCGGCGGTTGTAGGCGTCCGAGGCTTGTAGCATCTCCCATCGTTCGTCGCTCGCGTGGCGCTCACGAAACACGGCCTCGGCCGCGTCCCAGGACGGGAACCGGATCTCGCAATCGCAGCTGCCGGTCTGGACGATGCGCTCGAGATTCTGGGCGCGATAGATGTCCTGAACCAACACGCGCTGATATGCCTGACGCACGGGGATCTCCTGAATCCAGACGGGCTCGGCAGGCCGGTCCGGACAGACGTCGAAGCTGCGATCGAGGGTCGGCACCAGGTTGCGCTCGGCAACGGCGAGGGTCGGCGTCAGGCTTAGGGCCAGCGCGGCCAAGGCGAGGTGCTGCGCCTGCCTCATGCCGTGGCTCCGGCTGGTGTGGTCTCACGCTTCAGGAAGACCGTGTGTCCCACATTGGCGAATTCCGAGGAGCTGATCGACACCACCTCCCAGCCTTCCGCACCTTTGGCATTCAGGCTGGCCTGCATGTCGGCAAGGCTGGTTTTTCGGGTCATGGGAAAGAACAGGATGTCATATTCAAAGGTCTTCATGAGGAAATTCCAATCTCAGTTGCGCCGGGCAGGTAGAATTCGGTGATGCCGCGTTTGCCGTCATGGCGACCGGCCTGGATGATCACATCGATGGAATTTTCGATGTACTGGATCATGTCGGCATAGGTCATCGGGATCTCGGTTTTGAGCGCGGCGATCGCGAGGCGCTGCACGGCGAGTTGCGGCGTTTCGGCATGCAGCGTGGTCATCGAGCCGCCATGGCCGGTGTTGATGGCTTCCAGAAAGGTCATGGCCTCCTTGCCGCGCACCTCGCCCAGGATGATCCGGTCGGGGCGCATGCGCAGCGTCGCAGTGAGAAGCACATCGGCGGTCTGGAATTCCGCGTCGCGATTGGCGATGAGGGTCACGGCATTGGGCTGGGTCGGCAGCAGCTCGGCCGCTTCTTCGATGGTCACGATGCGTTCCTCGGCCGGTACGTGAGAGAGGATCTTGCGCGCGGCGACGGTCTTGCCGGTGGAGGTGCCACCCGAGACGATCATGTTGAGTTTGTTCTCGACGCAGAAGGCCAGCGCATCATCGATCAAACCCGCGGCCACCACTTCGCGCAAGGCGCGCTTCTTTTCGACGCGGAGGTCTTCGAGCTTGCGCTCCTTTCCGTAGAGGAAATCGAGCGCAATGCCCTCGAGTGGCAGGCTTGAGAAGAACCGCAGGCTGATCGACATGGCCGAGAGCACGGCGGGCGGGGTGATGACCTGTGCGCGGATCAGGCGCCCCTTGTAGGTGATCGATACCGAGACGATGGGGCGGTCCTTGCTCATCGTGGTATTGGCCGAGGAGGCGATCTGGTTGCCGAGGTCCCTGACCTGAACGCCGGTCAGCCTCTGGTCCAGCGCGCGCATGAAGTGATCGCCCTGGAATTCGCCCCAGCAGGTGCCATCAGGGTTGATGCAGATCTCGATGACATCTTCGCGAGCGGCGGCGTCGATCCGGTCGAGCGAGGTTTCGAGATAGCTCAGCGACATGGGTTCAGAAAATCTCCAGATCGCGGTCGACCATGACGGTGACGCGCGCGCCTTGGTCGACATAGATGACGGGGCCGATGGAGAGGTAATCGCCTATGACACTGTCCGTGGCATCTGCCAGATCATCGCCAACGTCTTCGAGAGCGTCGGCGGCAGTCTCATCCTGGACCTCGGATGCGGCGGCACCAGGTGCTGCGGAAATCAGCGAGATCAGGGCGGCCGACCCGAAACGCTCGGCAAAGCGCGTGTCTATGAGACCGGTGACACCGGAACGGCCCAGTTCATCACCTCCGAAGGAGCTGATCTGGACGGTTTGGCCCGCGGGCAGGATGATCCGGTCCCAGGCGATCGTGACGCGGCGCTGCGCGATATCGACGCCAGCGCGGTAGCGCCCGATAAGACGGGATCCGCGCGGGATCAGGAGGCGCGCGCCATCGACGCTGTAGACATCCTCGGACACCACGGCACGGGTCTGGCCGGGCAGGGAGCTGTCGAGGGCGGTTTCCATGACGGCCTGGATCATGGTGCCCTGTAGAATCGTGTTGGAGGGATTGGCGATCACCTCGGCCTGCGTCACGGTGGAGGGCAACGCACCGTTCAGCACGAAATCCGTCACCTCGCCGAAGGTGCGTTCGGTCAGAGCCGTTTCATTCGCTCCGGACGTGCCGCCAAACGCGACGGTGGGCGAGGCGATGCGCCGCTCCTGGAAGGCGCGTTCCTCCGCGGCGCGGCGCTCCAGCTCGGCCATGCGCCGGGCTTCTTCCTCGCGGCGAAGTCGCTCTTGCTCGCGTGCGCGCAGCTCATCTTCCGTGGGGCCCGCTGGGGCGGGCTGGGGTCGGCTGGCCTCGAGTTGGGCCAGTTCCAGATCCATGCGGAGTTGCTCAAGGCTGCGATCCCGCGCCGTCAGTTCGTCCTGGAATCGTTGCTGTGCGGCTTCCGAGGCGGCTTGCAGCGCCGCGATCTGAGCGGTCAGCGCGTCGATCGCCTCTGCGGCGGCGGTGTCTTCCTCGACAACTGGTTCAGGGGCGTTGCGCAACTCCTCGATCTGGGCCTGCAGTGCGGTGATCTGCGCCAGAAGCTCGGCATTGGGCTCAACGGGGTCTGGTTCGACGAACACAACCTCGGGCTCGGGCGGGGGCAAGGTCTCGATAGCGCCAAAGCCATCCCCCTCATTTTGGAAGACGTCCGGGGTGGCCGTCGGCAAGGCTTCCTCTTCTTCGGGCTGTGAGAGGAGATAGAGCAGGGCACCACCCGCGCCGATGACGAGGACCACGACCAGCGCGAGAAGGGGCGACCGGCGCTGCGCCGCTATGGGGGCGCGGGCACTGCCTTTCTCCAGGGCGGCGAGGCGCCTTTCCAGCTCGGTGTTCTCGGTATCGCTCATGAGGTGGCCTCCGCGGGCGGGATCGCTTCGATGCAGACCACCTCTTCGCCAAGTCGCAGGACCCATTGGCGGTTCACGCCGCTGACGCGGATCACGCCGTCTTCAGGAGTTTGCGTGTTGACCGTGCGTTCACGGCCGCCCGCGTAGCGGAAGATCGCTGGCACGGGTGCGTTTCTTGGAAACGCGAAATACGTGAACGTCCCGTCATCCCAGATGCGGGTTGGCGTGAACTCGGTCCGCGCGCTGGCACCGTAGTTGTAGTTCGGCGCTTGGGCCGCGATGGCCTGGGTCGGGCGCGCAGCGTCCTCCGGATAGCGGAACTGCACCACGTAGAAGGTTGGGCTGCGGACCTCCTGGACGTTGAAGTAGTAGCTCCGGCGGTTCGTATAGACTGTCACATTGGTATGCACCCCGCGCGCCACAGGCTTGATCGCGAAGGCCTGACCGCCCGGGACGCCGTCGATCTCGAAGCCCTCGGTGTCGCCCGCGATGATCGAGCGGATGCTTTCGCCCTCGCCGAACTCGATGGTGGTCACATGGGTGAGCGACACGCTGAGACGGTAGACCTGACCCTCCTGGTAGCTGGCCAAGCGCACTCGGCTGTCGTTGGGACCGCCACGCGGGATGGCTTCGGCAGAGGCGAGGCCGGGCAACAGGGCAATGACAAAAATAAGCGATCTTATAAACAACAACGTCAGTTCTCCAATCTGTCGGAGCGGATGG
>Ga0209024_1002568_pt1 | contig 10172 bp, 8 predicted proteins | sample AutmiccommunBRH5_FD_187380 | JGI IMG/M metagenome (GOLD analysis project Ga0209024, IMG submission 187380) | Deep subsurface microbial communities from Mt. Terri, Switzerland - Autotrophic microbial communities BRH/5 (SPAdes) (version 2) | ecosystem: Environmental > Aquatic > Deep subsurface >...
CCAGGGTTTGGTTTAAGCCCCCAGATGGATTGGGAGGCATTTAAATCAAATATCCTGCCTCAATTGCCTGAGCGGTTCGCTTTATTGGGCTGGTCCATGGGCGGGTTGTTCGCCACTCGTCTGGCTATTGAAGAGCCGGCACGCGTTTCTCATCTCCTGAATGTCGCCTCATCACCTCGATTTGTCAAAGACGATTTATGGCCAGGCGTAGATTTGCAAAAATTAAAAATTTTTTATGATGAGCTGGTTCATGACCCGGAAAAAACGCGCGCCGAATTTATTCGGTTGCAATTACAAGGGCAAGTATTCCCCATTTCATTCACTTCACCTGCTCCTGGCTTTCCCGCGCTACGTGCAGGGCTTGAATTATTACTCAATTGGGATTTTCGGCAAGCACTTTTGCAGTATAACCAGCCTGTTTGTTATTTGTTCGGGCGACTGGATGCCATTATTTCACGAGAGGTTATGCCAGTAATGCAGAAAAACTACCCAGATTTTGACTATGTTTTGTTTAAAAAGGCGGCACACGTGCCTTTTTTGTCGCATTCACAGCAATTTATTGACGAGTTGGAGCGTTTTATACAATGATACGTTATTTTATTACTGGTACGGATACAGATTGTGGAAAAACCTATGCTACCTGCCAACTAATAAATTTTTTCAAAGAAAAAAACAAAAAAATATTGGCAATAAAACCTGTGGCAAGTGGTTGCATCGAACAGGGCGACCAATTGATCAGTGAAGATGTGGATCGTTTAAACCAGCAAAATGGCGATGTACAGCTGCAAATCTGCCCATGGCGCTTTAAGCGTCCTGTATCCCCACACCTTGCAGCTGAAGAAGTAGGGCAGTGCTTATCCGCACAAGCGATTGCTGATTTTTGTGATGATAAGGCATTCGCTGATTTTGAATACCTACTGATAGAAGGCGCTGGCGGCTTGATGGTACCCCTTAATCGCGACGAAACCTGGCTTGATTTTTTAGCATACAGTCAAATGCCGGTTATTTTGGTGGTAGGCATGCGGCTAGGTTGTTTAAATCATGCATTACTAACAGAGTTTTGTTTAAGAGCGCATAACATTCCCTGCGTGGGCTGGATTGCAAATTGCATCGATAAAAACATGTTGGCCTTACAAGAAAATATAAAGACATTGGCAGAAAAAATGCGCTTACCATTATTGGCAACTAATCCTTTTGAAGGAAAACTAATCGTCCATCAAGAGAAGGTATTACTTAAAGGCTTGACTAAACTACCTGGTTCTCAGGTTGAAATATAGCAATGAGTATAGTTCTTCCTGTGCCTAGTCATCAATTACGGATTAATGACCTCAAGGAGCATCAAGTAACTGGCTATAAGAAAACCAATAGAACCCCAAAATGTCGAAAAGTCACTGCCCCAGTAAATGAGCGCTTCTTGATGATAATAAGCGCCGTAATAAGCACACAGGTAAAACCCGATGGCACCAAGCAAGTTGTAAAATGCGGCGTGCCAGCCAATCTTACTCCAAGCTGGCCTGTAAAATTTCTCCTGAACCTCCAACATGGCCATCAATGAGGAAAGGATGAAAAATAATGCACCAATCATTTGAGGTAACCAAAACCATTGATAACGCAGGCTGGAATCTTGAATAAAAATAAAGAAAAGCCCAAAGGCACAGGCAATGTAAAACACCAAGGCACCAAACATTTGCAAAAGGTTAAGCCACCAACCCCAATTTCCTGTTTCTACTTTAAACCAATTGAATTGCTTAGGCTGATCACGATGATTACATACCTCATGGGAATGATGAGCATAAAAATCTGATGGATTAGGCTTTTCATCATTTGTGTCAAGTTTTGTTCGGAGGTGAACATGACTCGGGCGGTTAATAACTTCCAAAAAGGCTGTATAAGCGCCAAAAATGAAAATCAATCCGCCCAAAAATGCTGTCCAGGATGACGCTTGTACCTGTAAATAATGATCACGCATAGGCCACATGGAAAAATAGCCGTTGACCAACCATACAAGACTGCCTAGCGTAAATAAAAAGGGAACCCACCAGGATAGGTTAGACCACTCGAATTTAAAAAACTTGAAAGAAGTTTCAGGTTTATACTGTTGTTCACTATCAATAGAGACTGGATGGAAACGGCGTTTTCGATGACTTCTTGAATTCCAGTGGATATAAAACATATTTTTTCCATCATCATGAGATAAAATGTCATTACATTTTGTTTGCCTACTGACATCAAATGATGCCATGCGTTTATGTTGGCTAAATGGTATTTTTTGTTTTGGTGCCATCAGTAATTTCTTGTCTTGATGTTTAATATAGGATCGAAATTAAAATAACATTCTATCCTTGAATTTGTCACGGTTTCCAGTGTAATCATACTTTGCTCAAACATCTAATTTTTAGTGTTGTTTAGCGGCTGATTGTTAGCTATAATCCGACGTGGTTGATTGGTTTGGCTTTGCCCATTTTGATAAAATTAAGCCACCGCAAACAGATTTAGGTTTTTTATATAAGACTTATGGAGATTGATTGATGCCAATTTATGAATATCAATGTACAGGTTGTCATCACGAATATGATTTGATTCAGAAAATGAGCGAAGCACCTGTTACACAATGCCCAAAATGTTTTGAAAACAGTGCTACACGTTTAGTATCAGCCCCTGCCTTTCAGTTGAAAGGAACAGGCTGGTATGCAACTGATTTTAAAGATAAGGGCAAGCCTGAAAAATCATCTGCAAAGGTGGATTCAGCAGCAAAAACTGCTAGTGAGGCTAAAACTACGGATAAAAGCGTCTCTTCGAGTGCAAGCAAAGGTGAAACCGATTGAAAAGTAAATCAATACGCAGTTATCTTCTGGCGGGGCTTATTGTCTGGTTGCCAATATTAGTCACGTTTCTTATTCTACGCTTTCTAATTGAGTTGCTCGACCAAACGATGGCCCTTTTGCCGAGCGCATATCAACCGGAGCAACTGATTGGTATGCATATCCCAGGCATTGGTGTTGTGCTTTCTTTAGTCCTATTAATTATCACAGGAATCCTAGCGACTAACTTTTTAGGACAACGGCTCGTCAGCTGGAGTGAATCCGTACTCGAAAGAATACCTTTAGTTCGCTCAATTTATAATGCGGCTAAACAAGTAATCAATGCTATTTTTTCTACTAATGGCCAATCATTTCGCAAGGTCTTAATGGTTGAATACCCTCGTAAGGGAATGTGGAGTCTGGCTTTTCAAACCGGTGCGGGTAATCTTGGCGTAAGCAATCATAGTGGCTCTGAAATGGTTTCCATTTTTGTGCCTACAACGCCGAATCCTACCTCTGGATTTTTGATGATGGTACCAAAATCGGATACGGTCGAATTAGCGATGACCATTGACGAAGCATTAAAATTTATAATTTCTTTAGGTGTTATGCAACCGGCCTCGTCGGTTGCATTTGAAGAAAAAAAACCAATACCCAACCAGGCAGATTTATGAGATCACACAATTGCGTAGACGTGAATGAAACGATGTTAGATACTGTTGTTACTGTGTGTGGCTGGGTACATAACCGCCGGGATCACGGTGGTGTTATTTTTCTTGATATTCGTGACCGATCAGGGCTGGTTCAGGTTGTTTATGAACCAGAACGAGCCGACATCTTCCCGGTGGCCGAAAAATTGCGTCATGAATTTGTTGTTAAAATTTCAGGTATGGTGCGTAAGCGACCAGAGGGTATGATCAATGAGAAGATGGCTACTGGTCAGATCGAAATTGTTGGCACGGATCTGGATATTTTAAACCACGCATTGACCCCGCCATTTTTGCCAGACGAACATCAATTAACTGGCGAAGATTTACGTTATCGATATCGTTATCTCGATCTGCGTCGTGCCCAAATGCAGCATAACTTAACCTTGCGTCATAATCTTACGCGTTGCATTCGTGACTACCTTAATGCAAAAGAATTTCTTGATATTGAAACACCCATGCTCACGAAGGCAACACCTGAGGGTGCGCGGGATTACCTGGTTCCCTCACGTGTCCATCCGGGGCAGTTCTATGCATTGCCGCAATCACCGCAATTGTTCAAGCAGCTATTGATGATGTCAGGGTTTGATAAATATTATCAAATCGTACGCTGTTTTCGCGATGAGGATTTGCGTGCCGATCGTCAGCCCGAATTTACCCAACTTGACCTTGAGATGGCATTTATTGATGAACAGGCTATCATTGAGCTTATTGAGGGCATGTTAAAGAAAGTCTTCTTTGATATTCTTCAGGTCGAGCTGCCTGAAACGATATTGCGAATGACATATGCAGAAGCGATGCGTCGCTATGGCAGTGATAAACCGGATCTACGAAATCCACTTGAGCTGGTGGATATAGCTGATTTGGTACTGGAATGTAACTTTAATGTGTTTTCTGCAGCCGCCGCTGATCCTGAAGGCAGGGTTGTAGCTTTAAAACTGGCTAATGGATGTGAGTTAAGTCGTAAGGATCTAGATGGTTACGGGCAGTTTGTCGGGATCTATGGTGCTAAAGGACTGGCTTATATTAAAGTCAATGACAGGCAACAAGGGCTGCAAGGCTTGCAATCGCCAATTATTAAATTTCTATCCGAGCAAACAATTAACGAAATTCTTGATCGCGTAGATGCTCAAACTGGTGACGTTATTTTCTTTGGTGCGGATAAAGAAAAAATAGTTAATGAATCAATGGGCGCGTTACGCATCAAACTAGGACAGGACTGTAATTTATTAGAATCCGGTTGGCGGCTGTTATGGGTTGTTGACTGGCCTATGTTCGAGCTTGATACGACGACGCATAAATTGCATGCAATGCACCATCCATTTACATCGCCACGGGACCTTTCAGGTGAATCTTTACGTACTAATCCACTTGGTACGTTAGCAAAAGCCTATGATATTGTTATCAATGGCTATGAAATCGGTGGTGGCTCTATACGTATTCACCAATCACACTTACAACAAACTGTGTTTGATCTCATGGGTATTGAAGAGGATGAAGCAAAAGAAAAATTTGGATTTTTGCTAGACGCGCTTCAGTACGGGTGTCCTCCACATGGGGGTATTGCCTTGGGGATTGACCGGCTTGCGATGCTATTGACCTCATCAACCTCTATCCGGGATGTCATTGCTTTTCCTAAAACCCAATCCGCATCTTGTTTATTAACCAATGCCCCCGCATCGGTTAGCAATGTGCAACTTAATGAACTGGGAATTCGTCTTGCGCCTACGTTGCAAACAAAATAAAGCCAACCCAGCCAACACCGCATTTACAAAGCGGTGTTGGCTTCGCTTGGCCTTTTTTGTGTTATTTTACTGCCTCTTCCCTTCATCATTAATTTCAACAGGTTTTGCAAATCCTGATAGCAACTCAGGTAAATTGATAGAATACCTTACGCAGGAAAAAACCAATTTAATAATAGCTAATGATAAAGCTGCGCAACTGCTGCTGCCGGCTAATCAAAATGATATGTCTACACACACACAGCAAAATAAAGCGATGTTGGCACTAACACGTGCCAAAATAGCTAATTTGGAAAGTGTTCTCGACAATCAACGCCAACAACAACAAAAACTGTCTTATCAGTTAAAAAAATTGCAGCAATCGCTAATGAGTAAATCTGAGAAACAATTGGCGCAGGAAAAAATTAATAAAATAAACGGCCTGAAAGGTGTCAATAATAAAACCATAGCCTTACTTAATGACAATCTAACGCTTGCGCATCGCCACTTGCAAACCTTGCTGGATGAGAAATACGCGCTTGAACTGCAGCAGGCCAAATTTGATGAGCGCCGCCAGCTCGGCCAATTGCATAAACGGATTGGCGTGTTGAAGCAATCACGGGATAATTTATATCAGCGAAATATTGAGTTGCAACAACAAAGAAAACTAGAGGCAAATTTTAAATCAACACTGCATGTTGAATCAAAATTGGTGCTAAACAATCAAGTGATTAATCTTCTAGAGCATCGAATCACGGAACTTGAGCTGCAAAAAAAACTAATAAAAGCTGATTATTTGTTACTGAAAAATCATGATGTTAAAACAATACAATCTGTTACTGAAACGTATAAAAATGCCATTAATCAGTTATCTGTGATTGAACAATCATTGAAAGAAATAGTGGAGATGGTTAAAAGTGAGCAATTAATACTAACGGACACAACACTTAAAAAACAATTTTTAAATTTACAAAAAACCGCCACCTCCCGTCTCGAGGAGGTAACAATCCAGCAGCAAACGCTGGAAGAAGATCTGGAGAATAAGCAAGCACAGCTAAAAAAACAATTATCTGTGCGGCAAAGCTTTACTGACTACCGCTGGCACAGTTGGCCTGTGATATTTAATCAGTTAGTACGTATGCCAGCACAATCTTATAATTATCTTAAAACGCTTGCTATCAAGGTTCGAGACAATTATTTATGGCAGGATCCATTACCGGCTGTATTTTTCTGGCTTAGTCTGGGATTGATCCTTCTTACGTCAATGGGTCTTGGGCGGGTATTGAGGACAGTTGCACAAGATAAAACGCGCTCCAGGTTAACTGCCCATCTTTACGATGGCGCGTTGATTCTTTTGCATCGCAACTTGCCTCATCTTGCCCTGATGACAATGATGGTAACAACTTTTTATTTAAATCACGTGTTGCTTGCCAATTACCAATTATTGCTTAATTTGTTGTTAGTTTGGCTAGCTTTTCGAAATTTAATATTAATTGCGCGTTTGATGCTACTTGAGCGTATCAGTGATGCTTCTGGTAAAGACGTAAGGCTTTATTATCGTCTGAAGTGGTTGTTTCTTGCTGGTGGTTGGTCTACTGCTTTGATGGTCTTTGGTCATCAATTGCCTTTATCCTCGTTGTTACAGGACATATTCAATCGTTTGTTTATGTTGTTTTTATTGGCTGTATCGATTGTCGCATGGAAAAGTAAAGATGTAATTCCTTACCTAATGCGCCCCTTTCTAGATACTAAAAAGCGTTATTTACGCAGTGCGGTCAGTGTACTAGTGGTTCTTGTTCCCTTGACCTTGCTTACCACAAGTATTATTGGTTTGGTCGGCTATTTTAATCTTGCCTGGAGCCTCAGCCGCTACCAGGTTTATTTGCTGTTTATTATTACAGGGTTTGTACTGGCTCGTGGCTTGATTTTTGATGCGTTGGAACTGTTATCAGAATGGATGATTTCGTCGCTAAAAAATGGGTGGTTATGGGTAGAGGTGATACTTAAGCCACTTGATAATATCCTGCGATTGATGCTTTTGTTACTAAGTACGGTCATTGTATTTCAGGTATTTGGTTGGTATTCCGACCAACGTGTGATGACAGGGCTTGCAGCAATTGGAAAATACCCCTTTGTGAATATATCCGGTGTGCACATTACTTTAGTTAGTACTGGGGAATTTATTCTTTTGCTTTATCTCTTTATTTGGGCTGCAAAATGGACGAGGGAATTATGTTACCGCTGGGTTTATCGTAATGCCAGGGATGCAGGAATTCGTCATAGTTTGTCAGTTTTTACTCAATACGCAGTGATATTAATTGGTGGCTTTATCACATTACGTGTTTTGGGGCTTGATTTCAGTGGCATGTCGATGGTTCTTGGTGGACTTGCAGTTGGCATGGGGTTTGGTTTGCGAGATTTTGCCAGCAATATAATTGGTGGCCTTATGCTGTTAATTGAGCGACCAGTGCGTGAGGGTGATTTGATAACGCTTGGTGAATATGAAGGGCGAGTTGCTCATATTGGTATTCGATCCATGCGGGTTTCTTCCTGGGATAACATGGAAGTGTTGATTCCAAATGCTGAAACATTTAATAAGCCGTTTACCAATTGGACGCATCAGGATAGTATCGTTAGAACGGTTATTCCTATCAAAGTCAGTCGTGTTGATGATCCCGTTATGATTCAACATTTGATATTGGATGTATTAGCCATTATTCCGGAAATTTTAGATGACCCCCCATCTCAAGTATTTCTTAAAGGCATTGATGATGCATTAATTGAATTTGAGGTTCGATATTTTATTAATGTTCAAATCCACACGCGCTTTGAAATTCGCTCCAAGGTATTGTTCGCTATTACCGCACAATTTAAGGCAGCAGGGGTTAAATCGCCAATACCACCACTCAGTATTGAGTTAAAAGAGCATACTAGCCACAGTGTGGTACCTAGTAACATAGAATAACTTGGCGAGACCCCCTCTCCCACCCTGCGGGCACCCTCTCCCCGAGTGCGGGGAGAGGGGCGTAATATTGAAGTTATTTAAAAGGGTGACACTCATCATGTTATTACCAAAAAAACGACTGAAGAGCGAGGATGAGCTGCTAGCTCGAAGTCGAGCAATTGAAGGATTGAGTTTAGGCCAGCTGGCGACAGAACTTCGCTTAAACATCCCTGCTAATCCGTTGCAACGTAAAGGCTGGGCAGGACAGGCGATAGAAATAGCTCTCGGAACAACGGCAGGCACTAAAGCGGCTCCTGACTTTTCTGAGCTTGGTATTGAGTTAAAAACCCTGCCGATTAATCACTTGGGAAAACCGGCAGAATCAACCTTTGTCACATCAATACCCTTGTTGACTATTCATCAAGAAAAATGGGCTGAATCAGCATGTTTTGCCAAATTAAAGCGCGTGCTTTGGTTGCCCGTGGAAGCAGATAAACAAATTGAATTTCAGAATCGACGCATTGGGCGCGCAATTTTGTGGTCACCCTCAATAGATGAGGAAGCAGTATTAGCTAGTGATTGGTCAGAGCTGGCTTTGATGATTGGCACAGGCAGGCTCGCTGAAATTGATGCCAGCATGGGTCAATATTTACAAGTGAGGCCTAAAGCTGCAAACAGTAAGTCATTATGTTACGGGTTTGATGAGGCAGGAAATAAAATATTAACCCTGCCCAGAGGCTTTTACCTTCGTAGTCGCTTTACGGCAACTATTTTGTAAAGGCTTGCCCTTTAGGCGATCTCATAAGTACCAGGCAGCCAAAAAGGGCAGACAAGAGCGACCCTCCTATGACACCAATCTTCACCATCCCCATGAGTTCTGAGCCACTATGTTGATAGGCAAGTGATCCAATAAAAAGACTCATAGTGAAACCAACACCACAAATCAATGCAATACCATATACTTGGCTTAGCGTGACATTATAGGCTGCTAAGTAGTGTTTATATTTTACAAAATACCATAGAGGTAAAAATACACCAATCTGTTTCCCCAGGAACAATCCCAAAGCTATCCCTAATACAACAGTATGCGTAATGAGGCTGCTATCTAGCCCGATGAAGGTAACACCTGCATTGGCAAAGGCAAAAACTGGCAGTATAAAAAAAACCACCCATGGGTGCAGACCATTTTCCAGCTTCGACAGCGTGGAGTGGTTTTTTTCATCCGGTATCGTCATCGCAATGACAATGCCGGCCAGTGTCGCATGCACTCCAGACTTTAAGACAGCCGCCCAAAGGGCGACTCCTACCACCATGTAGAGGGATATACGCTTGCAGCCAAAAAAGTTTAATCCAATAAGTATGCTGGTGAAAATACCAGCCAAAATAATAGAAAGCATGGATAATTTTTGTGTATAAAAAATGCCAATAATCACGATCGCTCCAATATCATCAAAAATGGCGATGGCGGTTAGTAAAATTTTTAATGAGAAAGGAATACGTGAACCAAGTACGGAAATAATACCTAGAGTAAAAGCAATATCAGTAGCTGTCGGGATTGCCCATCCTTTTAAAAAGACTGGGTCATGTCTATTAAACAACGTGAAAATTAATGCTGGAACGACTAAGCCACATAGAGCCGTGATAGCAGGTACTATCACACTGGTTTTATTACTTAATATGCCTCGGTTAATTTCACGCTTGATTTCAAGCCCTACCAACATAAAGTAAATTGCCATTAAGCCGTCATTTATCCAATGTAACAATGATTTTTTAATCGAAAAATCACCAATGCTAACATCAGCCATAATATGAAGAACTTCATTGTAGTAGCCGCGAGCGGGGGAGTTTGCAACTGCAATTGCCAGCAATGCTGCAGCAAATAATAAAATCCCGCCTATTGTTTCAAGGTTATAAAAAGACTTGTCATTATTCATTAGGTAATAAATCGATTAATAATAGAATATATCAGTGTAATCGCTGTTTGATTGATTTAAAAGGA
>Ga0209024_1002569_pt1 | contig 10163 bp, 6 predicted proteins | sample AutmiccommunBRH5_FD_187380 | JGI IMG/M metagenome (GOLD analysis project Ga0209024, IMG submission 187380) | Deep subsurface microbial communities from Mt. Terri, Switzerland - Autotrophic microbial communities BRH/5 (SPAdes) (version 2) | ecosystem: Environmental > Aquatic > Deep subsurface >...
CATACAGCTCGCTCCAAGCACCCTGCCAATCGGGCGGCGCGGAGTTAACTCAGTAGATCTGGCTAAGCATGTAGAACCGATAGCGGAGAGCTGGCGGACGGGGGTTCAAATCCCCCCGGCTCCACCAATTTGTCTTCCCAGGAAGACCCAGAAAAGCCGTAAAGCCTAGAGAAATCAAAGCTTTACGGCTTTTTTCTTGCCCGCGTTTTCCCACCTAATCCCAGGGCATCCCACGGTTGACGGGGGCATATATGGGGGCATAAAACGCTCATCTGCTCGCTCGGAGAGGATGTGCCCCCAATGCCCCTGAAAGACGCAAACTGCCGCAACGCCAAGCCCCAGGACAAGCCGTACCGCCTGTACGACGAACAAGGTTTGTACCTTGAGGTACAGCCCAAAGGAGGCCGTTACTGGCGCTTGAAGTACCGCTTTCTGGGAAAGGAAAAACGCCTGGCTCTTGGCGTTTACCCAGAGGTCGGCCTGCAGGAGGCGCGGCGAAAACGTGATGAAGCTCGTGTCCAGCTCGCCAGCGGCCAAGACCCTTCACTGCAAAGACGCATGGCCAAGGTGGTCAGCCAGCTGGATCACCAGCACACCTTTGAGTCGGTTGCCACGCAGTGGCTGAGTATTCGCGAGTCATCCTGGGATCCGGAATACACCCGCACAGTGCGGCAGCGCCTTGAGCTCAATACTTTCCCCTGGCTGGGAAAACTCCCGATCAGCAGCATCAGCACGCCCATGCTGGTCGAAAACCTCCAGCGCATCATCAAGCGCGGCGCTCGCGAGACGGCGCGTCGTGTTGCCCAGATCTACAAACAGATTTTCGAGTTCGCCGAAGCAGCCGGTATTACCCCACCCAACCAAATCGGGAATCTCTCACGTACGCTCCCAGCCAAGCGGGTGAAGCACTTTGCCGCCGTGACCGATCCTGAAAAACTCGGCGCACTGCTTAAAGCACTGGATAGCTATAGCGGAACGATGCCTGTTTGTTGTGCACTCAAACTGGCCCCGTTGCTGTTCTGCCGGCCCGGTGACCTGCGCCACATGGAGTGGTCGGAGGTCAATCTGGATGCGGGCGAGTGGTTGATTCCCGGCCACAAGATGAAAGGGCTCACTGCCACCAAACAGGATCGTCCGGATCATTTGGTTCCCCTGAGCCAGCAAGCAATCGCTGTTCTGCGCGAGCTGAAACCACTCACCGGCAGACATCGATACGCCTTCCCCTCGGCACGAGGAGGCGATCGGCCGATGTCCAACAATGCCGTACTCAGCGCGTTACGCCGCATGGACATCAGCGGCGACGAAATGACTGGGCACGGCTTTCGTGCGACAGCGAGAACCATAGGTGCGGAGGTGCTGGGATTTCGCCCAGATCTCTTGGAGCATCAGCTCGCTCACACGGTAAAAAATCCGCTGGGACGTGCGTACGATCGAACCAGCTTCTTGCCAGAGCGGCGTGAAATGATGCAGATCTGGGCCGACTTTTTGGACTCGATAAAACGCTGAATGCAAGCACCCCCATCAGCCAGCGAGCCTTCAAGCTAATACGAGCACTATCTTATCGCTCCAGTACCGGCTGAATTGCTAAACTGCGCCGATTTGGCGCCTGTAATGCGCCGGACGCAGTCCAAAAGGAATTTCTACCGATGTCAGCCTTATCAGCTTTGCTGAATACCTACCGCAGCGCTTCTGTCACCGAACGCGAAAAAGGTACTTACTTCGAAGAGCTGGTTTGCACTTACCTGCGCAACGAAGCCACCTACCGCGACCTGTACGACAAGGTATGGACATATGCGGAATGGGCGAAGGAGCAAAGCCTCAGCGGCAAAGATGCGGGTATTGATTTAGTGGCTCGCACCCAGGGCACCGGCCAATACCACGCTATCCAGTGCAAGCTGTATGCCGAGGACTACAAAGTCCAGAAGAAGGACATCGACAGTTTCTTCACTGCCTCGGGCAAAACGCCGTTCTCGCACCGCGTCATCGTTACTACCACTAACAACTGGAGCGAGCACGCCGAGGATGCGCTACAAGGCCAGCAGCCTCCAGTTAGCAAGATCGACTTACAAGCGTTGGAAGACAGCCAAATTGACTGGGCCAAGTATCAACCCAATCAGGCAGTCGCCCTCAAAACCAAGAAGCAGCTACGCGATCACCAACAGACCGCCCTGAACGCCGTTGCCGCAGGCCTCAAGGAGGCCGAGCGTGGCAAGCTGATCATGGCTTGCGGCACCGGCAAGACCTTCACCAGCCTGAAAATTGCCGAGCAGCAGGCCGGCAAGGGCAAGCGTGTACTGTTCCTGGTGCCCAGCCTGTCACTGCTATCGCAAACCCTTACCGAATGGACGCAGGAAAGCGCCACCCCGCTCCACAGCTTTGCCGTCTGCTCCGACAGTGACGTAGGCAAGAAGCGTAAAGCAGAGGATGACGCGGTTCAGGTATTCACCCATGAACTGCGATACCCGGCCACTACCAAGGCAGATCGTCTCGCGGCGGAAATGCTCAAGCGTCACGATGCCGAGCACATGAGCGTGGTGTTCTCCACCTATCACTCCATCGATGTGATCAGCCGCGCCCAAGCTGATCATGGTCTAGCCGCTTTCGATCTGGTGATCTGCGACGAAGCACACCGCACCACGGGCGCCACCTTTGGCGACGATGACGAAAGCAACTTTGTGCGCGTTCATGATGCCGACTACATCCGCGCCACCAAGCGTCTGTACATGACCGCCACGCCGCGCATCTATGGCGACAACGCCAAGCTCAAGGCTGAGTCCGGCGAAGTCACACTGTGCTCGATGGATGATGAGGCGCTGTACGGCAAAGAGCTGTTCGTCATCAACTTCTCCGAGGCCGTTCAGCGCGGCCTGCTGACTGACTACAAGGTGCTGGTACTCACCGTCGAGGAGAGCACCATCAGCCGCCGCCTTCAGGAGATGCTGAAGGACGAGAACAACCAGCTCAAGGTAGACGACGCCGCCAAGATAGTCGGTTGCTGGAAGGCGCTGGCCAAGCAGGGACTGGCCGAAAACCTGGTGGGTGATGATCAGCCCATGAAGCGCGCTGTCGCTTTCTGCCAAGTCATCTCGCCCAACTACAAGGGCACCAAGCACAAGGTCAGTTCTGTCAACATCGCCAGCATGTTCCAATCGGTGGTGGAGGCTTATCAGGAGTCAGAAAACATCGATGAAGCCTCACGCATCATATGCGAAGCCGCACACGTCGATGGCGGCATGAATGCCAGCGCCAAGGAAGCCAAACTCAACTGGCTCAAGGAAGAACCGCCAGCCAACACCTGCCGCATCCTCAGCAACGTGCGCTGCCTGTCTGAAGGTGTGGACGTACCGGCGCTTGACGCCGTGCTCTTCCTCACGCCGCGTAATTCCCAAGTCGACGTGGTGCAATCCGTTGGCAGGGTAATGCGCAACGCACCGGGCAAGAAGCGTGGCTATGTGGTGCTGCCGGTGGTCATTCCTGCCGGAATGGAGCCCCACGAAGCGCTCAACGACAACCAGACCTATAAGGTGGTCTGGCAGGTGCTTCAGGCACTACGCTCGCATGACGACAGTTTCGACGCCATGGTCAACAAGCTCGACCTGATCGGCTCTGACCCGCGCAAGATGGAAGTCATCGCCATCACCGACAAGGCCGAGAAAAAGGCCAGGAAAGCTAGCGGCACGAGCAACGGCCAGGCAGGCAAAGGCCAGTACGGCATTGGTGAGAAACACGCTAAGTACGATGTCGAAGGCCAGATGACCCAGCAAGCCGAGCTGGCCTATGAGGTGGGGGAAATCGAGAAGGCCATCTACGCCAAGATCGTCGACAAGTGCGGCAACCGCCACCACTGGGAAGACTGGGCCAACGATATCGCCAAGATCGCCCGCACCCACATCGACCGCATCCAGGGCATTTTGGAGAACCCTGAATACACCCAGGAGAGAGCGACTTTCGAGGCCTTCGCCGCTGAGCTACGCGATGATCTCAACGACAGCATCAGCGATGGCGAGATCGTCGAAATGCTCGCCCAGCACCTGGTAACCAAGCCAGTGTTCGATGCACTGTTCGATGAATACAGCTTTGCCAGCCACAACCCCATGTCCAAGGCCATGCAAGGCGTGCTGGACGCGCTACATGAGCACCACCTGGCCAAGGAAGCCGATACCCTGGAGAAGTTCTACGCCAGCGTGCGTCAGCGTGCTGCCGGCATCGACAACGCCCAGGGTAAGCAGAAGATCATCGTTGAGCTGTACGACAAGTTCTTCCGCAACGCCTTCCCCAAAATGACCGAGCGCTTGGGCATCGTTTACACCCCAGTCGAAGTGGTGGACTTCATCCTCCACAGCGTCAACCACCTGCTGCAACAGGAGTTCGGCCAAACCCTGGGCAGCAAGGGCGTCCACATCATCGACCCGTTCACTGGCACCGGCACCTTCATCACCCGCCTGATCCAGTCTGGCCTTATCAAGCCGGAAGAGTTGCCGCACAAATACCGGCACGAGATCCACGCTAACGAGCTGGTACTACTGGCCTACTACATCGCCGCCATCAATATCGAAGCGGCCTACCATGGCGAAGTAATCGACGAGTACGCCCCGTTTGAAGGCATCTGCCTAACCGATACCTTCCAAATGTATGAGAAGGACGACCTCGTAGACGCACTGCTGGAGGACAACAGCGCCCGGCGTAAGCGGCAGAAGGATTTGGATATACGCGTGATTGTGGGCAATCCGCCTTATTCAGTCGGCCAAGGTGACGCCAACGCCAACAACGCTAACGTCCCTTATCCAAGCTTGGATGAGCGCATTCGAACAACCTATGCCGCTCGTTCAGACGCGAACAACAAAAACGCACTCTATGACAGCTATATCCGCTCCATTCGCTGGGCCAGTGACCGTATTGGCGATGCCGGCATCATCGGTTTCGTTACCAACGCAGGCTTCGTAGAAGCCAATACTGCAGATGGCCTACGCAAGTGCCTGGTGGATGAGTTCTCCAGCCTCTATGTGTTCCACCTACGTGGTAACCAGCGGACCAGTGGCGAAACCTCACGTAAGGAAGGCGGGAAGATTTTTGGTAGTGGCAGCCGTGCCCCAATTGCCATCTCGCTACTGGTCAAGAACCCCGAAGCGGTAACCCACGGCCAGATCTATTTCCACGATATTGGCGACTATCTAAGCCGCGAAGAAAAGCTGGAGAAGATCGTCAGCTATGCCAGTGTGGCCGGCATCCCGGATTGGCAGCAAGTAGTTCCTGATGAGCACGGTGACTGGTTGAAGCAACGCGATAACAGCTTCGGCCAGTTCATCGTATTAGGTGACAAGGACGACAAGAACGCGTTGGCGATGTTCGCTAACTACTCCAGCGGTGTGAAATCCCAACGGGATGCTTGGGCCTATAACGCTGGAAAATCCAAGCTGGGTGCCAACATGAGCAGCATGATTGGCTTCTATAATAACGAGGTATCGCGTTTCAACGCTGCGCATCCAAAGCTGGATACTAAGGCCAGGCAGGAGCAGGTCGATGACTTCATTGATACTGACCCGACGCGTATTAGTTGGACACGTGCATTGAAGCAAGACTTGGGCAAGAACCGTAGCTATAGCTTTGACCCTGATTGCATAGTGCGTAGCCTTTATCGCCCTTTCACCAAACAGTGGCTTTACTTCAATCGCCGTTTCAATGAAATGGTCTACCAAATGCCTCGCATTTTCCCGCACGCAAAAGCTGAGAACTTGCTGATCATGGTTAAGCAGCGTCCTGCTGAAGGTAGTCAGCTTGCTCTGATGGTAAATTGCCCACCTGAATTGCAGAGTGACGGCGGCACACAATGCTTCCCCCTCTACCTTTACGACGAAGCCGCCCAGGCCTCAAAAGACGACCTCTTTGCCGAACCAGTAGAAAGTGGCCTGCGCCGCCGCGACGCCATCACCGACGCTGGTCTTGCTCACTTCAGCAACGCTTATCCAGGCGAGCAAATCAGCAAGAAAGACCTGTTCTACTACGTTTACGGCATTCTGCATTCGCCAGACTACCGCGCGCGCTACGCCGACAACCTGAGCAAGGAACTGCCACGCATTCCGGCCGTGAAGAAAGCCACCGACTTCTGGGCGTTCAGTAAGGCTGGGCGCGCTTTGGCCGACCTTCACCTGAACTACGAAACCGTCGAGCCATACCCTCTGACTATCGAGGCCAAAGGCACACTCTCCGCCGCTGACTACCGAGTGGAGAAGATGAAGTTCGTCAAGAAGGGCGACAAAACCACTGTCATCTATAACCACCGCATCACCCTCAAGGGCGTTCCTGAAGCGGCCTGGGATTACGTGGTCAACGGAAAAGCAGCCCTGGACTGGGTGATGGAGCGCCAGGCCGTGCGCCCAGACAAAGCCAGCGGCATCGTCAACGACGCCAACGACTGGGCTGTGGAAACCATGGGTAACCCCAGGTACCCGCTTGAACTGTTCCAGCGAGTGGTCACCGTCAGCCTGGAGACCCAGAAAATCGTCAAGGCGCTGCCCAAACTCGATATCGGCACAGAGGACTAGTTGAGCCCGATAGAACGCTGAGCATTCAGTCAACTACTGCCTTGGTTGGGCCACCCTTTCCCAACCAAGGCAGAGCATCTGCTGATTGCCAGCCCGGCACTCTCATGTTAAAAAGTGTCCGTCCCAAGCGGTCTCTATCGATCCGCAACGGTCCGCCACGTCGCTCCGGTAACGACGTTAAAAACTTTCGCCTCGTTCGCATCCGCTGAACGGGCCGCATCAACTTCCATCGGTTGATCTGTGCATCCGGCCTGAACGGCTTCATTCCGTTCGGCCCCTAGAAGCCTCACGGCCTAGAATTTCTGTAGCCCACAACGACCTCCGACGCTACCGAACATTAATCTCGGAAACGCGCATATTCCTATGCGTGTGGCAAATGCCCGTGCTCGCTATATAGCCAGCCGATATCCGTCTTTTACCCTTTTTAGCAGTAGTGCCGGAGGACGCTGCCTCACGCTTCAGGACCTAGGACTCAAACCTATGGCAATGCACGTTAGCAACTCTGACGACGTCGGCGACGATGACAAAATTCTTCGTTTGCGCGATGTCGAGGCAATCGTCGGCCTAAAACGCTCAACGATCTATCGCAAAATATCGGAAGGCCTTTTCCCGCGACAGCGCCTTTTGTGCGGCTCCAGCGTCGGTTGGCGTAACAGCGAAGTCCAAGCTTGGATTCGGCAAAGGGAGGCGCTGTAATGCAGCGCCGAACACCTCAACAGCCAGGCTGGATGGTAGAACTCACAGCAGCGGTCGATATTCCAGCGGAAAAAATCCAGTGGATTTGGCCAGGCTGGCTGCCAAAGGCAAAGTTATCCATTCTTGCCGGCGCAGGTGGATGCGGCAAAACCACGCTGGCAATATCGCTGGCCGCCACGCTCAGCAGAGGTGGTGACTGGCCAGACGGCAGCAAATGTGAGGCAGCAGGCAACATCGTAATCTGGAGCGGCGAGGATGGTATCGCTGACACGATCATTCCCCGCCTTACGGCTGCAGATGCAGACCTAACCCGCGTGCACATTATCGAGGGGCTCAGAGATCAACGTGGGAACAGACGACAGTTTGATCCTGCAGCCAACTTTTCCCTTTTGGATGAAGCGGCCGCAAGGATTGACGGCGTTTCATTGCTGATTTTCGACCCACTGATCAATCTCATTCGTGGGGATATGCACCGGGCAAACGAAGTTCGGCAGGGGCTACAAATGGTAGTGGATTTCGCAGAGCAGCATTGTTGCGCTGTCCTCGGTATATCTCACCTGAGCAAAGGTACATCCCAGTCATCCGTAGCTGATCGCGTAATCGGCAGCCAGGCATTCTCAGCACTTGCTCGCACGGTACTGGTGGCTGGGAAAGCTCAAAATTCCGAAGCGCGAGTGCTTGTCCGACCGAAATCCAACGTCTCGATTGATAGTGGGGGGATAGAGTACTTCGTTGAGCCCATAGTGATAAACGAGCAGTTGGAAACAACCTGCATCCGGTGGGGAGAGGCCGTCGAAGGTAGTGCTGAAACTATTTTGGCGGATATCGAGCGAGCGGACGGCGAAAGACCAGTATCAGCTACTCAGGAGGCGTGCAGCTTTCTTGAGGAGACGTTGCAAGCTGGGCCTGTTGCAATCAATGCATTGATGGCTTTAGCTGAAGAACGTTGCATTTCTTCGGCGTCACTTCGCAGAGCCCAGAAACAGCTAGGTATACGTTCACACAAAGCAGGTATGCAGGGCGGATGGGCATGGGAGCTTCCCACCGCTCCCTGAAGGCGCTCAACGCACGTCGAAGGTGCTCAATACTTGTGTTGAGCACCTTCGTTTTTATTGAACGCCTTCGACTCGCGAGAGAGTCTGTATGCCTGACTCTGCAGATAAAATCCCGGCACGCCGGTCGCATAGGTCAACCACGACTACTTCCCAATGAAATAGAGATTGCCGTTCTTGTTGTAAATCGCGGCAGGTCGGAAGTCCTTAGGCCAATTCCGTCCAGGATAGTATGCATACATCCATTCGGGCAGGTGACGAGCAATACCCGCCAGCGCATCCATGCCGTCCTTATCAGCTCTGCTAGCGTCAGCAAATAGTTCGCCTGAGGGATCTGTCAGGAAAATCGGGCCGTAGGCTTTCTCTGACGAAATGAATGCTGGCGCAGCGCTCACCGGAGCGTCGAACGGCGCGGGGTTCCCAGCAGCCAAATCTGCAAGCCTGTCGTATTTCTTGCCTGATCCGTCAGCATACTTAGCCGGCTCATGACGCAACTTTGAGATTTTTCCACCGAAGTATTTCTCTCTCGCATCCAGCCAGGCCGACCTGACCAACGCAGATGCCTCCTTTGGGTTAGACGCCAGCTCCTCAGGCACCCACGCAGCAACCTGGTAGTGATAGACAGGACCAGCACTGCCACCACCCAGCAAGAACAACCCGACGCCAAGAGAGGCTGCTCCTGCGCTGCTAAATCCTGTGGGTGGGGATACGTACCCCAAACCTGCCGTCGCTAGACTTCCAGAGCCCCCCGACCGCAGCGCGCTCAAGTTATCTACTTCACTCCCGACCATTTCCCTTGGAATATCGCGCTGACCATCGATGCGCATGGCTTCCAGAACCAGCATGGCATCGGACCATTTCTCACGAGGAACCTCTTTAGGTTCTGGCAACGTGATCTTCGGGGTGCTGGAGCAACCAACCAGCGCAGCCAGTAGCAAGGTACCAACGCATCCCTTCACAGAAAAAAGCACCGACATGAAAACTCCCTATTTATTCAGTGGTAGCCCGGCACACGTAGTACGCCGGGGGCATCCTTCATTTGCCTGCCAGGTCATAGCGCCCAAAATTATCTGGGCAACTTCAGCGGAAAATACCACCACCACTTAAACGACCGCAGATGATTTCGGCGAACCGACGTAGCGGTAAAGCGTTGTTCGAGAAACGCCATACCGTCGAGCCACATCGGTTACCTGTATCTCAGGATCTCTGAGAAGAGCTCGTATCTCACGTACCTGACGATCATCCAGCACAGGCTTGCGCCCACCTTTTCTTCCACGGGCACGAGCCGCAGCCAGTCCTGCACGGGTTCGCTCTCGAATGAGGTTGCGCTCGAACTCAGCCAGGGCAGCGAATACATGAAATATCAGCTTGCCGGCAGCGCTGGTGGTTTCAATTCGTTCGGTTATGGACTCGAAGGCCACCGTCTCCTGCTCTAAGCGACTGACGACCCCAACCAGATCAGGCAGAGAGCGCCCGAGACGATCCAGTCGCCACACGACCAAAGTGTCCCCGCTGCGCAAAGCCTTGAGGCAATGCCCCAGCTCCGGCCTGTCCGCTGACTTGCCGCTCATTGTCTCTTCGTAAACTACGGAGCACCCAGCCAAGGCAAGTGCATCTCGCTGCAGGTCGAGATTCTGATCATCAGTCGAAACTCGGGCGTACCCAATCCGCTTTCCCATACGTTTTTCTCACTCTGATTTCGGTATGAGAAAAGTGACAGGAAAGCGGGAAATCCCAAGCCCAGAATGTCACTTTCAGAAGGCGACAGCACGAAATATCAAAAGTCGACCGCACGGTCTTTTCTGACGTTGGAGTCGCCTCAGAAAACGGAAAATAAAGCACGCTAAGGCGTAGTTCCCTCGGGCTACACCGC
>Ga0209024_1002578_pt1 | contig 10117 bp, 10 predicted proteins | sample AutmiccommunBRH5_FD_187380 | JGI IMG/M metagenome (GOLD analysis project Ga0209024, IMG submission 187380) | Deep subsurface microbial communities from Mt. Terri, Switzerland - Autotrophic microbial communities BRH/5 (SPAdes) (version 2) | ecosystem: Environmental > Aquatic > Deep subsurface >...
CATAAGAAATACGCGACGAAAACGCGATGGCGCGGTTGGCGGGGATGGTCCATGGCGTCGTCGTCCAGATCACAACGCTGGCGCCGCGCAATGCCGCAACCTCCGATGTGACTACAGGAAATTTCACCCAGATCGTATTCGACACATGATCGTGATATTCGACTTCGGCTTCAGCCAGCGCGGTTTTTTCCACCACCGACCACAGCACGGGTTTTGATCCGCGATACAAACCACCATTCATCACGAATTTAATGAATTCGCGCACGATCTGAGCCTCGGCGTCATAGGCCATGGTGCTATAGGGATGCTCCCAGTCGCCGAGCACCCCCAGGCGCTTGAATTCCTCGCGCTGCACATTGATCCAGTTGGCGGCGAACTCGCGGCATTCCTTACGGAATTCCACCAGCGGCACTTCGTCCTTGTTCTTGCCGGCCTTGCGGTACTTTTCTTCAATCATCCATTCGATCGGCAGGCCATGACAATCCCAACCCGGCACGTAAAATGCGTCAAAGCCCATCATCTGGCGCGAGCGGTTGATGATGTCCTTGAGAATTTTATTCAGTGCATGCCCCATATGCAGATGGCCGTTCGCATAGGGGGGACCGTCATGCAGAATGAATTTCTCACGGGTTTTGGCATCCGCACGCAAGCGCCCGTGCAGATCAACGGTCGTCCAACGGGCAAGCCATTCCGGTTCACGCTGGGGCAGACCCGCGCGCATGGGAAAATCGGTTTGCGGCAGAAAGATCGTATCTTTATAGCCCGGGCGGTTTTGATCTTTGGTGTCGGACATCTTGTATTGTTTTATTCCTGAAGAGCGGTCTTGCGAACGCTGATTTCGACCCGGAGTTAGCCGGATTGCTCAATTTTTCACATGCCGGAGCCGACAATTCGTGCCGATAAAGCATGGATATCGCCCTGAAAGCAACAGCCCGGTACATAGAAGGCTACTTGCCGCCGGCTGCTTCGATTATCTGCGCAATCCTGCTTCGGCGCGCGTCCCGGGCATGCCACAGGGCGGTATGCCCGGCATAATCTGTCGCGTTCAGGTCGACGCCGGAGCCAAGCAACGATTGTACGGCATCCACCGCCCCCACCCGGGCGGCCTTTATCAGGGCCGTTTCGCCCTGCCGGTCCTGATGGTTGGGGTCGGCTTTGTGCTCCAGCAGCATATGGACCATGCTGCCCTCGCCGGCCTGGGCTGCGGCAATCAGCGCAGTCTTTCCCGAGGATTTTTCGAACAAGTCGGGATTGGCGCCCTTTTCCAGCAGGAATCGCAATACCGCAATATTTCCGGACTGGGCCGCTAAAAGGACCGCTGGCGCACCACGCCCGGTACGGCTGTTAACGCTGTCGCCCCGCAGAAAAGCACCACGCGCCTCGGCCAAACCGCCAGATTGCGCGGCATCAGTGATTTTCATCCCCTGCCAACCCGGGGAAGATCCATCCTCGGAGCGGGGAATAGCGTCGCCATAGCTGCGCTTCGCAGTGCCTTCGTCCCGGTGCCTCGAAACCTGCGCAACGCTTTCACGGTATCCAACAGCTATCAGCAGGGCCGTCAGCAGCATAACCCTGATTATGGCCATCTTTTTCATATTATCGGCCTCTTCTTGCATATTTTTACTGCATCAGTATATATGCGGCGCATGTCTGCATCCACTATTCGCATATCAGTTTTTGTCATAATTGGCCTCGCGTTGCTAGCGGCTGCGGGCCTTTGGTGGCGGCAGGGCGCTCCGGCCGTTTTCGAGACCGCCAACACACCGGTGCGCCAGAGCGGTGCGGCGGCCATCGGCGGTCCGTTTTCACTTACCGATCATCGTGGCAATAAGGTTACCGAGGCCGCTCTGACAGACCATTTAACCCTGGTTTATTTCGGCTACGCGTCCTGTCCTGATGTGTGCCCCACCGAATTACAGGATATTGGCGCAGCACTGGATTTGCTTGCGGCCAGCAATCCCGCGAAAATCGAGGATGTGCAGGCGTTGTTCATAACCGTTGATCCGGCCCGCGATACGGTCACGGCCCTTGCCGATTATATGACGAACTTTCACCCAAAAATTTCCGGTCTGACCGGCAGTGCGGAAGAGGTTGCGGCCGCAGCCAAAGCCTACCGGGTTTATTTCAGCAAATTTGATGAGGCGGAAGAGTCAGATTCCTACCTGATGGATCATTCCAATATCATTTATCTGATGGGACGCGATGGGGAGTTTGTTGCGCATTTCGGATATGGCGCGTCGGCCGAACAGATCGCCGCCAAGCTGCGCGAGTTTCAGAGATAAGCCTGTTTACGCCAGAATATCGAGAAGCTTGCCGTTTAATTCGTCTTCTGTTTGCAGCAGCTTAACCGCAGCCTTGAAGTCATATTTACTTGCAATGATGTCGACAAGCTCGCTGGCCACATTGACCTCCGACTGTTGCACATTTTCGGTCTGGCGCGCATCGGGACGGGGTTTGTCGGTTTTGGTCACACGCACGACCGGGCCAACCACGGTGGATATCTGCTCCGCCTGCAGCGGCGCATAGCCGCGGCTGTTGGCATTGGCGATATTCTCGGCGCTGGCTGCAAAGCGAACCCCCGCAGCGCGGATGCCGGAAACAGCGATGTTGGAAATATTGGTCATAGAGGAGAAATGGGTATCCGCATCCGATGAGACAAGTTCATCCGTCACATGTTGGTGGATATGGCTATAGCCCGGCGATACACGGAAACCAGGTAAAAGCTCAAAAACATGGTTAAGAAAAGCTCCTGCAACTCACTTGCCCGGATGTCGAAGGGAAAAGGCGGGGCCTCGCCCATAGAAAAAAACAGATATTCAGGCAGGCGGACAACGCCAACCAGAAATCCTGCCATCATGCAGGCGCGCGGCGGCAACACCCAGTAACGCCAATTTTCCGGCCCGCCGGCTCGCACCATCCCGGCCGCAATCAGCAGCGGGGTAAAAAACCCGCCTGTCACCGCCCACACCCACAGGGCGATTCGCGGTTTCTGATCCAGCCAACTGCTCATATTGTGCAGGTTGGTTTCATTCTGATCGTTCAATGAACCAATGGTTTCGGGGGTTTCCCAGTTGAAAAAATGCTGTCCCCAGCTAATTTCTTCGCCTGCGAAATAAAATGCGCCCAGCCCATGCAGCACAAACCAGATGATGATCCAGGATTGCGGAAAAACGCGGCGATAGTGTATTAACATGATCCCGCAAAAAATTGCAGGCAACAGCAGCAACGGGGTTAAGTTTTCGATAATTCCACGCTCGCCCTCCACCCATTGCAGATAGAAATCCAGATCAACATAGCGCGTGAGATAAAATACCGGCAGTACAGCAGGCGCGGCAATCAGCCATAGCCAGCGCGGCAGAAAATTCCGTTCCGTATCTGATTGCATATCCCCCCCTTATGAACTGCTCTCGCCGGCCGCCAGCCAGAGATAACCATTCATTTATCCCTTTCACATTAAACTTGATAGCGCCGTAACCGTTTCAACCTTCAACTGCGCGTCACGCGAACTGGAATCACTGATATGGACGCAAACACCGGCATAAAGCAATGGATTGCAATATGCATGACGGTCTGCTGGATAGTTGTGATCCAGCCGTCAATATCGCATGCGGAGCCAGCGCAGCATGGAGAGGGAGGCAAGGTAGAAGGGCGCCCCGCAGCACCCGCGTTTATGACGATGCCGCCACTGCATATTCCTGTTGTAAAAAACAATAGAATAGCCGGGCACCTGATGGTGGATATGGTGCTTGACGTCGCCACCGACGAAGCAGTTCTCGACGTGGCTGAAAACCGCATACTCTTGTCAACGGGCTATACGGCTGCACTTGGCAAATGGGCCAGAACCTTCCAGGATGCGCGGGCGCCCGCGAATGTGATCGCCATAAAAGGCCAGTTGCAGAATGTGACTAATGAAGTCCTAGGCCGCACAGACGCTATTGTGCTTCTGCAAAGCGCAATGTTGCGCAGGTAATACAAACTACAGGGCCCGAAAGCCGACAGAAAAACGCGCACCAAGAATTTTTCCCTCGGCGTCGCGCCGGTTTTCCGCACTTAGACTGCCGCCATAGGCCTCGGTGATTTGCCGCGAAATACTAAGCCCCAGACCTGAATGACGGCCGAATGCTTCACCATACGGGCGCTCTGTATAAAACCGCTCAAATACGGTTTCCAGATTCTCCGGCGGAATGCCCGGCCCCTCGTCGTCGATAGTGACAATCACGTCCCTTCCGCTGCGTACCAGTTTTACTGTAATCGCACTGCCCTGGGGGCTGAATGACGCGGCATTTTCAAGCAGGTTGCGCATCACCTGACCGATACGGCCTTCTCCACCCAGTACGACAAAGCGGTCACCAGACGCTATTTCGAGACGTATTTGCGGCATGTCGTCACGGGTTTCCGAAAAGATCTCGATCAGCGCGCCAAGCAGGCTCGCCAATTCCACGGGCTCTACGGGCGCGCGCGAAAGCTGTGCGTCCAGGCGCGAGGCCTGGGAAATATCCGTGATAAGACGGTCAAGCCTTCGCACATCGTCCTGCAGAATGCCCAACAATTTGTCGCGCGTTTCCTGATCCCTTGCGCGCGGCATGCTTTCCACAGCGCTGCTGATCGAACTAAGCGGGTTTTTTATTTCATGCGCGACATCCGCGGCGAAATGTTCATTGGCGTCTATACGGTCATATAGCGCTGCCGTCATATCAATAAGCGCTGCCGACAGGTCGCCAATTTCGTCATTGCGCCTGCTAAAGTCGGGAATGGTGGAACGTCCTCCCTTGCGGTTGCGCACATTCTCGGCGGCGTCGGCAAGTCGGCGGATTGGCCGCACAATTGTGCCCGCCATCACCACCGCCATCACCACTGCGATCACCAGCGCCACCAGGAACACTTCCAGAATGGAGCGCCGTTCCGCGCGCACAATTTCGTTAATGTCACCGGCTTCGGTTGTCAGCATCAGACTGCCAAGCACCCTTTTGAAGCGCTGTACTGGAACAGCAACGCTCAGGATCGGCTCGCGCATGCTGTTTTCGCGCACTGTATTGGCGGGCTGCCCCTGCAAAGCCAGAATTACTTCGACAAATTCGGTGCCGCGTAAATCTTCCGATTCCCGATATAGTGGGCGCTGCCCGGCGGTAAGACGATTGCTCAGGCTCGTATAAAATTTCTCGATGCGGTCGGCAATGCGTTGGCTCAGGCGCGGCGCCTCAAGCGCATAACTGCGTACCGGCTCGGGCAATATTCTCTCACGGCTGTCAACGATCAGCATGCCGTCCTTCCGAAAAATACGGGCGCGTGTCTGGGTCGGCAAAACCAGGCGATTGAGAATCTGCGCCGCTAACGCAGGATTTATGCGGTCAACATCAAGACTACGCGCAGATGTAAATGCAATGGCGCTGGCGATAATTTCCGCCTGTGTGGTCAAAGATTCGATACGGGTTTCGATCAGGCCGGTGCGAAACTGATTGAGATAGAGCGCGCCCCCAGCAAAAAGCCCCAGACCAACGACATTGACGATAAGAATCTGCCGGGTCAGCGACGAAAATGGCCGTCGTTTTCGCCGTCTGACCGCAGGCGCAGGCGCAGGCGTACGCCGGCGCAGACCACGCTTCAGACGCACATATGGCTTTCTAATAATGGAAGTAATTTTCAGCTGCGGCTTCCCGCTTCATTATACCGATAGCCAACCCCATACAGAGTTTCAATGGCCGAGAAGGAGTCATCCACTACCTTGAATTTTTTGCGCAGCCGCTTGATATGGCTGTCGATGGTGCGGTCATCCACATAGACTTGATCGTCATAGGCCACATCCATCAACTGATCGCGGCTTTTGACATGGCCGGGGCGCTGCGCCAGCGCCTGTAAAAGCAGAAACTCCGTTACGGTAAGCGTTACGTCCTCCCCGTCCCAGGTGCAGGCATGGCGCTGTGGATCAAGCACCAGCTTGCCGCGAACCATGGGTTTGACGTCTTCCGCCCCGGCTTCACCGTACCCGGCGCCGGCGTCGGTACGCCTTAATACGGCGCGGATACGTTCAATCAGCAGCCGCTGTGAAAATGGTTTGCGGATATAGTCGTCGGCGCCCATTTTCAGGCCCAGGACCTCGTCCACTTCATCATCCTTGGACGTCAGAAAGATAACCGGAAAGCTGCCTTTTATGCGCAACCGGCGCAGCAGTTCCATACCGTCCATGCGGGGCATCTTGATATCCAGAACGGCCATATCGGGCGGATTGGCGTCCAGCGCTGACAGGGCCGTCGCGCCATCGGTATAGGTGCGGACATGAAAACCTTCGGCTTCCAGGGCAATGGTCACCGACGTAAGAATGTTCTGATCATCGTCTACTAGCGCTATCATAGGCATGAATAGATTCCCGTCTGTTGAAACCTGGAGCGGCAATCAGGCAAAGGTTTGCCGCAACTAAGCCGGAATTGTGGCGAAATATAGCTGATTTCACGCATTTCGTTTATATCTAATCCATGCCCGTAGAAACACCATCAGATAATAGCCAACGCGCCGCCAACGCCCGTGCGCTGGTGCGTGGCGCACGCACGGCGGCGCTCAGCACACTTCTGGCCAACGATGGTGCGCCTTATGGCAGCATGGTACTGAGCGCCACATGTCCGGATGCGTCCCCCGTTTTGCTGCTATCGAAGCTGGCGGTGCACACACAAAACCTGCTTCACGACCCCCGCGCCACACTCTTGTATGATGCGGCAAGTTCTCTGAATGACCCATTGACGGGTGCCCGGCTTAGCCTTGTCGGATGCATCCGGCCAATACCGGCCGAGGCCACGACCGCGTGCCGGACACGATTCCTGGCCAGACACCCCTCTGCCGCCGCATATGTCGATTTTGCGGATTTCAGTTTTTACCGTCTGGCGCCGGATCGCGCCCATTTAGTGGCGGGATTTGGCCAAATTAACTGGATCGAAGGGGCCGATATGCTGTTATCGCAGGAGCAATGGGCGGCGCTGGCGGAGGCCGAATCGGACATTCTTGCCCATATGAACTGCGATCATGCAGACAGCGTTGCCCTGTATGCGCACAAGCTGCTCGGGCAAGCCGCCGGACCCTGGCAGATGGTTGGATGTGACCCGGAAGGCTGCGACCTGGAATTGGCCGGCACGCTGGTGCGCCTGCCATTTACCGCGATGATCTGTACGCCAGGGCAGGTGCGCCAGGAACTGGTCCGGTTCAGCCAATTAGCGCGGACAGATAACCCTTTATAATTAAAAGCTTACGGTAAATATTAACAGCTTGTTAAAATATCCTGAATTAGTGTGACTGTGATTACTGCGAAATCAGAAAAATTTTGTCATACTTGCATATGAAACGGGTTATCTCACTTGCGGCAGGCCCGGCAGACTATTATTTTGCCCGATACTTTGTTTTAATCGGGCAATGAAACATTATATGACTGTGCATAACAATCATTCCAGATGAGCTGGTTAAACACTGGTTAGATTTTGTAGTTTTGATTAATATACGATTAGCTGCGGCGCTTAGAACGACTGTGGCCTCGGGGAGAAAAGAGTGAAACATTCAGGACGCTTTGTCAGCAGATCTGGTCTCGAAAAACAGGGCATCTCCAAGGCGCGAATGGTGCACTGGAACGATTGCGCGGCTACATTGTATCAAATGGCTGTGGAACGTGAGGAAGGCCTCGTTGCTGAATGTGGCCCCCTCGTTGTACGTACCGGCGCCCATACCGGCCGCTCGGCGCAGGACAAGTTCACGGTGCGCGACGCCACGACCGAAAAACATGTCTGGTGGGACAATAACAAACAAATGACGCCGGAGCATTTTGCGGCGCTTCACAAAGATATGCTGGCCTATACCAAAGACAAGGAATTGTGGGTACAGGACCTGTATGGCGGCGCCGATCCCAAAACGCGGCTGAATGTTCGCATCATTACTCAGCATGCCTGGCACTCGCTGTTCATCCGGCATTTGCTGGTGGAACCTGAACTGCAGGAACTGGCGGCCTATGTTCCCGAATTCACGATATTGCATTTGCCGGATTTCGAGGCCACGCCAGCGCGCCATGGCGGGCGCTGCGAAACCATGATCGCCGTCAATTTTGCCGAACGCACCGTGCTGATTGCAGGCACCAGCTATGCCGGTGAAATCAAGAAGTCGGTCTTCACCATTCTCAATTATCTGCTGCCGGAGCGCGGCATCATGCCCATGCATTGTTCAGCGAATGTTGGGCCGAACGGCGATTCCGCTATTTTCTTCGGACTGTCCGGCACCGGCAAGACAACACTGTCGGCCGATGCCAGCCGCACCCTGATCGGTGATGATGAGCATGGCTGGGCCGACGGAACAGTGTTTAATTTTGAAGGCGGCTGCTACGCCAAGATGATCCGTCTGTCGCCGGACGCCGAACCTGAAATTTATGCCACCACGCGCATGTTCGGAACGGTGCTGGAAAATGTGGTGATCGATCCGGTGACCCGCAAGCTTGATCTGGACGATGACAGTTATGCGGAAAATTCGCGTGGCGCATATCCAACAACTTACATCCCCAATGCCAGCCGCACGGGCGTCGCCCATGGCAACCCCAAAAACATCATCATGCTGACGGCGGATGCGTTTGGCGTTCTGCCCCCGATCGCAAAACTTACCCCAAGCCAGGCCATGTATCATTTCCTGTCCGGTTACACGGCACGGGTTGCGGGTACCGAGAAGGGCGTGACGGAACCGTCGGCCACTTTCTCCACCTGTTTTGGCGGCCCGTTCATGCCGCGCCATCCCAGCGAATATGGCAATCTGCTGCGCGATAAAATTGCCGCCCAGCATGTGGATTGCTGGCTGGTGAATACCGGCTGGACCGGCGGCGCCTATGGGGTCGGCAAGCGCATGCCGATCAGGGAAACCCGCGCCTTGCTGGCAGCGGCGCTGGATGGCTCGCTTGCTAAGGCGGGCATGCGGCTGGACCCGAATTTTGGTTTTCAGGTGCCGATAGCTGTTCCGGGCGTGGATAATTCAATACTGGATCCCCGCAGTACGTGGACGGACAAGGCGGCCTATGACGCCCAGGCAAAAAACCTTGTTGCCATGTTCGTCAAGAATTTCGAGAAATTTGCCAACCATGTAGGTGAGGACGTTCGCGCCGCAGCACCCAGCGCCGCGTGAAGCGGCGTACTGAGACAAGCGCCGCCATATGAAACGGCGCCTGATCATATGGCTGGCAGTGGTTGCAGTGGTCGGTACGGGGGTTGTTGTGGCGGTCGGGCTCGTGCACAAGGATTACGATCTCAACACCCGTGTCACTATCGCCGCTACGCCGGACAAAGTTTGGCAAGTGCTGAATGATTTTCCCAACTATGCGCAATGGAACCCGCATCTGCGCGCCGTTGACGGGCAGCCGCAACCGCATAGTTCAACACGCCTGGAAGAAATCTTTCCCGATGGACGTGAAGTGGTGCGCCAAATTGGCATGAAAAGTATGGCCAAAAATTATGAATTCATTTGGGAAGGAGATTTATCTCCCGCACCGCACATGTTGACGGCCAAGCGAAAATTGATCATGACCTCTTCAGAGGACGGGGGTACTATTTTACGTCACGAAATAGAATTTCGCGGCTGGTTGTCCGGGCCGTTATCACACGAGGTATTTTCGCGTTATGCTGAGTCTATGGCTGCGATGAACGCGGCTTTGGTCCAGCGTGTGGAACAGCCAGAATAGGTTGCCAGGGTGGACCCATTATCCATTTGGTTTGCGGATAGTTAGCTTACGCAGTGCTCGGAACATATAATTCCGGGCATTCCGCCTCAATACCCGCTATTCAATCTCTTCTGTAGGATAAACACCCCACAGATTCTCGCGGTGCATCCATCCCCTGGCCTTTTCGAAATCAATGGCGCACCACTCGCCGCGGCATTTGCTGATTTCGCCTATAGCGCCCCCCTCGGCCATCAATACGGGCTTGCCCTCGCCCGCTTGTGCATAGGCCGGCGTCATTTCACCGGTATTGCCATTCGAAATTACCAGCCCCATACGCTTGCCGCTTAGCATGGATTTATGCACCCAGCCCACTTCGCCGGAGCGTTCGCGGATTTTGCGCCAATGTTCGAATTCACCGATAACTTCCACCGGAAGATGCCGGCGCAGCAGAAT
>Ga0209024_1002581_pt1 | contig 10109 bp, 7 predicted proteins | sample AutmiccommunBRH5_FD_187380 | JGI IMG/M metagenome (GOLD analysis project Ga0209024, IMG submission 187380) | Deep subsurface microbial communities from Mt. Terri, Switzerland - Autotrophic microbial communities BRH/5 (SPAdes) (version 2) | ecosystem: Environmental > Aquatic > Deep subsurface >...
CGGGGCGCGAGCATATGTCGGAGGAAACGCAGGCGCTCTGCTTCCTTGCCGGCGCGAACTCCATTTTCATCGGCGAGAAGCTGCTCACCACGAAAAATCCGGAGGCCGACAACGATCGGCGGCTTTTCGCCAAGCTCGGCATCAAGTCGATGCCGGCGCATAGCTGTCCGTCGGAGAAGTGACGGTCACGCGCTTGTCCGTCCCGCCCGCCAATCCGCTTGTCAACGATCCGCCGGCATGGCTCGTCGAGGGCGCGCCGCATTTGTGGCTGCCCTATACGCAGATGCAGACGACGCCGATGGCGCTGCCGGTGGTCAAGACCGACGGCGTGCGGCTGACGCTGGCGGATGGGCGCGAGCTGATCGACGGCACCTCGTCCTGGTGGACGGCGGCGCATGGCTACAATCATCCGCATATCCGCGAAGCCGTCACGGCGCAGCTTGAGAAGATGCCGCATGTGATGCTGGGCGGCCTCGCGCATGAACAAGCCTGCCGGCTGGCAACGCGACTGTCGGATTTGCTGCCCGGCGATCTCGGCCATGTGTTCTTTTCGGAGTCGGGTTCGGTCTCGGTCGAGATCGCGATGAAGATGGCCGTGCAATACTGGATCAACAACGGTATTCGCGGGCGCACGCGCTTCGTCGCCTTCAAGGGCGGCTATCACGGCGACACGCTGGCCACCATGTCGGTTTGCGATCCCGACGAGGGCATGCACACGCTTTTCAAGGGCGCGATCGCCGAGCAGCTCATCTGCGAATTGCCGACGGATACAGATAAAGAATCCGCGCTCGATGCCTTCCTTGCGGCCAACGCGCACCAGATTGCCGCCGTCGTCACCGAACCTTTGGTGCAGGGCGCGGGCGGCATGCGCTTTCACGACGAGGCGACGCTGCGCCGCCTGCGCGCGCTTTGCGACAGGCACGGGCTGCTGCTGATCCTCGATGAAATCTTCACCGGCTTTGCGCGCACCGGCACGATGTTCGCCTGCGAGGCGGCCGGCATCGTGCCCGACATCGTGACGCTGTCGAAGGCCTTGACCGGCGGCACGATGGCGCTGGCGGCGACCGTCGCCCGCGCGCCCGTGTTCGAGGCGTTTCTCGGCGCAGACGGCGCCCGCGCGCTGATGCATGGGCCGACCTATACCGGCAATGCGCTGGCCTGCGCGGCGGCCAACGCCTCGCTCGATCTTTTCGAAAGCGAACCGCGGCTTGCGCAGGTCGCGGCCATCGCCGATCAACTGAACCGCGCGCTTGCGCCCGCCCGCAATCTGCCGGGCGTTCGGGATGTGCGCGTCAAAGGCGCCATCGGCGTCATCGAGCTTGAACGGATGGGCGACCTCAACGCCATCAAGCGGCGCTTCATCGAGGAGGGGGTTTTCATCCGCCCTTTCGGCAATATCGTCTACACGACGCCGCCGCTCACGATCGGCGCGGCGGATCTCGGCCGGCTGACGGCGGCGATGCTCAAGATCACGGCAGAAATCGCCGCCGCATGAGGGCGTGCTGTGGCGGCATAACCACATTTTCTAGCGTGAACCCGCTTTTTCACTTCAATATATTGAGCCGAAATGGGTCAACCGGTACTCTCGAACGGGGGCTGATTCGGCCTTTTCGATATTCGTTCACAACCGTGACGGTGGGTTCCAGCGCGCGCGAGCGCAGGGGACCGCGGCGGAAGCGTTATGTTCTTCAGAACCGCGTCCCTCACAGGCGCGGTCGGGCACCGGGAATACGAAAGCCATGCACGTCATCGCATTCGCCTCGCAAAAAGGCGGCTCCGGCAAGACGACACTTGCCGGCCATATCGCGGTCGAAGCCGAACGCCAGGGCGCGGGGCCCGTCGCGCTGATCGACACCGATCCGCAAGGCAGCCTGTCGCAATGGTGGAACGCGCGCGAGGCCGAACGGCCCTTTTTCGCCCGCGCCTCCAGCGCCGGGCTGGAAGCGGACCTTGCGGCGCTGAAGGATGGCGGCGTCCGCCTCGTCATCGTCGACACGCCGCCCGCCATCACCGCGACCATCGGCCATGTGATCGGTCTTGCCGATCTCGTCGTCATCCCGACGCGCCCCAGCCCCCACGACCTCAGGGCCGCCGGGGCCACGGTGCGGCTTTGCGAGGAAGTCGGCAAACCGCTGGTTTTCGCGGTCAATGGCGCCAGCCCCCGCGCCCGCATCACCACCGAAGCCGTCATCGCGCTTTCCCAGCACGGTCCGGTCGCCCCCTCGATCCTGCATCAGCGCATCGATTTCGCCTCCAGCATGATCGACGGCCGCACCGTTATGGAAATCTCGTCCCAGACCAAATCCCCGGAGGAAGTCGGCGAGCTTTGGCGGTTCCTCGACGACCGGCTGAAAGGCCGCGAAACCGCGCCGCTTGCCACCGCCAGCTTTCTGACCGGCAGCCACGGCGCACGCGATCTCAGGGGTGCCGCCTGATGTCGAAGAAGCCTGCCTCATTGACGAGCGACCTGCTTGCGCGCAAGGGTGAGGCGGAGCCTTCCTCGGCCGACCCGGCGTCGCGCGTGACGCTCACCGGCGGCCGGCAGCCGGACTTCAGCGGTATCGGCCGTTCGGAGGGCCCGTCCCAGGGGCTTTATGCCAGCCCCGTCACGGAGAGGCCGGACATGCACGGAATGGACGAGGAGGAGCGGCCCCGCCCGCCGGAGCCCGAAATCATCTACACGCCGGAGGATTACGAGACCGGCAGCCGGACGCGGCTGATCGCCGGCGCCTTTATCGGCCTGGCGCTGCTTGGCGGCGTCATCGTGGCGATGTCGCTCAACGATGGCGGCGAAACCGACGTGGCGCCACTTTCGTCCGAAATCATTACCCCGCCCGCGACGACGCAGTCGGAGCCGACGGAGGCCGAAACAACGCAGGCCGCCGCGCCGGAGCCCGAACCCGCACCGGAACCCGAAGTCGCCGCCGCGCCCGAAGAGGCGGCACCGGCGGCCACGGCTGAAACGGAAGCCGCCGTACCCGAGGCCCCGTCGCCGGAGGTTGAAACCGCCGACGCCGAAGCCGCGCCCGAAGCGCTTGTGCCGGCGGCCCCGGCTCCCGCCGCGCCTGCACCCGCCGCAACCGCGGCAGCACCCGCCACCGGCGGCGCCTTCGTGGTGCAGTTGGCGGCGGTGCGCGAGGAAGCGGCGGCAGGCCCGGCCTACAAGGCCTTGCAGGACAAGCACAGCGCCATTCTCGGCGGTCATGCGCTCGACGTGGAGCGCGCCGATCTCGGCGACCGCGGCATCTTCTATCGCGTCCGCGCCGCCGGGTTCGACAGCAAGGCCGCCGCGACCACGGCCTGCGGCAAGCTCAAGGCCGCCGGTCAGGACTGCCTCGTCCGCCCGCGCTGAGGCTTTCCGTTACCGCCCGGCCCCTGTAGGTTCCCGCCAAATGCAATTTCGAAAGGCGAGGACGAAATGGTCGAGGCGGTGATCTGGGATTTCGGGGGCGTGCTGACCACGAGCCCGTTCGAGGCTTTCGCGCGCTACGAGCGCGAGCGCGGACTGCCAAAGGATTTCATCCGCGGCATCAACGCCACCAACCCCGACAGCAATGCCTGGGCGCTGTTCGAGCGCAGCGAATGCACGCTGGCCGATTTCGACCGGCTCTTTGCCGAGGAATCGGAAGCGCGGGGCATGCGCGTTCCCGGCCGCGACATCGTCGAACTTCTGTCGGGCGACATCCGGCCCGAGATGGTCGAGGCGCTGAAACGCTGCAAGGCGCGCGCAAAGGTCGGCTGCATCACCAACAATGTTTCGGCGGGCGAGGGCGCCGGCATGGCGCGGAGCCATGACAAGGCTGCCGCCGTGCAGGAAATCATGTCGCTTTTCGACCATGTGATCGAAAGCTCGAAGGTCGGCATCCGCAAGCCCGATCCGCGCATCTACGAAATGGCCTGCGAGGCGCTCGGCGTTTCCGCTGCGTCATCGGTCTATCTCGACGATCTCGGCATCAACCTGAAACCCGCAAAGGCGCTCGGCATGACGACGATCAAAGTCGTGACGCCCGAACAGGCGCTGAAGGAACTCGAGGCGGCGGTCGGCTTTTCCGTTACTTGAGGCCGGAGGCGAAAGGGCCGTAAGCTTCTCCTCAAAAGAACGGGGAGGACGAAGATGCTCAGGCCCAAGGCGCAGGCGATCGATCTTGGCGGCAAGCCGGATCTGAAAGACCCCGACCTCTATATGCGCGACGACCATCACGAGGTGTTTCGCCGGTTGCGCGCGGGGGAGCCCGTGTACTGGAATCCGGAAGCGGATGCGGCCGGCTTCTGGGGGATCACGCGCTATGCCGATATCGAGGCGATCTCGAAAAACCCCAAGCTCTTTTCCTCGGCCAAGGCGAATGGCGGGCACCGGATTTTCAACGAGAACGAAATCGACGGCAACGAAACCGACGCCTCGATGATTTCGATGGACCCGCCGGAACATGCGGGCTACCGGCGCATGGTGACGCCGGGCTTCGTGCCGAAGCGCATCACCGGCATGGAGGAGCGCATTCGCGACCGCGTGACGCGGCTGCTCGACAACATGCCGAAGACCGGCGAGGCCGAATTCATCTCGACGGTTGCGGCCGCGCTCCCCATCGAGGTGCTGGCCGAACTTTTCGGCGTACCGCAAAGCGATGGCGCCAAGCTCTTCGAATGGTCGAACGCCACCGTCGGCGAGGACGATCCCGAACTTCGCGTGTCCGACGAATATATGCGCCAATGCGTGCTCGAAATGGCGGGCTATGCGGCCGGTCTCTGGCAGCGGCGTCTCGAAAAGCCGGGCGAGGACCTGATCTCGATGCTGGCGCATTCGAAGCCGGGCGGCGAGGCGATGAACTTCCCGGCCTATATCGGCACCTTCATCCTGCTGGTCGTCGCCGGCAACGAGACGACGCGCAACTCGATTTCGGGCGGGTTGCTGGCGCTGTCGCAGAACCCGGCGGAGCGGCAGAAACTTCTCGACGATCCGTCGCTGATCCCGAGCGCGGTGCAGGAAATCGTGCGCTGGGTGAGCCCCGTCCTGCATATGCGGCGCACCGCGACCGAGGACACGGAACTGCGCGGGCAGCGGATCAAAAAGGGCGACAAGGTGGTGATGTGGTATGCATCGGCCAATCGCGACGAGGAAGCCTTCGACGATCCTTACCGCTTCGACGTGACGCGCTACACGAAACCCGATGTGCCGATGCAGCTCGGCTTCGGCGCGGGCCAGCATTTCTGTCTCGGCTCGCGGCTCGCCGAATTGCAGCTCAAGGTTCTGTTCGAGGAATTGCTGAAGCGTTTCCCCGACATCCATGTCTCGGGACCGGCGCGCCGGCTGCGCTCCAATTTCATTTCAGGCATCAAGGAAATGCCGGTCCGCTACACGCCGGAACGCTGACGCCGGCGCGGGCGTTCAGAGCGGCGCGCGTGTGAACGGCACCTTGATCTGGCCGACGAAATCGTCGGGCACCGGATGGGCGATGCCGATGTTGGCGGGCGGGCGGCGGCGCGGATTGATGTAGGTGCCGAAGATCATGTCGAAGATCATCAGGTTCTCGCCGTAGTTCCGGTTGCCTTCGTCGAGCACCATCGAATGATGCCAGCGATGCAGCTCCGGCGTGTTGAAAACATAATTCAGCGGCCCGCAGCGCATCGCGACGTTGCAATGGGTCAGGATGCCGAGCACCGCGGTGACGGCGCTGACCATCAGCAACACCGGCGGCGGCGCGCCGAGCGCCAGCAGCACCGGAATGCCGACGAGAAGGCCGGTCGCCGTGTCGACGAGGTGAAAGCGGCCGGTGTTGAAGAACCAGAGCCGCGAGACGCTGTGATGGATGGCGTGAAAGCGCCAGAGCCACGGCCACTCATGGGCAAGGCGGTGTTTCCAGTAAAGGCCGGCCTCGACCACAACAAGGCCGACCGCCACCTGCGCCGCCAGCGGCCACGCCTCGGGCCACCAGGAATTGTCGGGCGGCTTCACCGCGTCGGCAAATTCCATAAAGACGATGACGGTGACGGCAACCTGCGCAAAGCCCTTGTTGAGCAATGTGTGCGCCAGATCGGGGCCCATCTGTCCGTCATTCGCAAGCCAGCGTTCCTCATGCGGCAGGGCGCGTTCGAGAAACGCAATCGTCAGCGCGAGGCCGAGATAGGTCAGATTGAAGGCGAGCACACCATGCCCGGCTTCGAGCCCCGCATGAATGAGCAGCAACGATCCGCCCGCGAGAACGGGCCAGAGCAGAACGGATGACAGAAAGCGCAAGGGGGCGTCCTCAACTCGCCGGACCGGCACGTCGCATCGCGCAAATCCCGGTGGATGGAACTGCCTACCCTAGCATCGCGCGCGCCCCTCCGGCGTAAAAAAAGGCCGCCGGTCGCCCGGCGGCCTTCTCGTTTCAGGTCCGCGCGGTTCAGTGAACCGGCGCGTTCTTCATCTTCGCCACCGGCCGCGAGCGCGGGAAGAGCATTTCCAGCGTCACCGCCAGCGCCGGCAGAACCGTCAGCGCCATAATCATGTTGACCATGAACATGAAGGAGAGCAGCAGACCCATGTCGGCCTGGAACTTCAGGTCCGAGAAGGCCCAGGTCGACACGCCGACCGCCAGCGTCAGGGCGGTGAAGAATGTCGCCATGCCCGCTTCCAGCAACGACTGGCGGAAGGCGTCGGAGATGTTCAGCCCTTCGCCCAGGTAGTAGGGCACGCGGTTGTAGATGTAGTAGGCGTAGTCGACGCCGATGCCCACCGCGAGCACCATCACCGGCAGCGTGGCGACGGTGAGGCCGATCTGCAGCATCTCCATGAACCAGTAGCCGAAGAAGGTGCCGAAGGTCAGCGGCAGACAGCAGGCGATGACGGCGCGCCAGTCGCGGTAGGTCAGCGCCACGAGCGCGATGATGACCGCGTAGACCCACATGATCATCGGCAGTTCGGTTTCGGTGATCTCCTGGTTGACGGCCGCCTGCACACCCATGTTGCCGGAGGCGAGACGGATCGTGACGCCTTCCATTTTGTGGGTTTCGCGGAACTCCTCGATCGCGGCGATCGCGGCCTTGATCGTCGTCGCCTTGGCATCCTTCAGGTAGAAGTAGTGCGGCAGGATCGTGCAGGTCTGATTGTAAAGCGCGGAAGCGCCCGGCACCGTGTTCGAGGCCTGCGCCAGCGCCGGCCGGTTGCGCGGAATGTCCTTCCACTTCAGGTTGCCTTCGTTCCAGCCGGCGGCCGAACCCTTGATCGCGAAAGGCAGCGACACGACCAGCGTGATGTCGGGCACGTTCTGCATGTGCCAGGAGAAGCGGTTGAGGAACTCGACATAGGGATACAGCACGCAAGCGTCCGGCGGCGTCTCGACGACCGCGATCAGCACGTTGAGGCCGAGCGCATAGGAGTTGGCGATCTCGGTCGAGTCGACGTTGTAGCGCGCGTCGGGGCGAAGCTCCGGAGCGCCGGCGTGAAGCGCGCCGACATGGCGGTTCATCGCCTGCACGACGGCAACCGCGAAGAGCACCGTCGCGCCGGCAAGCAGGAGCGGCGCCACCTTGCGGTTGGCGACGAAGCCGAGCGACGACATGATCTTCAGGCGCACGGCGCGCGAACGCTGGACGCGGTGGACGAAATTTTCGTCGAATTTCAGGTAGCTGACGAGCAGCGGCAGCATCACGAGGTTGGTCGCAACCTTCAGGATAACGCCGATCGAGGCCGTGATCGCGAGTTCGCGGATCATCGGTACCGGGATCAGGTAAAGCGTCGCGAAGCTGACCAGCGTCGTGATCAGCGCCATCGAGCCCGGAATGAAGAGCCGCGAGAAGGCGGTGCGCGCCGCCGTCTCGGCGTTGGCGCCGTTGCCGATCTCGGCGGTGACGACGTTGATCTGCTGCACGCCGTGACTGACGCCGATGGCAAAAACGAGGAACGGCACCAGCACGGCCAGCGGATCGAGGCCGTAGCCGAGGAAATTCAGCAGGCCGAATTGCCAGACGACCGACGTCAGCGAGGCAAAAAGCGTCGCACCGGTGAGCAGGACCGAGCGCGAATAGAGATAAACGGCCAGCGCCGTCAGCACGAAGGCAACGAAGAAGAACACCACGACGGTCCGCGCGCCGTCGGCAATGTCGCCGATCAGCTTGGCGAAGCCGATGATGCGGATGGTGTGGTTTTCATCTTCGTATTTCTGGCGGATCTGGGATTCGAGCTTGGCGGCGAGATCGAAATAGTCGAGACGCGCCTGCGTCGAGGGGTCGTAGTCCTGAAGCTCGGCGACGACCATCGCCGAATGGAAATCGTCGGCGACGAGGCGGCCGACAAAGCCGCCGCGAATGACGTTGTTCTGGATGTTCATCAGGTTCTGCTCGGTCATCGTATCGGCGGTGACCCGGCCGGAGATGACGTCGTCGGCGCTGATGCCGTCCTCGGTGATTTCGATGTAGCGGGTATTGGGCGTCCAGAGCGAGGTCACCGTGTGACGCGAAACGCCGGGCAGGAAGAAGATGTCGTCGGTCAGATCCTTGTAGACCTTGAAAAATTCCTTGGTCCAGATCGTGCCTTTATTGGCCTCCATCACCACGATGACGCGGTTGGAGCCGAAAAGCTGGTCGCGGTATTCCTGGAAGGTCTGGATGTATTCGTGGCCGACGGGGAGCTGCTTGTCGAAGCCTGCATCCATGCGCAGTTGCGTCGCATAGAAGCCCGACACGACCGTGAAGGCGAGAAGTCCGGCCAGGATGAAGAAACGCAGGCCGAAGACGACATTCTCAAGTAACTTAATCATGGACTTTACCCATCGCTCCCCTGGCCGCGCGACCGCGTGATGCGGCAAACGGCGCCGTTGCAAATCCCCGCCCGCCGGTTCGTCCGGCAAGCGACTGTCGCCCCCCGCACGCGCGCAAAACCGCGGCGGCACGGACCGGCCTCATTTCGTCGCGGAGGTTTGCCGCACGTCGCGCTTTCGCACCGGGTGCCGGCATCGGCGGCTTCACTGGGGCCGCCCCTCCCGAATAATCAGGGCCTGCGCCTCCCTTCCTTTCGGACGGGGTGCAAGCGCGTTGTCGTTCGGGGTATGCCCCCTCCCAGGATGCCTTTCTCTTGTGGCGGTGCGCGAGCTGTCCCCCGCGCGGCCGTCCGGAACGGTCATCTTTCGTGACCTAAGCAAATAGCACAAGTTCGGGCGTTTTGTATCGTTACGGAGTCGTTATCCGCGAAATTTAGGCAGGCACGGTTAATCCCGCATTATTAAAGTTGACACTGGTGTCATTTTTTTCTTGACCGCGGGAGCTGGTACCCTAATCTGGACAGCAATCAGACAAGACGGTCCTTGCGGACGCGCCTGCGCCGCGAAAATCCGTCGCAATTCGCGTATGCCGGAAACATCTCTTTCCGGCCGTCATTCCGGAGGACCCGATGACCGAGATTCGGCAGATCACCAAAGACAATGCCTATGACGCCGTCGCGCCCGACGACTTCCCGGCGATGATGGAAGTCGAGCGCTATGGCCAGCGCTCCACCGCCTTCGACAAGATCATTTCGGCAACCCACGATCATTTCTGGGATCCGCTCGACAAGAAGTACATCGATTTCTCGGAGCCCTTCGACCACGAGAACATCATGATCATGCCGGGCGAGATGATCCCGGAATTCCGGCTGCCCTGCTTCCAGAACCTCTCCGAAAAAGACAAGATCCGCTTCGCCAACGAGACGGCGCGCTGGTCCTTGTCGGCGATCCTGCACGGCGAACAGGGCGCGCTGAACCTGTCGGCCTCGCTCTGCCACATTCTCCGCGATCCGGGCGCGCAGGAATATGCCGCCAACCAGACCCGCGAAGAGGCCCGCCATGTGACGGCGTTTGCCCGTTACGTCCAGGCGCGCTGGGGCAAGCCGCTCCCTTGCGGCCAGACGCTGGCGACGCTCCTGACCGACATCGTCCGCGCGCCGGAGGTCTACAAGAAGATCGTCGGCATGCAGATGCTGGTCGAGGGCCTTGCGATGGGCGCCTTCGCGACGCTCTATGCGCGCTCCAACGATCCGCTGCTCGTCAAGCTGACGCAGCTCGTGATGACCGACGAGGCCTTCCACCACAAGTTCGGCAAGATCTGGGCCGACCGCACGATCCCGAACCTGTCGGAAGAAGAGCAGAACATCATCGAGG
>Ga0209024_1002583_pt1 | contig 10101 bp, 9 predicted proteins | sample AutmiccommunBRH5_FD_187380 | JGI IMG/M metagenome (GOLD analysis project Ga0209024, IMG submission 187380) | Deep subsurface microbial communities from Mt. Terri, Switzerland - Autotrophic microbial communities BRH/5 (SPAdes) (version 2) | ecosystem: Environmental > Aquatic > Deep subsurface >...
GCCCGGTCCCACACCGCATCCTCGCCCGCCCGCACGTCGGGCCGCATCGCCAGCCGCACCTTCACTTCCGGGAAGCCGAGATCGCGATAGACGCTGAGCAGCAATTCGCAGAAGGCGACGCTCTCGGCCGTGATCTGATCCTCGCGGCAGAAGATATGCGCATCGTCCTGCGTCATCTGCCGCACGCGCATCAGCCCGTGCAGCGCGCCATGCGGCTCGTTGCGATGGCAGCAGCCGAATTCGGCCATGCGCAACGGCAGGTCGCGATAGGATTTGACGCCCTGCTTGAAAATCTGCACATGCGCCGGGCAATTCATCGGCTTGATCGCCATCAGCTTCGCCTTGCCGCTCAGCACCGGCGCATCCTCGTCCGTGGACGGAATTTCATCCGGCACCACGAACATGTTCTCGCGAAACTTCGACCAGTGCCCCGACTGCTCCCAGAACTTCGAATCGAGAAGCTGCGGCGTCTTGACCTCCAGGTAGCCGGCCGCGTCGACACGGCGGCGAATATATTGTTCCAGCGCCTGCCAGATGCGATAGCCCTTGGCGTGCCAGAACACCGACCCTTGCGCTTCTTCCTGCAGATGAAAGAGCTCCATCTCGCGGCCGATCTTGCGGTGGTCGCGGCGCTCGGCCTCCTCCACCATCGTGAGGTAAGCCTTGAGGTCGTTGTCGTTGGCCCAGCACGTCCCGTAGATGCGCTGGAGCATTTCGTTGCGGCTGTCGCCGCGCCAATAGGCGCCGGCAAGCTTCGTCAGCTTGAAGGCCTTGCCGAGTTTGCCCGTCGACGGCAGATGCGGCCCCCGGCAAAGGTCGAGCCAGTTGCCCTGCCGGTAGATCGAAACCGGCTCGCCGCCGGGAATCGACGCGATGATCTCCGCCTTGTAGATTTCGCCGATCTTCCTGAAATATTCGACCGCCTCGTCACGGTCCCACACTTCGCGCGTGATCTTCTCGTCGCGGTCGACGATCTCGCGCATCCGCGCCTCGATCTTTTCGAGGTCTTCGGCCTTGAAGGGTTCGGCGCGCGCGAAGTCGTAGTAGAAACCGTTCTCGATCACCGGCCCGATCGTCACCTGCGTGCCGGGAAAAAGCTCCTGCACCGCCTCGGCCATCACATGCGAGGCGTCATGGCGCAAAAGGTCGACGCCGTCGGGCGTCTCGCGCGTCACGATCTCCACGGCGGCGTCGCGGTCGATCACCGTCGAGAGGTCTTTCATCTGGCCGTCGAGCTTGATCGCGACCGCCTTCTTGGCCAGCGACTTGGCAATGCTTTCGGCAAAGGCGAGCCCGTCGAGCGGTTTTTCATGTTCACGGACGGAACCGTCGGGAAGTTTCAGCTTGATCATTGTCTTTCTCTCAATGCGTTCCGTGCGTGCATTCCGACGGCGCCGGCGGCATCCGCCAGCGCCCGTATCGCCACGGCGCCCAGAAGGGCTGGTCGTCCAGCCGCTCCGGCACCGGGTCGAACCCGTGGCTCCCGTAAGGATGGCACCGCGCAATCCGCGACAGCCCCAGCCATCCCCCGCGCCACGGCCCGAAGCGCTCGATCGCCTGCATCGTATAGTCCGAGCAGGTCGGCAGATGCCGGCACCGGGGTCCGATCAGCGGCGACAGGAACCACTGATAAAGCCGGATCAGGCCGCGCATCGGGAGCGAAAGGAGGTCGCGCCGCATGGGAAACCACGTCGGGAAGCGTTTTCAGCAAAAGTGGACTCCACTTTTGCGGTTCGAAAACGCGACAAACCAAAGTTACACGCACTTGTTAGCTTCTAATCGCAAGAGGCACAACCAAGCGCCGGGAAGCGGCAAGGTTGCCTGCGACCGATTGATTCGTCTGGAAAAAGGCCGCCCGGACGGGAGACGCGGGAGCGGCAGGGCCCGGCGCTTCAGGCGGCCGGGCCGGTGCTAGTGGCGGTGCCGGTCTGCGCGGCAGTCCCACTCCCCCGTTTGGCGGCCCCCTGCGTCGCGGCAAGCGCGGTCTCGACCGCCTCCTCCACCGCGTCGAACACCAAAAGCGTCGAGGCATGGCGCGCCTTGTAGTCGCGCACCGGCTCCAGCACTTCGAGGTCTTTCCACTTGCCGCCGAAAATCTCGCGCGGCGGCGCGGCGCCCTCTTTCAGCATCGCCCGCATCGCGGCGCCGACTTCATGCAGCTCGGCCGCACTCGCGCCGATCACATGCCGCGCCATGATCGACGACGACGCCTGCCCCAGCGCGCAGGCTTTCACGTCGGCGCCATAGGCCACGACCTTGTCGCCTTCGAGCCGGACATCGACCGTCACCTTCGATCCGCACAGCTTCGACACCGCCGTCGCCGACGCATCGGCCGCGTCGAGCCGCTCGCTGAACGGAATATCCGACGCGAGTTCGAGAATGCGCTTGTTGTAGATCTCGTTGAGCATCTAGCCCGCCACTCTCCAGCTTGTGCCTTGCGGCCCATCTTCGATGGCAACGCCCATCTCGGCAAGCGCGCCGCGGATGCGGTCGGCCTCGGCGAAGTCCTTCGCCTTGCGCGCGGCGTTCCGCGCCGCGATCAGCCGCTCCACCTCTTCCCCGTCTATATGGGAAGCCGCCCCCGCCCCTGCAAACCAGGCTTCGGGGTCCATTTCGAGCACGCCGAGCAGCCGCCCCGCCCCGATCAGCGCCGCCTTGAGCTGCGCCCGCGTGCCGGGATCGGTCGCCGTATTCGCCTGCTTGGCGAGGTCGAACAGCACCGCCAGCGCCTTCGGCGTGTTGAGGTCGTCCGCCAGCGCTTCCATGAAGGCGTCGGGCGCCGCGTCGCTCGTCGGCTCCGCCTTCACATCCGAAAGCCCCCGCAGCGCGCCATAAAGCCGGTCGAGCATCCGCTTCGCCTGCGCCAGCCCCTCCGGCGACCAGTCGAGCGGCTGCCGGTAATGCGCGTTGAGCAGCGCAAGCCGGATCGCCTCGCCCGGCGCCTGCTGGATCAGGTCATGCACCAGCAGCACATTGCCGAGCGACTTCGACATCTTCTCGGCGCCCATATTGACGAAGCCGTTATGCAGCCAGAAGCGCGCCAGCGGCACGCCATGCGTGCATGTCGATTGCGCCAGCTCGTTCTCGTGATGCGGGAACTGCAGGTCGATGCCGCCCCCGTGAATGTCGATCGTCTCGCCGAGATGCTTTTCGATCATCGCCGAGCATTCGATGTGCCAGCCGGGCCGCCCGCGTCCCCAGGGGCTCTCCCAGCCGGGCTGGTCGGGCGTCGAAGGCTTCCACAAAACGAAATCCGCCGGGTCTTTCTTGTACGGCGCCACTTCGACGCGCGCGCCCGCGATCATGTCGTCGCGCTCGCGCCCCGAAAGCTTCCCGTATCCGGCAAAGCTCGGCACGTTGAACAGCACATGCCCTTCCGCCGCATAGGCATTGCCGCTGGCGATCAGCCGCTCCATCATCGACACCATCTCGGCGACGTTCTCCGTCGCTTTCGGCTCGAGATCGGGCGCCAGCACACCCAGCACGCCCATGTCGTCGCGATAGATCTGCGCGTATTTCTCGGTCACCACCGAAATCTCGACGCCCTGTGCCGCCGCGGCGGCGATGATCTTGTCTTCGATATCGGTGATGTTGCGCGCATAGACCACATGCGGATAAAGCCGCCGCAGAAGCCGCGCCAGCACGTCGAACACGACGGCCGGCCGCGCATTGCCGATATGGGCGTGGTTGTAGACGGTCGGCCCGCACACATACATCGTCACGCGGTTGGGGTCCGCGGGCTCGAAGATTTCCTTCTTGCGCGTCAGCGTGTTGTAGAGGACGAGCTTGTGTCGGTTGGGTTGGGCGTTCATCGGGCAGGCCTTTGTGTCGTCGGGGCTTCGCGGGTTGCGGCCCGTGCGACGACGGGCCTCAGGCGGCCGGACAGCCGGCCGCGCGACGGGTGGTCGTGCCACCCGTGGTCGGCGAAGTTCGACAACATGCCATCGGACGAATCATGGCCCGAAAACTCCGGAATTCGCGAATCGCGTCCCGCCTGCGGGGCGCTTCGTGCCCTTTATTATGCGAGCCGATCCTGCCCGGCAAGCCTTTAAGAATTAACCAACCGCCCCCGCCGAACCGCTTATTTTGCGCCGTCTCGCTGTCCTGCGGGTCTTGATAGGCCGTTTCCGCAAGGCTATATGCATGGTTGAGACGATGTCACATCAACTTCAGCATGGCATAAGACCCCGTGCTTGATGGGCAAAACAGGCAGCTTTCCTCGGGATTTCGATGGGGAATTCGGCCTGTGACTTGAACCGGATGCCGGCCCTCGACGTAGAGGTCAAGCTGCCGGGAAACCCCTAACGAGATTGGTCGAATGGACATGAACGCTGTAGTTGATGGGCTCCGGGCCCGGACGGATGACGACCGCCTGTCTGCCGTCGAAAAGCCGAGCCGCGAAGAGGCCGAAGCCGCCGTCCGCACCCTCATCGCATGGGCTGGCGACAACCCCGAACGCGAGGGCCTGATCGACACGCCCGGCCGCGTCGTGCGCGCCTACGAGGAATTCTTCGAGGGCTACAACGTAGACCCCTTCAAGGAACTGACCCGCACCTTCGAGGAAGTCGAAGGCTATGACGACATGGTCATGCTCCGCGACATCAACATCGAGTCGCATTGCGAACACCACATGGTCGCCATTCTCGGCCGCGCGCATATCGCCTATGTGCCGACCAAAAAGGTCGTCGGCATTTCGAAGCTCGCCCGCGTCATCGAAATCTTCGCCCGCCGCCTGCAGACGCAGGAAACCATGACGGCGCAGATCGCCGACACGATCAACCGCGCGCTGCAGCCGCAGGGCGTCGCCATCCTGATCGAGGCGAAGCATCAATGCATGACGACGCGCGGCATCAAGAAGCCGGATGTCGCCACCATCACCACGCAGTTCACCGGCGTCTTCCGCGACGATCCGCGGATGGAAGCCCGTTTCATGCAGATGATCCGCGGATACTGATTTCCGGCGCGTCCGGAAGCAGGTTTCTCGTATAAAATAGCGTCATGGCCCGATTTATTCGGGCCATCCACGTCTGTCTTTCTCCGTCATTGCGAGCCGAAGGCGAAGCAACCCAGAAAGCCACAAACTCTGCGTTCGACGCTTTCTGGATTGCTTCGTCGCTTCGCTCCTCGCAATGACGGACAGGCATGACGTACTGGGAGAAAAGCGCCATGCCATCCGAATCCACATCCCCCTTCGCCGCGCGCGGTTCGGCAGCGGAAATAGAAGAAGGCACGGCCTTCGCACCGAAATTCGACCGCGACGGCCTCATCACCGCCGTGACCACGGATGCGAAGTCCGGCGAACTGCTGATGGTCGCCTGGATGAATGCCGAGGCGCTGGCCCGCACCATCGAGACCGGCGAGGCCTGGTACTGGAGCCGCAGCCGCAACGAACTCTGGCACAAGGGCGGCACCAGCGGACAGATCCAGACGGTGAAGGAACTCCGCACCGACTGCGACCAGGATACGGTCTGGCTGAAAGTCGAAGTCGGCGGCGACGGCGGCTGCTGCCATGTCGGCTACAAGGCCTGCTTCTATCGCCGCGTGCCGCTCGGCAAGCTCCCCGCCGCGCTCGAACGCACCGGCATACAAAAGGTCCGCTGATGCCGCCCGCCCCCAAACCGAAAATCGGCATTGCCCTGGGTGCGGGCGTTGCGCGCGGCTGGACGCATATCGGCGTCCTGCGCGCCTTGTCCCGCGCCGGCATCGAGCCCGACATCGTGGCCGGCACGTCCATCGGCGCACTGGTCGGCGGCTGCCTCGTGGCAAACCGGCTGGACCCGCTGGAAGATTTCGCCCGCTCGCTGACGCGCCGCCGCATGCTGACCTTGCTCGACCTGCGCTTCCGTTCCTCGGGCCTGATCGGCGACACGAAACTCGCCGCCCTGATGCGCGAACAGCTTGCCGACCTGCGCATCGAGGATCTCGAGCGCACCTTTGTCGGCGTCGCCACCGAACTCACCACCGGCCACGAACTCTGGCTGCACAAGGGCGATCTGACCCAGGCGATCCGCGCTTCCTACGCGCTGCCCGGCGTCTTCGCGCCGGTCGCCGTCGACGGCCGCTGGCTGATCGACGGCGCGCTGGTCAACCCTGTGCCGGTTTCGGTCGCCCGCGCGCTTGGCGCCCGCGTCGTCATCGCGGTCAATCTCAACAACGATCCTTTCGACCCCTCGATCCATCGCCGGGTCCGGCCGGTGGCCCGCTTCCCGGGCTATCTCGACGCCGCGCCGCCGATCCTCCCCGAGGACGATCTGATCGAGGAATTGCGCGAACGCATGTCGGAAGAACTGGAAGAGGACGAAGTCCCCGTCCCCGCCGGCGACGCAAACCGTCAGGTTGCCGCCCGCCTGCGCGAAAAGCTGAAATCGCTGCGTTGGAAGAAATCGCCCGAACAGGAGTTGATGCGCCGCGTCATCGGCGGCAAGCGCCGTGGCCCCGGCATCGTCAGCGTGATGCTGGCCTCGCTCAACATCGTGCAGGACCGGCTCGGCCGCATGCGCATGGCCGGCGACCCGCCCGACGTGATGATCGCCCCGAAGGTCGGCCATCTCAGCCTGCTCGACTTCGACCACGCGGACGAACTGATCCGCCTCGGCGAGGAAGCCGCCGAGGAAGCCATCCCGCATATCCGCGAGACGATTGCATTGATGCAGTAGGAACCGGGCGGCTGGACGTCAACCCGTGGCGATGTAGAGCTTCAGCGCTTCGGTCTCCATCACCGTCTCGGCGATCCGGTGCTTCACCACGTCGCCGATCGACACGATCCCGACAAGCTCGCCGCCATCGATCACCGGCAGGTGGCGAAACCGCCCCGCCGTCATCGAATCCATCAACTCGTCGATCGAATCGTTGAGGCCGCACGTAACGATGCGCGACGTCATCGCCTCGCGCACAGGCATCGTCAGCGCCGCCGCGCCGATCCGCGCGATCGCCTTGATGACGTCGCGTTCCGAGACGATGCCGAGCACCTTGCGGTCCTGCATCACGACAATGGCGCCGATGCGCCGCTCGCTCAGCGTCGTCGCAACATGGGCCAGCGTGGCGTTCGGATCGACCGTCACCACCTCCGGGCCCTTCGCCTTCAAAATCGCCGCAACGTTCATGGCATCTCCTCCCCGTCATCTCCGGCCGGAAGGCCGGGAGCGCGGGCAACCGCCCGAACGGAAATGATGCGACATTCCGCCGCAGCGGGCAAGGACGATCACAAAAAACCACGGAATCCGCGACGTAAAGCCTGGGCCTTTGACTTCGGAGCCCGCCCGCCCGGATACTGCCTCACCGTTCACCGAGTCCCGCCCCCGCGCCCCGCAGCAACAATCCGGCTCCCGCCTCATGTGGCAACGCGCCTATCTGACCCGGCTGAAACGCGATCTCGACCTCTGGATCGAGCGCGGCTGGGTGACCGCGGCCAATGCCGACGCGATCCTCGCCTCCGCCGCCGAGCCCGGCGCCGCCACACGCCGCATGCCGTCCATACTCGCAATTCTCGGCGCCGTGCTGATCGGCTTCGCGGTGATGAGCTTCGTTGCCGCCAACTGGCAGGAAATCTCGAAGCTCACCAAGATCGTCCTGATCTTCGCGGCGATGTGGACCGCCTATGGCGCGGCCATCCTTCTCGAAAAGCGCGGCCATGCGAATTTCGCGCAGGCCGCTGTCCTGATCGGCCTCGGTCTCTTCGGCGCCGGCATCATGCTGATTGCCCAGATCTATCACATCGTCACCGACGATCCGGGCGGCGTGCTTGCATGGTGCGTTGCGGCGCTCGCCACCGCATGGCTGCTGTCGTCGCGCGCGGCGCTGGCGCTCGGCATCCTGCTGGCCGTGATCTGGACATGGTTTGCGATCGATCTGAACGATGCGACGCCGCATTGGGAATTCTGGTTCGCATGGGCGGTGGCAGCCGCGCTGGCGCTGCGCCTGTCATGGCCGCCGGCCTTCCATCTTGTGCTGATCGCCGGTTTTCTGTGGCAGGCGATTAATGCGGAAGCGATCATCGACGTCACAGGATTCTCGCCGACGCAATTCGCCATCATCGTCATCCTGCAGGCATTGACGCTCTGGATGGCGGCGATTGCCTTTTCCGGCCGCGGCGCCCGCCTCGCCGCCGTCGCCGAGGGCTACGGCATCGTCGTTGCCTTCGCGCTTGTCGGCATTCTCCAGGGCGATCCGGGGTCGGGCGAGCAAGCGGCCTCAGGTGCCGCGGGCGCGGTGTTCATTGCCGCCGCCGTCGCGCTGCTGGCGGTGCTGGCGGTGCTGGGTGGTCTCGCCGTCATGCGCGGGGGTCTACCCGCCCGTCATCTTTCGGGCGTCGCCGCAATCGCCGCGCTGGCGATCGCCTATCCTTTCCTCTCGGTGACGAACGCCGCGCTGGTGCCTTGGGCTTACGCCGCCGCCATTCTGGTGCTGGCCGCGTGGCTCGTCGCCTACGGCGCCTCACGCGGCAGCCGCTTTGCCGTCAATTTCGGCTTTGTCGTCTTCGCCGCCGAGGTCCTCTGGCTCTATTTCGAAACGCTCGGCACGCTGCTCGACACCGCGATCTTCTTCGCGCTGGGCGGCGTGCTGCTGATCGTCGGCAGCGTCGTCTTCGAGCGCATGCGCCGCCGCATCGTCCGCGGCACAGCCACCGAAGGGGGTGAGGCATGAACCCCCGTTTCGGCATGGCGCTGATCGTGCTGGCGCTCGCGCAAACGCTCTTCCTCGGCGCCATGATCTGGGACCGCGTGTCGCTGTTGCGCTCGCCCGACGTCGTGACACTGAAAACCGCACCCATCGACCCGCGCGACATCTTCCGCGGGCACTACGTCATTCTGAGTTACGAGATTTCGCAATTGCCGCTCGGCACACTCGCCGGCGACGACGAATTCGCCGACGGCGACACCGTCCATGTCGAGCTCGCGCCGGACGGCGAGACATGGAACGCCGTCGCCGCCTGGCGCGACCGCCCGGAGCCGGCGGACGGCAACAAGATCATCCGTGGACGTATCGTTTATGTCGCCGAGAGCCGGCCCATCGCCCGCTCCTTGGACGACGGCACGGAAATGGAAACACAACCCGAAGCGCCCTGCCCCGGTTGCATGACCGCCACTGTCCTCTACGGCATCGAGAGCTATTTCGTCCCCGAAGGCGAAGGCCGCGTGCTCGAAGACGAACGCAATGCGGGCAGCCTCACCGTCGACGTCGCGCTCGGCCGCGGCGGCACCGCCGCCATCAAGGGCCTGCGCCTCGACGGCGAACCGGTTTACGAAGAACCGCTGTTCTGAGGCGGGGATAAGTTTTCTCGAAAATCCGAACCTGGAAACTCGGCTCGGCAAATCGACTCGTTTTCGAGTCGATTCCGGGATCGGTTGGCGTTGCTCCCGATCCCGGAAATCCGTTTGTGACAGTTGCGTGACAGTTTTTTGACAGTTCGATGACAGTCGCTGCCAAAACCGGGGATAAGTGCCTCAGCCGGCGTCCCGCCAGTTGCCGTGAAAGCCGAACGGCACCCGCGCCGGAAGCTCGACACGCGCCAGCGGCCCCTTCGAAATATCGTCCGTGTCGAGAACGATGAAGTCGCTGATGTTGCGCGCCGTGTCGTAAACCAGCGACACCACGAAGCCGTCGCCCTCCACCGCATCTTCCTTGCGCGGCACGAAAACCGGCTCGTGCACATAGCATCCCGCGCCCGCATCCCACTCGCGCCGCTTGCCGCTTGCAAGATCGATATGCACCAGCGTGTCGAAGGAAGCACCGGGCACCTTCGGCCGCGTCGTCGCGGCGTAATAACCGTGGCGATAGCCATGTCCCGCGAAACGTTCGTCGAGACGCGGGAACTCGCCGCCGAGATCGCTCAGCGCTTCCTCGGTGTAGCTGTCGGAATTTCCGTCGAGGTCGAAAGTCCAGCGCACAAGCTGTCCTTGCTCGTCGAGAAGGTCGGCCGGCGCCTTCTTGCCGTCGGCGCTCGGGAACAATGGCACGCGGCTGTATTTCATCATGTCGGCAACGACGCGCGTGCGCCCGCCATCATGCGTCGTATAGGCGTTCATCGGGTGATAGACATAGCAGGGATCGCCCTTGAACCAGCGGATCGTGTCGGTGCTGGCATTGCGCGCCATGATGCCG
>Ga0209024_1002585_pt1 | contig 10092 bp, 6 predicted proteins | sample AutmiccommunBRH5_FD_187380 | JGI IMG/M metagenome (GOLD analysis project Ga0209024, IMG submission 187380) | Deep subsurface microbial communities from Mt. Terri, Switzerland - Autotrophic microbial communities BRH/5 (SPAdes) (version 2) | ecosystem: Environmental > Aquatic > Deep subsurface >...
GAACAACTAAAAGAAATCCTGGCAGGAGAAGGTTTGCTGGTCAATTTGCGATCCTCAGGCATTCCCCATTTGGGAGATTCAGGCTCTGTAGAAATTTTGGTACCTGAATCTGAAGTAGAGGAAGCCCACGAAATATTAAGCAGTGCTATTGCAAAGTAGCTACAAGCTTAAAGTGCTACAGTGCTACAGAAAAAAGATTACACTCCACGTTCGTTCCGTTAGATTAAGATTCCGCTTCGCTAGATTAAAAAACATGATGCACTGTGTCACCATTCCCTGCACTTAATTGGCTAGATGACATTCTTTGTTCTAATAAAGTGCCGGGCACACAATGGCAAGCTATCGACCATCAACTTAATACTAAAAATACCTTTTTTGGACACTGGTCACTGAGCACTGGGCACAAAAGCTTATAAATTGTGTCTAAAAGTTTTTACCAGTCACCAGTCACTAGCTACTAGCCCTAACAACTAATATAAAGGAGTTGCATTTAATGCGAAAAGTTGCCCTTTTGACCAGTGGTGGGGATGCTCCTGGTATGAATGCCGCCATCCGAGCTGTAGTAAGAACAGCCATTTATCATAATCTGGAGGTCTACGGTGTTATGCGGGGCTATGCCGGTCTTATTGAAGGAGTAATGCATAAAATGGACTTAGGCTCTGTAGCCGATATTATTCAAAGAGGGGGAACTATTCTTCACACAGCCCGAAGTCAAGAATTTATGACGCTCGAAGGAAGGCAGAAAGCCCTGGATAATTTAAAAAATCTTGGAATTGATGGGTTAGTCGTAATTGGCGGTGATGGTTCTTTCCGAGGGGCAAGTGAACTGCATAAGCTAGGCTTTTCTGTAATCGGAATACCAGGGACTATTGATAATGATATCCATGGTACTGAGTTTAGCATAGGATTTGATACAGCCATTAATACAGTTGTTGATGCTATAAACAGGATTAGAGATACTGCAACCTCCCATGAAAGAATTTTCTTAGTTGAGGTTATGGGTAGGAGTTCAGGTTGGATTGCTTTAGAGTCCGGTTTAGCCGGTGGGGCCGAATCAATTCTTGTTCCGGAAATCGAGCCCGACTACAATGAGATTGTTGATAGGTTAAAACGGGGAATGGGCAGAGGCAAACGGCATAGCATTATTATAGTAGCTGAAGGAGTAGACTCTGCATATAACGTAAGTAAGGAAATAGAAAAGCGTATTGGCCTAGATACTAGAGTGACAGTGCTGGGCCACATTCAAAGGGGTGGTTCGCCTACTGCCTTAGATAGAGTAATTGCTAGCAGAATGGGAGCATTAGCAGTTGAACTTTTATTACAAGGCAAGTCTAATCTTATGACTGGAATAGTGGGCACAGAATTAATTACCTTGTCATTTGATGAAGCTGTAAATAAGAAAAAAACTATAGATATAAATGCCTATAATCTAGCAGGGATTTTATCAATATAAAAAGGAGGAGAATCATGAGGCGTACTAAAATTGTCTGCACTATAGGTCCTGCCAGTGAATCAGTAGAGAAATTATGCCAGCTAATCGAAAGCGGTATGAATGTAGCGCGCTTGAACTTTTCTCATGGTACCCATGAAGAGCATGGAAAGCGTATTAAAAATATTCGTGATGCAGTATTAATAACAAATAAGCCTGTTGCTATTATGTTGGATACAAAAGGGCCTGAAATCAGGACCGGTTTGTTAAAGGACGGAAAGATAACCTTAGAAACCGGCAAAGAATTTATACTAACTACTGAAGAAATAGAAGGAACAAGAGAAAGGGTTACTGTTAATTATCCAGGATTAACCAAGGATATCCAAGTCGGAAAACGCATCCTATTGGATGATGGTTTAATCGCTCTTGAAGTCCTAAAAGTAGAAGGCACAGAAATATACTGTGAAATATTAAATGGCGGTGAACTATCCAACAGAAAAGGTGTTAATGTACCTGGTGTGGTTATCAAATTACCTGCTATTACCGAAAAGGATATTGCAGATATTAAATTTGGCATTGAGCAGGATGTTGATTTTATTGCTGCTTCATTTATCCGCAGTGCTAGTGATGTGTTGGAAATTCGTAAGATTCTAGAAGCCTATAAAGTAGATATCCATATTATATCTAAAATTGAAAACCACCAAGGTGTAGTAAATATTGATGAGATACTAGAGGTATCTGACGGATTGATGGTTGCAAGGGGTGACCTAGGGGTAGAAATTCCAGCTGAAGAAGTCCCCTTAATTCAAAAGATGATGATTGAGAAATGTAATCGAGCAGGCAAGCCCGTTATAACCGCTACTCAGATGCTTGATTCCATGATAAGAAATCCCAGGCCTACTAGAGCCGAAGCCAGTGATGTGGCTAACGCTATATTAGATGGTACAGATGCCATAATGCTCTCAGGTGAAACTGCCGCTGGTAAATATCCGTTAGAGTCAGTACAGACAATGGCAAGAATTGCTGAGAGGATAGAAACCGCTATTAAACATGAGCAAATTGTTGCCATGCGGGGTATAGTCACCCGTCAGACAACCACCGATGCCATCAGCCATGCAACATGTGCAACAGCCCAAAGTTTGGAGGCAGCAGCTATTATTACTGCAACAGAGTCTGGCTTTACTGCACGGATGGTATCCAAGTATCGCCCTAAATCACCTATCATTGCTGTTACTCCAAGGCTTAAGGCACAGCGCAAACTTCTCTTGGTATGGGGTGTAGAACCCATTTTCGCACCGGAGGCATATGGAACAGATGCCATGTTTGAGCAATCCATAAATGCGTCCTTAGCTGCAGGATTAATAAAAAATGGTGACCTGGTAGTTATTACTACTGGTGTACCGGTAGGGGTTCCGGGAACAACTAACCTAATTAAGGTAGAGGTTGTGGGACAAATCCTAGCCCAAGGCGCAGGAATTGGGCGAAATAGTGTCACGGGAACAGTACAAGTAGCCAAGAGTGCTCAGCAAGCAGTAACAGAAATCCAACCTGATGAGATTTTAGTTGTTCATGCAACAGATGCTGATTACGTTCCAGCTATGCAAAAGGCAGCAGGTGTTATTACTGAGGAAGGTGGCTTGACTTCTCATGCAGCAATTGTTTGCTTGAGCTTGGGGAAACCAGTTATTGTTGGTGTAGAAAACGCAACCGAGAAGCTGCCTACCGGAACTTTAATAACTATCGATGTGACCAGAGGGGTTATTTACAGGGGACGTACGAAGGTGATGTAGGGGCGCGCATTGCGCGTCCGCTTTTCAAAAACTAGAATAGACAATACTATTGGGATAACTTTTGCGTCTGACAACTACTAATGGGTTAAGTTATCGCGTCTGACACAATCATTGCATGTTTTATTTTGTAGGTTCTTCTCAACCTTAGCCTAGCGAAGCGAAACCTTAACCTACTCATTTGTTCTTACAAGAACTGTAGAAATGTAGGTTCTCGCCCAATTGTTCACTCTATTTTTTGGAGGAAGAAAATGCCGCTTATTATTGGTTTATTAGGAGTAGGGTCGTTTATAATAGCCCTGACAGTATCCTGGCAGGTTAAGAATATTAATCCTGATTTTATATCAGTTGCTAAATATAATTTAATGATTGCTCCAATCCTGTTTCTTGCAAATATATCATTAGGCATAGGCTTTACCAAGGGACACCAGATTTACAAGAACCTTCCTTTAATTATCGCATCCCAGACCTTTATCTACTATTTATTTATTTTGGGTTTTTCAATGTACCTTTTAGGGGATAAAGTTTCTGTTATTAAAGCCCTGCTTGCTTTTAGCATGATAGCTTTTGCAATTTGGCTGATTAAGAGCTAAGTATTTACATAATATTCCCTTGTTAACTTCACAACAAAATTGTAAAATTATTTTAGTTTTCTGTAACACTATTATCACTTTGAAAGGAGGGTAGAAACTGTATCAGTTCCAACTGATACTTGTAACAAGTTTGGTAAAACTAAATAAAATAATACTATCTAAAAACAGCACAAAGTGAAATATTTTAAAAGCGCCAGAACCATCAGATATCAGAAGTTAGATGTTGGACGTTGGAAGTTAGAGAAATCCGACTATTGGCTTATCGATAATAAGTTTTTTAATCACTGGACAACTGAGCACTGGGCACTGAGTACTGGTCACTGGGCACGAAATCGTGCATTCACTAGCCACTAGCCACCAGTCACTAGTCACTTCCTAGATGGTTGACGAGGGTGGGAGTTAATCGAAGAATTCGGCGGATGCTCCCCGGTCACTGTATGACCGAAAGAGGCATTACAAAACCCGAAAGTAATTTCGGGTACAAAGGGTGTCAAATACAGTTGTGCTGTAACTTAAGGAGGAATTTATTTTGTGTGGCATAGTCGGTTATATTGGTAATAAAGAGGCTACTCCAATTTTAGTAGAAGGTTTACGTAAATTAGAGTATCGTGGTTATGATTCCGCTGGCGTTGCAGTTTTAAAGGAAGGCAAATTACAGGTTATTAAGGCAGAGGGTAAACTATCCTTTTTGGAAAGCAAGCTTCTTGGTAAAAACCCTACTGGTAATATTGGTATTGGTCATACCCGTTGGGCGACTCACGGTAGACCATCAGATGAAAATTCCCATCCTCATACCAGTTGTTCTGAAGACTTTGCTGTAGTACACAATGGAATTATCGAAAACTATATGGAACTTAAGGAGTGGTTAGAAGAACAAGGACATATTTTTTCGTCCGAAACGGATACCGAAGTAGTTGCTCACATGGTAGAGCATTACTATAAAGGCAATTTAGAAGAAGCAGTTAAAATGACCTTAGATAAAATTCATGGATCCTATGCTTTGGGTGTTATCTGCAAAAACGAGCCCGATAAGCTTATTGCTGCTCGAAAAGATAGCCCCCTGGTAATTGGCATTGGTGAAGGTGAGAACTTTATTGCCTCCGACATACCAGCCATACTTTCCCATACAAGAAAATGCTATTTAATAAATGATGGAGAAGTTTGTGTACTCACTCCTGAAACAATAAAGATAACAACAATTTCCGGGGAAATAGTAAATAAAGAAGTATTTAATGTCTCCTGGGATGCTGAAGCTGCTGAAAAAGGCGGCTATGAACATTTTATGCTCAAAGAAATCCATGAACAACCGGTTGCTTTTAGAAAAGCCTTAAGCGGCAGAATTGCAGAAAATAGAGTTAAATTTGAAGATTTTCATCTGCCACTGGAGACCATAAATAAATGGAAAAAAGTATATATCGTTGCTTGTGGTACTGCTTATCATGCAGGATTAGTTGGTAAAGGTATTTTTGAAAATCTTTTACGTATTCCGGTAGAAGTAGATATTGCCTCTGAATTCCGCTACCGGAGGCCATTAGTCGATGAAGAAACTCTGGTTATTGTTATTAGCCAGTCCGGAGAAACTGCGGATACCTTAGCTGCTCTAAGAGAAGCTAAGAATAAGGGTGCTAGTGTTTTGGCAATTACAAATGTAGTGGGTAGTTCCATCGCCCGAGAAGCTGACTTTGTAGTATTTATCTGGGCAGGACCAGAAATTGCCGTGGCATCAACAAAAGCTTATACAACTATGCTGGTAGCAGAATATTTATTGGCACTCTACCTTGGTCAGCTTAAGGGTGTAGTTAGTGAAGCTGAAGCAAAGGTAATTATCGATGCATTACACTCTCTACCGGAAGCAGCTATCAGAGTTTTAAATGAAGTAGATAGATATAAAGAAATAGCCGAGGAATTTAAAGAAAAACATGACGCATTCTTTATCGGTCGAGGCTTTGACTGGGCAGTAGCCTTGGAAGGTTCTCTAAAGCTTAAGGAGATTTCCTACATTCATGCCGAGGCCTACGCCGCCGGTGAATTAAAGCACGGAACACTAGCGTTAATTACCAAGGAAACACCCGTAATTGCCTTATGTGTTCAGAAAAACACCTATGATAAAACCTTATCAAATATTAAGGAAGTAAAAGCTCGGGATGCAGAAGTATTGGCAATTGCTATAGAAGGTGATACCGAAGTAGGTAAATATGTGGATGATGTTCTTTATATTCCGGATATTTATAACTTTGTAGCTCCGATTCTGACAGTAATACCTTTGCAGTTGATTTCTTACTATGCCGCCAAAGCCAGAGGCTGTAATGTTGATCAACCAAGAAACTTGGCTAAGAGTGTGACGGTGGAGTAGTAGGGAATATTTGGAATATATATTTTGTTGCATGGTAAAAAAGTTCTTTACTTAGGAATAAAGTTGTTTACTTTGTAAAAAAGTTGTTTACTGGCTACTATTATGAGATAATCATAATAGTAGCTTTTTCATTTTTTGGAGGAATATTCAATGGCTAAACGTACCAATAGGTGGACTGAAGATAAAATTGTTCGTTACTATGTTGAGGGGCGAGGTAACGGTGAATTATCAAATTACAAGCCGTGGTTAACTATACAAGACGTTCCTTCGACAGGTCGTGTTCATCGCTTAAAGGGATGGAAAACCAACCGTATTCATCACCTTCTTTCAGATCTTGAACGCGACTATTTCTATTTGCTAGATTGGACAGAAGATGTAATAGATATCCGAGAACAATACCCCCTTGATCGTGAGAAGACAGTACAGATAGCGGAAAAGAAGCAAATAAACCATCCTGTAGATTCCACAACTAGAACTCCTATCGTATGTACTACAGATTTTCTCGTAACCATCCGGAAAGGTAAAGAAATCCTACATATAGCTAGAACCATAAAGCCTCATGAGAAGTTAAACGATAAACGGGTAATTGAGAAGTTTGAAATAGAACGACAGTATTGGGCTGATTCAAATGTTGACTGGGGAATAGTAACCGAATTGGATTTACCGAAAGAAACTTGTAAAAACATTGGCTGGATTCATAGCTGGTACCACATAGAGGAAAAAGACATAGACCTAGCCTTTACTCTGTATGACTATATAATAGATAGGGAAGTATTGATTTTGGACATATTAAAAGCATTTGATAACCATTATGCTTGCGAAGCGGGAACGGCCATTACTCTTCTCAAATACCTTATTGCTCATAAATATATAGGTTTAGATATGGAAAAGCCTTTTAACCTTCGTGCTACAATTCCCAGTTTGAGCTTTAATTTATCAAATAAACATAAGGAACGGTTGATAAAATGAATTTATTAGTCAATGAATTGTTGGAAAATTCGCAAGCAAATAAAATCTTTCGTGTCTTATGGGTGGATACTGGTAATGTTCTTACTTATTTGATAGATGTTGAAGATAAAATGGCACTTCCATTTGCAGTAACTGTAGCTGAAATAAAAGAAGAACTTATTCAAGATGAGTTAATAAAAATTAAGCATGATGAATTTTTACATGTTGTCAAAGATGAAATTAATGAGAAAAATTTTATAATTAGGGATACGGCTTGGAACATGATTAAAGATATTGTTACTAACGTCCCAGATATTTTTGACAGAGATAAACGAGGGCAAATGATAGCCGAGGTGATGAAAAAGTATGCTGTTACAAAGCCTACAGTATATAAATATTTACGCCGATATTGGCAACGAGGTCAAACACCGAATGCATTACTGCCAGATTATAGTAAGTCAGGTGGGAAAGGAAAGGAAAAGGCTTCAGGCAGCAAAAAACGGGGACGACCTCGCAAGCATACTACAGGTATAAATATAGACCAAGTAACTAAAAAAGTATTTCGTGTTGCGCTGGAAAAATATTTCCTAACTAATAAGAAAAACAGTATACCAGCAGCCTATAACATGATGATTAAAGAATTCTATGCGGAGGACTATTATATTGAAGACGGTATAAGAAAGGTAATTGTTGCAGATAAAGACGTATTACCTTCACTTGATCAATTCCGTTACTGGTATAACAAAGAATACAATGCAGAAGAAGTATCGGTTGCCAGACTGGGGCGTAAGAAATATGAAAAGGACCTTCGGGCTGTGTTGGGATCTTCGACTTCGGAGGTTATTGGCCCGGGTTCACGTTATCAAATTGATGCAACAGTTGCAGACGTTTATTTGATATCGCGCTATAATCCCGATTGGATTATTGGGCGACCAGTCGTTTATCTAGTCATTGATGTATTTAGCCGATTGGTTACGGGTATCTACATAGGGCTTGAAGGTCCTTCCTGGATAGGAGCCATGATGGCCTTGGCCAATGTTGCTACTGATAAGCAAGTTTTTTGTCGTGAATACGGAATAGAGATTCCCAGGGAAGCATGGCCTGTTCAACACTTCCCAGAGGTACTTTTAGCTGATAGAGGGGAACTTGAAGGATATAATGTTGAGAGATTAATTTCCGCATTTAATCTGCATGTTGAAAATACATCGCTATATCGTGCCGACTGGAAAGGTATTGTAGAAAAACAATTTGATACAATACAAAGAAAGGTTAAGCCATTTTTACCTGGTTATGTAGAAAAGGATTTTCAGGAACGGGGAGCACGTGATTACAGGCTTGATGGCAAGCTAAACATTGAACAGTTTACTCAGTTAATACTAAAACAAGTAATCTCTTACAATACTAAGCATTATCTAAAGAATTATCCTCGTGATGTAGACATGATTCAAGATGATGTAGAGCCTATCCCCTTAAATTTATGGAACTGGGGACTTCAAAATCGTTCAGGGAAATTAAGGTATTACCCGGAGGAATTGGTTAAACTGCATTTGCTACCCCAAGCGCAAGCAACAATTACTTACCAGGGCATAAAAATTAAAGGTATGTATTATAGCTGTGAACGAGCTTTAAAAGAGTCTTGGTTTCCGACTGCACGGCAGAAAGGTAGCTGGAAAATAAAAGTTGCGTATGATCCAAGAAATATGTCATCGATCTATTTAGTAAATGGTATAAATTTATTTGATACCTGTCGTTTACTAAAAAGTCAAAGACGCTACGAGAATAAAACCCTGGATGAAATAAATTATCTTCTTGAATATGAAAAACAGAAGCATAGAGAAGCTGAACATGGACAATTGCAGAAGGAAGTAGATTTCTTAAGTGAAGCAGAAGCTATTGTCAGACCAGCGGTGAAAAAAGCCAGTGAGCAGCAGTCAAAAACTATCAGTAAAACACAAAAGACTAAGGATATCAAAGAAAATCGTAAGTATGAACGTGACGCCAGAAAAAAAGAGGAAGCTTTTTCCTTGGAAAAGAACAGAGAAAACAAACTTGCGGATGTAGTATCTATGAATAAACAAGAAGATAATGAAGAACGGTATGCTCGTCCAACAATTAAAGAATTTTTGCGAAAAAAAGAAAGGGAAAAAAATCATGAATAACAATGGCTATATACATGTACAGGAGGCAATTTATCAAGATCAAGAACTCGTCGATTTTCAGGGTAACCCCTTAATTGAGGCGTTGCCTCCGATTTTATCTCCGGATGATGCTTTTGATAAGTTGAGTTTTTTCCCAGAATATGATGAAAAGGAACGTCAACTATCGGATCACCTGCGTTATCATGCACTAATTCGCTTAACGAGGTTTTTTCAACCAGTTATGCAGCATCTTGACTTAGAACAGCGTTTTTCAAGGTTATTGAGGTATGGTTATGTAGGACGCAACCCCCTTTCCCCAGATTATACCAAACAGCTTAATATGGCTCACTGTGTTTTAAACGGGAAGGATGTAAAACCGGACGTTCGTTCCACTGCTTCGAGCTTTACATTGATGGGCTTTTCCGGTATCGGAAAGACAACTGCTATAGAAAGAATATTGTCTCTTTATCCCCAGCTACTAATTCACAAACATCCATTGAATATAACCCAAATAGTCTGGTTGAAATTGAATTGCCCTCATGATGGTTCTTTGAAATCACTATGCATGGATTTTTTTATCAAAGTAGATCGCCTACTGGGCACTAATTATTACGAACGGTTCGGAGGCAGGCGTAATTCCATCAGTTCCATGGTTACGCGTATGGGCCAGATTGCCCGCCTTCACTGTATCGGAGCATTAATTATTGATGAAATTCAACATTTATTAACGGCCAAAAGTAGTGGCTCAGAAAAGATGATGAACTTTTTCGTCACTCTAGTCAACGAAATTGGCGTTCCAGTAATGATGATTGGTACTATGAGAGCCAGAAGCATCCTACAACAG
>Ga0209024_1002594_pt1 | contig 10068 bp, 8 predicted proteins | sample AutmiccommunBRH5_FD_187380 | JGI IMG/M metagenome (GOLD analysis project Ga0209024, IMG submission 187380) | Deep subsurface microbial communities from Mt. Terri, Switzerland - Autotrophic microbial communities BRH/5 (SPAdes) (version 2) | ecosystem: Environmental > Aquatic > Deep subsurface >...
TTTTTATGGCCTTTCAGGAGCTGAAAAAATCCCCGTCGTGGAATTGGGAAGAAATATGAGGGGATCCCCCAGCCCTAAACCCCCCTTTTACAAAGGGGGGGATGTAAGGGACAACTTCGTTCTACATCATCAATACCCCCTTTTTGTAAAAGGGCTGAGGGGATCGCTCAGAAGTTAGGAGGATTTTTCAAAACCTAAGCACTCGCAAAAATCCCTTTTTTCATGTCCGGTAAGTAGATTATACTGCGCGCTGCCATAAAAATGCGGTTTTATAGCCACGCACAGCACACCCTAAACCTGAGTATTATTTAGGATATTTTTTTCATTCCACGAGAATTTCACTCTGGCATAAACCTGAGCTTTCCGTTGATTTTTCCGGTAAAAAAAAGGCAAAAATGGCGGCAGCAATCAGTGCAGCAGGCATCGTGATGAGTGCCCACTGATAATCCCTCAGGCTATGCGTGCTTCCCTGGCTAATCGTATCAAGCAAATAGCCAGTTAAAGGTTGTAGTAAAGGGGCTGTAATTATCGCCAGTGTATTGGTAAAACCGGCACAGGTTGATAAGGAATTAGCCGGTGCCAACTCATTGGCAATTGAATAAGCCAACATATAGGCCCCACAGCAAATCCCTGTTAAAAACATGAATGTACCCATCAAAAACTGACTATGGATTGGGAAGTAAATAACCACTAAAAGCAGCATGGTAGTCGACAAACATGAGCTGATAATCATCGGTTTTCGACGCACAAACCGAACCGAAAGTTGGCCATACAATGGACAACTAACCCCTGCACCAAGAAATAGCATAGCACCTAAAAGGCTGGCCTGCTGCATGGTGCAGTCCAGTTTTACCTGTATAAATGGAATCGCCCATAACCCACCGAATACCGTGATGATGGTAAAGCTTAACCCCACAAATAACCCATTGATCCATGCCTTGCGATTTTTCATAATGTGCAGGAGTTGTTCACCATAATTACTGGCCGGCAAGGTGGATTTTGGACTATCAGGAATGTACTTCCAGCACAAATAACCGATAAAAATCCCAACAATACCGGCACCGTTGACAAAACCCCGCCAACCCCACTGGGCAACCAACCCACCCAAGCCGATAATGCCAAGTACGGTTACAAGAAAACCCAACGTTTCAGATAAACCCAACATGAACGCAAACTGCCTTAACGGGTAATGCTCACGTAATAAATGTGATAAACCAATAAAAGCAAACGCTGATCCGGCACCAATTAAAACGCGGCCTAAAAACAACCCAGGCAGGTTATGGCTTGCGGCAAACACTAAACAACCCAAGCCACATGCGAATGCATTGATAGCCATTAATGTGCGGGTATTTTTTCGGTCAAATAAAATACCGACAGGGATTTGTAAACAGGTATAGACCATGTATAAAGAGCTGCCTAACAAACCTGCCGTCAATGCCGAAAGCTGCATGTCGTGCATGATGGCGCCAATAACGACACCTGACGATAGTTGCATAAAAAACTGAAATAATACGAAGGATACACCAACCAGCCATATGCCAAAGCGGGCATTTGAAATCACCATTGAGGACGTTCCCATCCTGGTCAAGTCACTACTGGATGAACTTTAATCAACATCCCTGCCTGAGGGTGATCAAGGTAATAGATAACCCCACTTTTCAAGCGTTGCTTTTGTGAAAACACAAACGATGTTTGGCTGCTTTCTGGTGCAGAAAAAAGTAATTCAGTATCAAGTAAATAATAATTACTTTGTCTAATTCGCATCGTGCCTTCTATATTCCATCCCCCACGGCTGATTGGGGGTAGTGCCACTGCGCGTTGACTGTTACGTGGTTGCAACCAAGTATAGTGAAGCAGTATCTGGTACTGTGGTTTACGATGCAGTGCCCAATATTCCTGACGCAACTGGGATAATGACGACGGTAGTGTATGATATGGCGTCATCATGTCACTGCCCGTATTTTGTAACGGGATGGCATTACGTTTCTCAGGTACCAGTAATGGTACCAAGGCTTTTTCTGTTTGATCTGGCGATACCTGTTGATGGGTAAACACAATCATGTCCACTTGATAAAAAAATGGTTTTTGATTAGCTTGGCCAAGACAAGAGCACAAAATCAAGCCGATGTATGTTAGTGCGCGCGACATAATCACTGCTTAAAAAAGTTTAGGATTAATAGTATATACTCGATTCCACCGTTTTTAAAAAATCCATCTCAAATGAGCGAATATATAGCATTTTGTAAAAACTGTGGAATCGAGTATACACAATAACGTATTAATGATCACGTTGAATAGCATATTGCGCCAGTGCTGCCAATGCGTCTTTGTATTCGGAATCAGGCAGGACATTCAAAGCAGATAAGGCTTTCTCTACTTCCGTAGCAGCTACGCTGCGTGTGTATTCAATTGCATTGGTTTCAACAATAGATGCCAGTATTTCTGGCAGAAAATCTAAAGTGCCAAGCTGAAGGCTTTCTTTGATGACTAATTGCTGTGCCTGTGTTCCATTTTTAAGCACATGTAATAAAGGCAAGGTGGCCTTACCATCTGCCAGGTCATCACCAATATTTTTGCCTAAGGTTTTTGCATCAGAACAATAATCAAGTGCATCGTCAATTAATTGAAAAGCATTACCTAAGTGCAAACCATATGCATACAACCCTTTCTCTACCGCTTCTGGTGCCTTGGCAGCCAACGCGCCCAAGGTAGCCGCTGCAGCAAACAACAGGGATGTTTTTGAGCGAATGACGTCAAAATAATCCTCTACGGTGAGTGCTGGATTATGGCGATTGGAGAATTGTTTTACTTCACCTGTCGTGATTTGATAGGATATATCGGCTAACAAGGCCATGATTTTTAGATCACCCACTTCAACCATCAGCCGCATGTATTGAACAAACAAGTAATCGCCGACTAATATGCTCGCCTTACTTCCCCATATTTTATTAGCCGTTTCACGACCGCGACGCAACGTTGACTCATCGATAACATCATCATGCAAAAGAGTAGCCGTATGAAAAAATTCCATCATAGCAGCAAGGATTACATGGTCTTGTCCTTGATAATTACACGCACGACTTGCTAATAGCACTAACAAAGGCCGCAATCGTTTTCCCCCGCTCTGCACGATATGATTTGATAAATCATCAATCAAGCCAATTTCGGAGTGGATTTTTTCAATAATTAACGCATTAACTGCATCAAAATCCTCACTCACCAGCGCTCGCAAACGGTGGATAGCCATGTAGCAGATCCCCAAACAAAGAATAAGGGAATGCTAAGCGGGGTATTAGCCAATGTCAAGTTTGGTCAAAGCATCTGAAGTTACTATCTATGGAGACTTCTTGCTTCCTTATGCTCATTTCGCTGTCATAGAGAAATTTAATCCGTAAAGAACATCAATCCAGGTGCGATTCGGGTGATAATTCTGCTAATCTATTGATAATTCAACTATGGATAGGTGAACTATGTCTGCTATTACTCACGAAATGGTTATTAAGGCCAACTGCTCAACCGTCTATCAGGCTTTAACCTCAGCGCAGGGGCTGCGCTCATGGTTTACTACCCAGGTAGAAGGTTCGGGCAAACCCGGCTCAAGCTGGGAACTTAAATTCACCGATGAGCCTTCGTTTACCTGGCAAATAGTTTCAATAAAAAATGACCGTAGTGTAAATTGGAAATGTTTACAAGGGCCAGGAAATTCTCCCGGTACTGAAGCAGAATTTAACTTAAAAGCCACATCTGATAATCAGTGTATTCTTACCATTGGCCATCGTGGCTGGATCAAGGATGATCCTAAATTTGAGCGCTGCATTGAAATTTGGCGGACTTTAATGAAGCATTTACAACAGTACTGTGAAACTGCTGTTGCTGCGCCTGTTTATCATTAATAAATAAGGACATTACCATGCCACAACAAACATTACAGGAATTTGTAGATGACCTCGAAAAAGCGGGTATGTTAGTACGCATCAAGGACGAAAAGCGCGTTGATGAGTTACCTAAGATCATGGAAAAATATCCACTTAAGGCTGTTCTGGTGGAAAAAATTAAAGATTGTGAATTTCAATTTTTAGCCAATGCCTACTCCAATCATGAGCAGTATGCTTGGGCCATGCAATGCGATAAAACTCAAACTGGTTTTAAAATTGCTGATGCCGCAAATGGTCGTATCAAACCCGTCATCGTAGGCAAGGCACCTTGTAAGGAGGTAATTTTAAAAGATGATGAGGTAGATTTAACCAAATTACCCCTTTTTTTGCATCACGACCGTGATGGCCATGCGTATACAGATGATAACCTATTGATAAGTAAAAATCCGGAAACAGGCGTATATGATTGGGGTATTTACCGCAGCATGTTTCGCACTAAAAACAGCAAGACATTTGATATGACTTGTACCTCGCACCGCCAACGCATTCATGCACAAATTGCTGCAAAACATAATAAAAACCTGGAAATGGCGATAGTCATTGGTGGTCCTATTGTCGATAAATTGGCAGCCTTACAAGGCTCGAATGATGATGTCGATGATTTTGAAGTGTTAGGCAGCTTTTATGGACATGCTGCTAAATTAGTTAAATGTGAAACTATCGATGTATTAGTACCAGCTAATGCCGAAATAGTTTTAGAATGTGAACTCTTAGCAACTGAAGGCTGGATTCATGATGAGGGGCCATTTGGTGAGTTTACTGGTATGTATGGTGGCGGCTTAAAACATAATATACGCTGCAATGTAAAAGCCATGACCTATCGTAAATATGGTATTTATCAATATGCCACCATTGGTTGTTCCCATCCCTGGTATACTGACAATATGGTACAACTGCCGGCTATTGAGGCTGATTTATTTAATTGCTTGCAGCGAGCTGGAATTGATGTCTTGGAAGTTCGCTCACCTGAGGCCGGCTTATCTAATATGGCCTATGCAAAAATTCGCACCGGTGGTGCGGGTGATGCTAAACAAGCGCTGGGTATTATGTTAACAGGCTCCAAACAGGGCTTACCAAAGCTTGCTTGGGTTTTTGATGAAGATGTTGATATTTGGGACGATAAACAAATTCAATGGGCAATGGCATTTCGTTACATGCCACATCGCGATACGATTATTATTCCTGAATGCAATACCATGACTGTGGATCCTAAAATTGCAAGCTTTGATCCACCTGGCACTGCGTCAAAAATTGGCTTTGATTGCACGATTCCGCTAGGCCCTGGGTATAATCTTAATGATTTTGATCGCAGTGCGGCAGTCGATTTAGGGGAACCACCTAAAAACGTGAAAATCATGTCAGAAGAACAATTAACGTCTAAAATGACTGCTTTTATTAAAGCAGCACCGCGTTCCTGGCGAGAAATTCTGGCGGAATATCATGGCCAACCCTATCCTGTTATTTACCGGGCTTTTGGAAATCTACGCCATTTGTTAGGTCGTATGAATGATGAGCCTTGGTTTCGCTATACTTTTTCATCCAGCAATTTTGTTAATGAAGCACCCGCTACGCAAAATTTTGATCCGCGCCATGCGAAAACAGGATAAGCATGTCCACTGTTTATTATGAAATTACTGCCAACCATAACGATGTGTATTTGTTGGCAGTAAAGTAATTACATCAAGCGATTGCCTAAGGTCCCTTCGCGGCTTCTGAAGGTGTATCTTCCTCTGCTTGTTCTGGTGTTATTTGGCTGCTGTTAGGCAGTGCAGACATAGAGCTCGGATTTGACTCTGGTGTCTTTGCATTAGTCATCTCCTCAGCTGCTAGACGCATTGCAAGCTTGTAATCACTATTAATTTGCGCTTGCACTTCAGGTCGCATTTCCTTGTATGAGGATTCAGCAACCCGTGCAGGCTCATGTCCTGCTTCTTGTTGGAGCATATCAAGAATGCGCTGCTGGCTGTCTCTTATGGCCTCCTCACTGAATTGATGATGTGCAGCGACAGGTGCGGCAGGTGCAGCAGTGGCAGGTGCAGCAGCGACAGGTGCAGCAGCGACAGGTGCGGCAGCGGCAGGTGCGGCAGCGGCAGGTGCGGCAGCGGCAGGTGCGACAGGTGCGGCAGGTGCAGCAGTGGCAGGTGCGGCAGCGGCAGGTGCGGCAGCGGCAGGTGCGGCAGCGGCAGGTGCAGCAGCGACAGGTGCGGCAGCGACAGGTGCGGCAGCACGATCTGTACTTTTCGTGCGCTTGGAATCCGTTGCAAAAAATTCGCTTAATGAACTTTTTATGAAATTTATGAAATCACCTAGCCTTTTGAAAATACCAGGCTTGCCTGATTTTTCCTGAGTGTTAGACCTATCTTGTGAGGTGACGGGTTTTGTCGGTTGTGCCTCTCCGCGTTCGGGTAATGGTGCGCCTGAAGTCGCCTGAGCTGCCTTGCGCTGAGCAGAAGACGTTTTTTCAGCAGCCTTAGCAGCTTTTTTTGCTGCAGTACCAGCTTGCTTCATCTTGCGTTGCATTTTATCAGCTTGTTTAGCTAACTCAGCCACGCGTGCTTTACTCGCCTCTACCTTTGCTAACAGTGCTGCATTTCTCTTTTGCGACTCAGCGTATTGATTACGTAACTCATCCCTGCGTTGCCGTGATTTTGCAGTCTGCGCCGGAGCTGATGGCTTTTTACTTGCTGTAACCGCAGGAGTAACGGCTGATTTGGCCGCACGTGCAGGCATAGCTTGATCCCGTCGAAGTTCCTTCTGCACTAAATTATTCAGTTGAGTAAACTTGGATAAGGCGCTTTCATATTTAGCTTGTTCAACTTGATCCGATTTAGATTTATCTTGCCCCTGGGTCTGGTTAGGTTTTATTTGATCAATTTCTTCAATTATTTTCTCAATTCGTTGGACACGATTAAACAGCACCGCTTCTTCGTAACGGTCAGTTTGTTTGAGCAGGTTTGATCTGAAATTTTTAGCATTCTTTTTCAAAGTATCAACACTTAATTTATCAGGCATGACTTATATCCAGGCAGACAGGTTATTTTAAGTATAGATTATTTTCATGGTGTTTTTTAAAAAACCACTAAAGCGCCTGATGAGAGCGATGTATTAATTAATCACTTAGCATTTAAGTATAGGAGGTGAACCAAATCGGATGAGGGAGGTTGGAGAAATCCTGTTTAGTGGTCATGCGCCGTAAAACCCTGATTACATGCACACACAGCAAGAAGGGCTTTCTGAAACATTTGGCCTTTCTCTTGGCGTATTTCTTGAAAATATACCCATGCAACGCGTATTAACAGGAGAGGATGGCTCTAAATCCACGTCCAATTGTTGCAAATCAAGCGCGCCGCTTGCTAGTTCCTCAGGATAATATCGATCTTTTTTAGCCCGCTCATGTACTTGCGGTATAGCTAATAGTAGTTTAGCTACCTGCAGGTTTCCTGTTCGGAATGCATGGCGCAATAAATCATTGTGGTTCCATAAATAACCACCGTTCGAAGCACGCGAGCATATCGCAGGAATCGTGAGTAAAAATATAATGCTATGTTGGTACGCCGGGTCATTAAGTCGAATTAAATGGCTTAAAATACCACAATATAATTCAGCTTCTTCATCAGTAGGCAAATCATAGGCTACTGCGGAATTTTCAGCCCTGTGACGCTCACTGTCATGATGGATTGCTTGCAGTTTCTTTTTAACAAAAGGGACTATGTAACTAAAATAATATTCTCTTCTATCTTCAGCGAACTTAAATATACTGGCGAATTCCAGCATGCGATTAACGACTTCATGGTGAGCAGACTGAGCAGCCATATAAAAGAAGTCTTTATGCAGAAAAATTTGGCCTGGATCCATTTTAAACTGCTGGCAAAGTAATACCAGCAACTCAGCCAATTCAAGGCTTTTATCTGCTTCCCGCCCATGGTTAAAGCGCGTACAAGTAGTTAATGCATGGCCTACATTCACATGGTATTTTAAGGCCAAATTTAGCCAGCGGCTAATTATCCCATGCTGGGCCCTGTTAAAGGCTATAGCTAAAATAAAACAATCATTATTTTCAAGCATTGCTTGAATAGATACACCATTTTTTTCTGCCAGTTCCACTAAAAAATTGAATACATCAAGGTGGCCATATTGAGCGGCTTCGCTAAATAACAGATAATCCCGCGACTCAAGTATTTCTCTTACAGGCAATGCATGGAGTTCTGCAAGCCTCATTAAATATTTCATTACTTTAAGACAACCATGGCTCGCTGCACTCACAAAAGATGCAAGCTCATTTGGCGACTCCCCTAAAAGCATCTCGACTATGCTCACCTGAAACTGAATTGCAATATCATGTAAATAAACAACGATTGGCAAATACCCATTCCCTGCCGCTCTGGAAAAAGCGATACCATCTAAATCCTGCAGCATTTCAGCCACGCTAACCTCATAAATTGGTGCAATTTCTACCAGGTATTTAAGTGTGTCCAGATCGCCATATTCCGCTGCGACCCTAAAAATAGCATGCCGCCACTTTTCAATGATTACTTTTATATTGATAGGGAAAGCTGCCGTTTGATGTTCATGTGCATACACTAGTAAATACTTCACCTTCTCAAAACGCGCCTTGGTATCAATCGACCAAAAACAACCAAATCCCGCTGCTTCAAATGGTGGCTTAATATCCACCGGATAGATTGCCACTTGTTCTAATAAAAATTTAAATACCTCAAAGTCGCCATGTTGCACAATCTCATTAAAATTGCACGCTGTCAGCATCGCCTGAATATTTACTTGATTGCGTTGAGCAAGCGCAAACATATACGTCACTAGCTGGATAGGCCCCCGTGCACAAGCATCATTGAAAACAGCATAATTTTGCGCTTCAATCATGGTTTTTATAGTAGCCTGAGGGAGAGGAGGCGCGATAAGCAACCCGCTAACTACCTGGGGTAAAAAACTGTTAGATGCGGGCAAGGGAGATGATTCAGCCAGCTCTACCAGGTAATGAAACATCTCAAGATGACCTGCTCGAGCCACCTTGCAAAACACTTCATACGGGTTAAGAGAATCTCCCGTAAGCATTGTCTGCAGAAAACCCTGTTGCTTGCATACATTAGCCAAGTATTTAATAACTTCAAAATGCCCACCTTCCGCGGCACTGAGAAATAAGGTATAAAAAAGCGTTAACCGTTCCTCTTCCTGCATACTTTCTGGAATAGAAACTGCATTTAACAATTGATTGAGGATATCAACGTGACCACAGGCAGCAGCAAAACGCACTATTTCGTATCGATCCGCAGCTATTAAGGCTGACAAATCGTACTCGTATCGCGCTTGGACCTTTGCCAACAACCGCCCTTTACCAAGTGCTGCAACCACATTAAAAAGTGGTATGGGGGCAATACCTAAGTGCTCAGCAAAAAGAAGTAACGCTTCATCCGAAACAATATCTTGATGCGCATAAGCAATGACAAACCAGGTTTTTAACTTTTCCCTTTCATGCCATTGCTCAATGCTCCCAGGGTTAACCCTCGAACTAGTTAATTCTTCCATTTCTTGCTGCTGTTGACGTGCCTCACAGGCCAGATAAGCCATGATTTCATCAGGCTGTATACGCATCAAGAGCATTTGAAGGATGGACAGATCATCGTTTAACACTGACTCAACATTTGACTCACAAAAATATTTAAAATATTTCGACCAAATTGCGTCTGGTATCATACGCGCCAGCTCGTGCCGTTTACGATCAAATTCGCTTGAAAATCTCATGAAACATCCCTGAATGGTGGTTGCTTACAAAATTTGAGTTGTAACGGTATTAAATTCCTTTAATAAAGGCAACTGATTTTTTTCGACGACCAATAGCCTGGATAATCCAGATTCGCTGGCTAATCTTCGCCACTTCTTTCTCCCGGCGTTGACGCAATGAATCATCTGCTTCCAAGCCTGTTACCGCTTTGTCAAGTGTTTCGCCACCACCTGCATCAACGCGTAGCCCCCAAATCCTGTGGTGGCTAAGGCGTGATAGTTGCTGTTGATTGAGTGCCAGAAAACGCATGTCATGACCCTCAGTTAGATGTAGGTGCTGCTGGTTGCCCATTCGATGGTTCGGGATGCCCCTCGCGCGTAGCGCCATTTTCTGCAA
>Ga0209024_1002596_pt1 | contig 10061 bp, 8 predicted proteins | sample AutmiccommunBRH5_FD_187380 | JGI IMG/M metagenome (GOLD analysis project Ga0209024, IMG submission 187380) | Deep subsurface microbial communities from Mt. Terri, Switzerland - Autotrophic microbial communities BRH/5 (SPAdes) (version 2) | ecosystem: Environmental > Aquatic > Deep subsurface >...
TAGCGCTCGCGCATGTCGGCGGCGCGGTAGGCCTGGCCGACGTTGGCGTAGAGGTTCAGGGTGTCAGTCAGCGGATGCAGCGCGCCCAGCGACCACGACAGGTTGTGGTCGGTGCTGTCCAGGCCGCTGGTTGTAAATGAAGGACCATTGCCCTTGGCTCGGGCGTCGGCGCTGACGCGGTCGTAGCGGGCGCCGGCCGTCAGGCGCGTCTGGCCGAGGTCGAATTCATCCTGCACAAACAGTCCGTAGGATTCGATCTCGGCATCCTTGAAGGGGTCGTTGCGCTGGTTGTTGTTGAAGGTCGGCGGGCCATCCACGTAGCGTTCCGGATCACCGGTCATCTTCCAACCGTCGACGCCCACCGTCAGCAGGTGATCGGCGACAGGCACCACCCAGCTCGAGCGCAGCCCGTGGGTGATGAAGCTGACGTTGTTGCGTACGTAGTCGCGATCGAGCCGTTCGGAGTAGGCGCGGATCTCCCGGTAGACCTCCTGACGATAGAGCTCGGTGGTCAGAGTGCCTTCACCGAGGCCGTTTTCCAGGCCGATCTGGAACAGCTCGCGCTGCTGTTCCGGCGAATGGATGGTCGCGGTGCCGAGTGGTACCGGGATGCCGGCGCCGCCCGGCTGCCCGCCGGTACGCGCCGAGCCCGGGTACCAGACGTCGCGGTCGGTGTGGCGCTGGATGTTCAGGTTGACGCTGACGTCCTCGGCCAGCCGTTGCTTGTACTTGAGCAGCAGGGTATCGGAGCTGTAGCCGGTGTTCTCTTCGGTACCGTTGGGGCTCTTGTAATCGTTGACCTTGCGCCCGGCAACGCCCAGCACCAGGGCATGATCGGAGCTGGAGTCGCGCAGCAGCGTAGCGCCGGTAAAGCCCTTGTCGACGCTGCTGGCGCTGGTGGAGAAGCGTCCGCTGCGTTCGTCCTGCTCGGTGAAGCGTGCCTGTGGCGTGATCAGGTTGACCACCCCGCCCATGGCACCGCTGCCGTACAGCACCGAGCCCGGACCCTTGACCACTTCGGCGCGTTCCAGCAGGCCGAGATCGAGCATGGAGGCCAGCGAGCCCTGTGGCTGGCCGGAATTGACCCGCACGCCGTCGACCATCAGCACCACGCTTTCCTTCTTCATGCCGCGCAGCACCGGGTTCTGCCCCCAGGCGCCGTCGCTATGCACGGCGAGCCCGGGCTTGCCGCGAAACAGGCTGCCGGCCGGCGCTGCCGTTTCGGTTGGCTGAGCCTGCAGCACCTCGATGGCTTGCGGAATGTCCTGCGTTGCGGCCTCGTAGCCCTTGGCGGTGACGACGGTTTCCTGCAGCTCCAGCGGAGCGGCGAAGGCGGACGCGCTGCTGACGGCCAGGCAGGCTAGGGCGAGTGGGTGAAGGCGGAGTATCATCGAACGGCTCCCGGATAATTCGTCGGCGGTGATGCCGACTTGGATGGGAGCAATTCTCGTTTAACTGATAATAATTATCATTTGACCGCGATCAAGTTTACCTGTCGCAAGCGCGCTACTGCTGCCAGTCGCAGAAACAGGCCACCGCCAGCGAATGGGTGGCGCGCACCTTGCGCCCGGCCAGCACGGCATCGAGGATAGGCTCGACGAAGCTGTTGTCCGAACTGCACACCGCACCCTCGCTGTAGGGGCCGATATAGACCAGCTCCCCGCTTTGATCCCAGATGCCGACAGCGGGGCTGGCCGGTAGTTGCTCGGAGCCGGGCGGGGCGCTCAGCGGTTTCAGCGCTGCCAGCGGCTGCGGCAAGCGGCCCTTGCTGCCCGGCTTGCGTACTTCGTAGAAGTCCACGGGTTGTCCGGCAAAGCGCTTGAGCAGTTCTTCCAGGTGCTGCTGATTGCCGACGTTGCACGGGCATCCCGGGTCCCAGAAATGCACGAAGCGCACTGGTCCCGGGCCCTGCAGCTCGGCCGGCAGGCGAAGGGCGTCGCCGGAGAACAGCTCGGCGCGCTCGCCGTCGAAGGTGCGCAGGTAGCGCGCCTCGAACCACCAGAACGCAGCCAGCATGGCGCCGCCCCAGAGCAGGGCGATCAGTGCGGCGATCAGGTATTTGCGACGAGCGCTCATGGCGGGCTCCGATGTGGGTGCGCAAGCTTGCCATGGGGCGGCGCAGAGCTGAATATCCCAGGTCAACGCAATCGAAGAATTTCCATGCCCTCGCGTATCGATCCCGAGCGCCTGCGTAACAGCCTGCCCGCCCTGTCCGAGGCGTTCGCCGCAAGCGCCGAAACTCTCCATTACCAGAGCTATTACGGGCTCGACCTGCCGCATCGCACGCAGGTCCAGCGCCGCCTGGGGCGCTTTCGCGTGCATGACTACGATGTCGTCGCTCAGGCCTGGTGGCCGGAGCAGCCCCACGCCAGCCTGCTGATCCTGCACGGCTACTACGACCACATGGGCCTGTATCGCCATGTGGTCGACTGGGGACTGGAGATGGGGTTCGCCGTGCTCGCCTGCGACCTGCCGGGCCATGGGCTGTCCAGCGGTCCCCGGGCGAGCATCAACGAGTTTGCCGAATACCAGGCGGTGCTGAGCGGTCTGTTCGAACAGGCACGCCAGCTCGATCTGCCGCGTCCCTGGCACCTACTTGGCCAGAGTACCGGCGGTGCGATCGCACTGGATCACCTGCTGCATCAGGCCGAAAACCCCGACCTGGGGCGCACCATCCTGCTGGCGCCGTTGGTTCGCCCGCGCGCCTGGCTGCGCTCGCGCATCAGCTACGAGCTGTTGCGGCGCTTCGTTCAGCAGATCCCACGAACGTTCAGCGAGAACTCCGGCGACCCGGCCTTCCTCGAATTCGTCCAGAGCCAGGACCCGCTGCAGCCGGACATCCTGCCCACGGCCTGGGTCGGCGCCCTGTCACGCTGGATTCCCCGTATCGAGGGTGCGGCTGACAGCAGGCACGCGCCGTTGATCATTCAGGGCGAGGCGGACATGACCGTGGATTGGCAGTACAACCTGCCGATTCTGCAGCGCAAGTTCCCAAGTGCTGAGGTGCTGCGACTGCCCGAGGCGCGCCACCATCTGGTGAACGAGCGCGAGGAATTGCGCCAGGCGTACTTCGACTTCCTGCGCGAGCGCCTCAGATAGCGGGATCAGATGCCCTGCTGCGGCTCCAGCTCGGCGCCGCTCATGCCCACCGCCAGGCCGGCGCGTAGCGCCTGCAGCGCGGCCTGGTAATAGGCCTTGCCTTCGTCCGACTGGGCGAATGTCACATATTCCTCCAGTTCGGCATCGGACAGGTCGCGATAGACGTACAGCAGCGTGTTGTCGAGATCGGCCTCTATTTGCTCGATCATGCGTTGGCGCTGGCTGCTCAGCAGGCTCTGCGCCTGATTGCCACCGAGCAGGCCGGGAATCATCTGGCTGAGACTGTCGGCGGCGACGCCGGCCAGTGCCAGGCTGACTTCCGCGCCCGCTTCGCTGGCTGGCAGCGCCTGGGCCAGGTGGCGGATCAGCAGCTGTCGGTTGCTGCCGGCTTCCACCCGCGGCAGGCCGGCGGCGTGCTTGGCCAGCTGTTCGCGCCGTGCGGCGAGCACTTCGGCCGAGACGATCTTGCGTCCCAGGGTCGACTGGAAGAATTCCAGCGCCGGCTGCGGCTCGGCCAGGTTGCCGCGCAATGCCTGCTGCGCGCGCTGGTCGATGGCATGGGCGGCGAAGCGGCGGTTGCTGTTGGTCACCAGTGCCTGGAATACCGCCGGTGGCAGGGTGTCCTTGTAGCGTTGCTGGGCCGCGGTCAGGGCATCGCCGAAATTGGCGCGCTGTTCGGTCCAGCCGGCGGTTTCGTAGAGTTCCTGATAGGTGTCGGCGAAGCTGCTGAAGCTCAAGGTCAGCAGTACACAGGTCAAGAGGGCGCGCATGGAAGCTCCTGTCTGGCGGGCGGTTCATTTTCCGTGCGTCGACGCGTGCTTGTCGAGGCGCACGGTTACTGCTGCCATTTGGCGCAGCGACGCAGCTTGTAGCGGAGTCTCAACAGACCCTAGACTCCTGCGGTATCCCTTCGGAGTCACTTCCTTGCCGTTCTCTTCGATCATCGACGACCTGGCCGAGCGCGGCTGGTCGGTGCAGAGTTCTTTCCTTCCCAGTGATGTGACCCACAAGCTGGCCGACGAGTGCCGCAGGCGGGAAGCCGAGGGTGCGCTGGCACCGGCAGGGGTCGGCCGCGGCGAGGCGCAGGCGGTGCGCGAAGGCATTCGCAGCGACCATATTCAGTGGCTCGAACCGGGCCAGTCGGCAGTCTGCGACGATTACCTCGAACTCATGAACGGCTTGCGCCAGCAGCTTAACCGCGAGTTGTTCCTCGGGCTGGAAGAGTTCGAGTGCCATTTCGCCTTCTACCCGCCGGGCGCCTTCTATCAGACGCACCTGGACCGCTTTCGCGATGATGACAGCCGTTCGGTCACCGCCGTGCTGTATCTGAATCCGGATTGGCAGCCCGGCCATGCCGGTGAATTGCGCATGCACATGCCTGATGGATCGCAGCTGGACGTGCCACCGCTGGCCGGCAATCTGGTGGTCTTTCTCTCCGGCGATTTCCCCCATGAAGTGCTGGTCACCCAGGCCGACCGTCTGTCGCTGACCGGCTGGTTCCGTCGGCGGCCGGCCGATGTGCTGGCGCTCTGACGAGCCCGCATCGACATTTGCGCAGACGAAAAAAAGCCCGGCTCAGGCCGGGCTAAAGGGAAGTAAGTGTTTCGGGCTACATGCCCAGCATGTTCGGCAGCGCCAGGGAAATCGACGGCACGTAGGTGATGATCACCAGGAAGCTCAGCATCAGCGCCAGCCATGGCAGCACTGCGCGGATCACCTGGGTCACCGGCATGCCCGTCACCGCTGAGGCGACGAACAGGTTCAACCCCACCGGTGGCGTTATCAATCCGATCTCCATGTTCACCACCATGATGATGCCAAGGTGGATCGGGTCGATGCCCAGCTGTATGGCAATCGGGAACAGGATCGGCGCCAGGATCAGGATGATCGCCGACGGCTCCATGAAGGCGCCGGCCACCAGCAGCACGATGTTCACCACCAGCAGGAACATCCACGGCTGCAGACCTGCCTCGATGACCCAGGCAGTGATCGCCTGCGGAATCTGCTCGGTGGTCAGTACGTGTGCGAAGAGCATGGCGTTGGCGATGATGAACATCAGCATGATGCTCAGCTTGCCCGACTCCAGCAGTACCTTCGGGCATTCGCGCAGCTTGAGGTCCTTGTAGACGAAGATCGCGACGAAGGCCGAATACACCGCCGCGACCGCTGCCGCTTCGGTGGGCGTGAACATGCCCGAGTAGATGCCGCCGAGGATGATCACCATCAGCAGCAGGCCCCAGACCGCCTTGCGTGCGGCGGACAGCCACTCGCGGAAGCTGGCGCGCGGCAGTGCCGGCAGGTTCTTCTTCACCGCGATGATGTAGATCGCCACCATCAGCGCCAGGCCGAGCAGGATGCCCGGCACGACGCCGGCCATGAACAGCTTGCCCACCGAGGTTTCGGTGGCGGCGGCGTAGACCACCATGACCACCGACGGCGGGATCAGGATGCCCAGCGTACCGGCGTTACAGACGATGCCAGCGCCGAAGGCCTGCGGATAACCGGAGCGCACCATGCCAGCGATGGCGATGGAGCCCACCGCGGCCACGGTGGCTGGCGACGAGCCGGACAGCGCTGCGAAGAGCATGCACGCCAGCACCGCACCGATCGCCAGGCCGCCACGGATGTGGCCGACACAGGCGTTGGCGAAGTCGATCAGGCGACGCGCCACCCCGCCGGTGGTCATGAAGGCGCCGGCCAGGAGGAAGAACGGGATCGCCAGCAGGGTGTAGTGCTCGGAGGTCTCGAACAGCTTGATCGCCAGCGAGCGCACCGAGTCCTGGCTGAAGATCATGATGGTCAGCGAACCGGCCAGGCCGAGGGATACGGCCACCGGCACGCCGATGAACATCAGCACGAAGAGGGCGACGAACAGGAACAGGATGGTCATTACTTGGGCTCCTCTTCGCCGTGCTTGAGCGCATCGGCCGCTTCATCAGCGAGGCCGAGGCCGGTCTGCTCGTTGCGCAGGATACGCACGAAGATTTCGGCGAAACGGATGAACACCATGGCGAAGCCGAACGGCACGATCATGCCGATGTGCCACTGCTTGACGCCGACATGGCCCAGGTCTTCCGCGCCGATGTTGGCAACGAACAGCGCCTGGATCCACTCGAAGCTGGCCACGGTCAGCAGACCGGCGTAACCCAGGCAGAGCAGGCAGGCGATGATGCCGATGACGCGCTGGATGTGTCGCGGCGCCAGCTTCACCAGTGCATCGACGCCGATGTGGCCGGCGGTGCGCACGCCATAGGCGAGGCCGGAGAAGATCAGCCAGGCGAACAGCGCCTTGGTCAGCGCGGTGCTCCAGGTCATGGACTGGGCCAGGCCGATGATGAAGTCACCGATGGCGAACCAGAAGTCGGCACTTCCCTCGAACCGGTCGCCCAGGTCGTAGAAAAGTGTGTAGAGGTTGTTGAGGATCACGTAGACGAAGGTCACCAGTGTCATGGCGGCCAACAGAAAGGCGATGAAACCTTCCTCGAAGTGGTCCCAGACGCGCCAGAGGGCGTTCATGGATGACATCTCCCGATGGACTGCTTGTTGTATCGAAGGCAGCACGGAGGTGCGCCGTGAACCAGCCGGGGCAGGCTGGGAGACAGAGCAATGAAAAACTCTTGTTGTCGCCATCGAAGCGGCTGGGCCCGGGATCGCCTTGGCCTGACCTGTCTGCCCTTGGTGCGGGCTTCGTCTTCGCTAGCTGCTTTGTTTTTTCACTGAGCTGTCGGGTATCGCTGGGTGGTGCAGCAAAGGGGCGGGGTGTCCGCCCCCCGGCAAAGGCTTATTTAGCCTGGTTGGCAGCTTCGGCGGCCTTGATCAGGTCAGCACCGATTTCGCCTTCGAACTTCTTCCACACCGGCTTCATGGCTTCGCGCCACTTGGCACGCTCTTCCGGGGTCAGCACCAGAATTTCGGTGGTGCCGGCGGCAAGAATGTCAGCCTTGGCCTTCTGGTTCAGGGCGTCGGCTTGCTTGTTCACTTCAACAGTGACTTCTTCCACGATCTTTTCCAGCTCGCCACGTACATCGGCAGGCAGGCCGTCCCAGAACTTGGTGTTGGTGATCAGCATGTAGTCCAGCAGGCCATGGTCGGACTCGGTGATGTGCTTCTGCACTTCGTGCATCTTCTGCGAGTAGATGTTCGAGTAGGGGTTCTCGGCACCGTTGACCACGCCGGTCTGCAGGCCCTGGTAAACCTCGGCGAAGCTCATCTTGCGCGGGTTGGCACGCAGCGCCTTGAACTGCTCGTCCAGCACTGCAGAAGCCTGTACGCGGAACTTCAGGCCGCGCGCGTCTTTCGGCTCACGCAGTTCCTTGTTGGCCGACAGCTGCTTCATGCCGTTGTGCCAGTAGCCCAGGCCGGTGATGTTCTTGTCTTCCATGGAACGCAGCAGGCCCTGGCCAGCCTCGCTCTTCTGGAAGCGGTCGACTGCCGCGATGTCGTCGAACAGGAACGGCAGGTCGAAGACCTGAACGCCCTTGGAGTAGTGTTCGAACTTGGCCAGCGATGGAGCGATCAGCTGAACGTCACCCAGCAGCAGGGCTTCCATTTCCTTGCCATCACCGAACAGCGAGGAGTTCGGGTAAACCTGCACCTCGACCTTGCCGGGCAGACGCTCTTCCACCAGTTTCTTGAACATCAGGGCGCCCTGGCCTTTCGGCGTGTTTTCGGCGACCACGTGAGAGAACTTGATGGTGATCGGGTCAGCCGCATGGGCCAGACCAGCGATGCTCAGCGACAGGGCGCATGCCAGCGCCTTGGCAGTCAGTTTGAACATTGATGTTTCCTCTTGTTGTGGGTGGGAGGCCACACGGCATCCCGGCAGTAACCAGCTGGACAAGTCTAGGCGCTGAAGCCCGGGTGCGATGCTCTATCGCGACTCGTTCCTTCCGGTTCATTGAGTTTCAGGAGCAATGCTTGTGCCAAGAGCTGGCAGCGTCACCTGAGGGCAACGAGTTTACCCAGCAATAGATGAAGGTTTGAATGGCCAATTGCCAACAAGCGCGTCTAGGTCGCACCTTAGCGCGGGATCGTCGGTACCGGCACGTGCCACGCACGTGCCGTGGTTGGTGAATACGAGTTTGGCCCTGGTCAGCATCGAAGATGGCGGGTTTCCGCCATCTAGTCGTTTTCATCGGGCGAGCTTCCGCCAGCATCGGTAAAACTCAGCCCGTGCTTGCGCAGCTTGTCGTGCAGGGTCTTGCGCGGCAGGCCCAGCGCTTCGGCGACGCTGCGCAGCGAGCCATGCGGGCGATTCAGCTCGTCGGCGATCAGTGCGCGCTCGAAGGCCTCGACCTGCTCGCTCAGATTGTCACCTCCGACTATCCCGGCAGCCGGTTCGCCGGTCGACTGGTCGAGCCCCAGGCCAAGGCCCAGGGCGAAGCGCTCGGCGGTGTTCTGCAGCTCGCGCACGTTGCCCGGCCACGTGTGACGTAGCAGTGCAGCGCGTTGTTCCGGCTGCAGCTCGCGGATCGGCAGGCCATGACGCTGGGCGGCGGCTTCGGCGAAATGCTGGAACAACAGCAGGATGTCCTCGTTGCGCTCGCGCAGTGACGGAATTCGCAGCGGCGCGACGTTGAGCCGGTAGTACAGGTCGGCGCGGAACCGGCCCTGATCCGCGGCTACCCGCAGGTCCTCCTTGGTCGCGGCGATGACCCGGATATCCAGGGCGATCGACTGGTTGCCGCCGAGCCGTTCGACCACCCGCTCCTGCAGCAGGCGCAGCAGCTTGACCTGCACATCCAGGCTCATGCTCTCGATCTCGTCGAGGAACAGCGTGCCGCCGTTGGCGAATTCGAACTTGCCGATGCGCCGCTTCTGCGCGCCGGTGAAGGCGCCCGGCTCGTGGCCGAACAGTTCGCTTTCCACCACCGATTCGGCGAGCGCCCCGGCGTTGATCGCGACGAAGGGGCCGTTGCGCCGGCTGGACAGATCGTGCAACGCCCGGGCAACCACCTCCTTGCCGGCGCCCGTTTCGCCGAGAATCAGTACATCGGCCTGGGTCCCGGCCAGCGCGCCGATCTGTTCGCGCAGACGCAGCATCGCCTGGGATTGTCCGAGCAGGCGCGCCGACAGCTGCTGCCGGTCGGCCAGGGCCAGGCGCAGGGAGCGGTTGTCCAGTACCAGTTGGCGTAGCGCCAGGGCACGACGCACGCTGTCCAGCAGCGCTTCGCTGGGGAAGGGTTTTTCCAGGAAATCGTAAGCGCCGGCGCGCATCGCCTGCACCGCCAGCTGAATATCACCGTGCCCGGTGATGAGGATCACCGGCATCTCGCTGTCGCGCGTGCGCAGCTGTTGCAGCAGCTCGAGGCCATCGATGCCGGGCATGCGAATGTCGCTGACCACCACGCCTGGCCAGTCCGCTGGCAGCCGGGCGGCCAGGTCGCGGGCATCGCCCAGGCTGACGACCTTGAGACCGGCCAGGTCGAGGGTCTGGCTCAATGCCTGACGCAGGTGCGGATCGTCGTCGATCAGCAGCACCTGCGCCTGGGCGCTGATCGGCTGGTCACTGCTCATTGAAAATGGTCCTCGGTGGGGAAGGCGACGCCGGGCTCGGCGCAACGCAGAAACAGGCCGAGCTGCGCACCACCCTCGGGATGGTTGCTCATGCGCAGCTCACCGCCCAGGGCGCGGGTGAGGGTATCGCAGATCGCCAGGCCGAGGCCCAGCCCCTGCGCGCTGGTCTTGGTGGTGAAGAACGGCTCGCGGGCACGCTGCAGCGCTTCCTCGCTGAAGCCGGGGCCGTTGTCGCGCAGGCTGAGCAACACGCCGTCACCCTGCAGTTCGGCGCGTAGCCAGATGCGTCGCGGCTGCGGCCGCTCGGCCAGCGCATCGAGGGCGTTGGCCAGCAGGTTGGCGAGGATCTGCCGCAGCCGCGTCTCGCCGGCCTGCACCCACAGGGTGGCCTCCGGCAGGTCGCGGATCAGCTCCACGCCCATGGCCTGGCGGCGCTTGGCGAGCAG
>Ga0209024_1002597_pt1 | contig 10060 bp, 9 predicted proteins | sample AutmiccommunBRH5_FD_187380 | JGI IMG/M metagenome (GOLD analysis project Ga0209024, IMG submission 187380) | Deep subsurface microbial communities from Mt. Terri, Switzerland - Autotrophic microbial communities BRH/5 (SPAdes) (version 2) | ecosystem: Environmental > Aquatic > Deep subsurface >...
ACGACGACCATCAGCTCCGGCATTTTCGCGTTGAGCGCCGCGAGACGCGCGATGCCCTGAGCCGTCACCACCGGCGAGGTGACGAGGATGCTTTCAATGCCGCCTTCCTTGTCTTTTGGGGCCATCGCCTCCGCCTCGCCGAGCTTCGCACAGCAGATGCCGATGGCGCCGGCGGCGAGCTGCGCTTTCGCGACGGCGACCGATTTGTGCGTCTTGGCATGCGGGCGCAGCGCAAGGCCGCCGGTCTGGCAATGCGCGGCCATCAGCACGACGTTGCGTTCGAAGGCGTCGAGGTCGAGCACCAGGGCCGGCGTCGCCAGCTTCGCGCGCGAGCCCGGCTTGCCGATCAGGGCCCGGTTGGTTTCCAATGCGCCGTTCATGCCGCCTCTCCCCTTGATTTGCGGGGCGCATCGTAGGGGGAGCGCGCGCGGCATACAAACGGGGGATTGCGGCAGGCGCCATGCAATATGTTAGGGTCGGGCACGGGAATTGCGGGGGGTGTAAAAATGGAAACGCTGACGGTATCGGGCCTGATGGTGCTCGCCTCGCTTTCGACCGGGATGACGGAAATGCCGGCGGAAGCTGAAATCAGCCGGCCGCAGATGGCGCAGGCGAGTTGTTCGCTCAGCGGCCAGCAGCGGGCGGGCGCGCGCAAATACTGCTATTACAATTGCGGCGAGACGGTGCGGACCGTGGTGGTGGCCGCCGGAAGGGTTTGCCCGGCCAGCATCCGGCGGTAGAGTCGTTATTTTGTCGCGTTTCCGGACGGTGAACCGGTGTCCACTTCACCTGGAAACGCTCCAGGCTCGAGCCCCAAGCAGGTTTCAGACGGATCATGGCGAAAGCACAAGGCAGCGCGGCCGCACCGAAGGCCGGAACGGACAAGCGGGACCTCATTGTCGAGGCCGCGTTCGATCTTTTCCGGCACTACGGCTACCGCCGCACCTCGATGGAGGATATCGCGCGGGCCGCCGCCGTCGCCAAGGGCACGCTCTATCTCTATTTCAAAAGCAAGGACGAGCTGTTCGAGGCGATCTGCCGCTCGCTTGCCGAGCAGATCGCCGCGGGGGTGAGCGCGGCCGAGGCGCTGGACCTGCCGCTGGAGCCGAAGCTCACGGCGCTGATGGAAGCCAAATACGGCTTCGCCTATCGCTGGGTCCTGTCGAGCCCGCATGCGGCGGAGCTAATGGAATCGAGCAGCCGGCTCAGGACCGACTATTTCGAACCGGTGACGCAGCAGTTCCGGGGTGCGGTGCTGAAGCTCGTGCGCGAGGGCACGGCGCGCGGCGAACTCGACCCCAAGGCCGTGGGGCTCGCGCCCGACGCGGCCACCGACGCGCTGATCGCGGCCGCCTACGGGGCCGAGAAGGCGCCCGACGAGGCCACCTTCAAGGCGCGGCTGGCGGCAATCGTCAAGCTGACGCTCCGGGGTCTTCGGGCCTGAGCGGCTGCCGGGCCCCATAACACAAGGAAAACCGGCCGGTCCCGCCCCTGCCCCGCTTGACAGCGGGCCCGCGGGCTCCTATTTGTCCACAGCGCCCTTGGCACTCACTGTGCGTGAGTGCTAGCAGGGCCAAAAAATCAAAGATTTTCCGCAATTTAGCGGTTGGGACACAGGAGAAGCCAGAGATGAAGTTCCGTCCTCTGCATGACCGCGTCGTTGTTCGCCGGGTCGAGGAAGAATCCAAGACCGCCGGCGGGATCATCATCCCCGATACGGCGCAGGAGAAGCCCTCGCAGGGCGAAGTGATCGCGGTGGGCCCCGGCGCCCGCGGCGACGATGGCAAGATCGTCGCGCCGGACGTCAAGGCCGGCGACCGCGTGCTCTTCGGCAAGTGGTCGGGCACCGAGGTCAAGATCGACGGGGAAGACCTGTTGATCATGAAAGAGTCCGACATCATGGGTGTGCTGGAAGGCGCGGCCAAGAAGAAAGCCGCTGCGTAAGGCTCGCAACCGGATACCGGTCGCGGGCTTTTTTCATGGCTTGCCTTTCGAGGTTTCCATGAGAGCCGACGCGACCGCTCGTTCCGTTTCATGAATTCAGAAGGATCAAGGAAAAATGGCTAAGGAAGTCAAATTCGGCCGTTCGGCGCGCGAGAGAATGATCCGCGGCGTCGACATTCTCGCCGATGCGGTGAAGGTGACGCTCGGCCCGAAAGGCCGCAACGTCGTGATCGAAAAGTCGTTCGGTTCGCCGCGCTCGACGAAGGACGGCGTGACGGTCGCCAAGGAAATCGAGCTTGAAGACAAGTTCGAGAACATGGGCGCCCAGATGGTCAAGGAAGTCGCTTCCAAGACCAACGACACGGCCGGCGACGGCACCACGACCGCGACCGTGCTGACGCAGGCGATCGTGCGCGAAGGCGCGAAGGCCGTTGCCGCCGGCATGAACCCGATGGACCTGAAGCGCGGCATCGAAATCGCCGTGCGCGCGGCCGTCGAGGACATCACCAAGCGTTCGAAGAAGGTGAAGTCCAACGACGAAGTGGCGCAGGTCGGCACGATCTCGGCCAATGGCGAAACCGAAATCGGCGCGATGATCGCCGAAGCGATGGCCAAGGTCGGCAATGAAGGCGTCATCACGGTGGAAGAAGCCAAGTCGCTCGACACCGAGCTTGAGGTCGTCGAAGGCATGCAGTTCGACCGCGGCTACCTGTCGCCCTATTTCATCACCAATGCCGACAAGATGATCGCCGAGCTCGAAGAGCCGCTGATCCTGCTGCACGAGAAGAAACTCGCCAGCCTGCAGGCGATGCTGCCGGTGCTGGAAGCCGTGGTGCAGTCGGGCCGTCCGCTGCTGATCATCGCCGAAGACATCGAGGGCGAAGCGCTCGCGACGCTCGTCGTCAACAAGCTGCGCGGCGGCCTCAAGGTCGCGGCCGTCAAGGCGCCGGGCTTCGGCGACCGCCGCAAGGCGATGCTCGAGGACATCGCGATCCTGACCGGCGGCCAGGTGATCTCGGAAGATCTGGGCATCAAGCTCGAATCCGTGACGCTCGACATGCTGGGCAAGGCCAAGCGCGTCTCGATCACCAAGGACGACACCACGATCATCGACGGCTCCGGCAAGAAGAAGGACATCGAGGCCCGCGTCGGCCAGATCAAGCGGCAGATCGAGGACACGACGTCCGACTACGACAAGGAGAAGCTGCAGGAGCGCCTCGCGAAGCTCGCCGGTGGCGTGGCCGTGATCAAGGTCGGCGGCGCGACGGAAGCCGAAGTGAAGGAGCGCAAGGACCGCGTCGACGACGCGCTGAACGCAACGCGCGCGGCTGTCGAAGAAGGCATCGTGCCGGGCGGCGGCACGGCGCTGCTGATGGCCACCAAGGCGGTCGGCAAGCTCACCAACGAGAACCCGGACATCCAGGCCGGCATCGCGATCGTCCGCAAGGCGCTCGAATCGCCGATCCGTCAGATCGTCGAGAATGCCGGCGTCGAAGGCTCGATCGTCGTGCAGAAGGTGCTGGAATCGAAGCAGGCCAACTGGGGCTTCGATGCGCAGAAGGAAGAGTATTGCGACCTCGTGGCGGCCGGCATCATCGACCCGACCAAGGTCGTGCGCACGGCACTGCAGGACGCAGCCTCGATCGCCGCGCTCCTCGTCACCACGGAAGCCATGATCGCCGAAGCGCCGAAGAAAGATGGCGGCGGCGGCGCGGGCGGCATGCCCGGCGGCGGCATGGGCGGCATGGGCGGTATGGGCGGCATGGACTTCTAAGTCCGGCACTCAAACGCCCCGGAAATGCGAAGGGCCGGTGGAAACACCGGCCCTTTTGCTTTGGGGCGGGGGGCCGCTAGACTGCCGCCAACAGAAAATTCAAACCGGGCGGCAGGCAAATGGACTTCTCATTTTCCGAAAAGGACGAGCAGTTCCGCATCAAGGTGCGGGACTTTTTCGAAAACGAATATCCGCACGCGATCGTGGAGAAGATGGCGTCGGGCGCGTCGCCCGCGAAAGGGGACTACCAGAAGTCCGAGCGCGCGATGGCGGCGAAGGGCTGGCTCGCCGTCAACTGGCCGAAAGCCGATGGCGGCACCGGCTGGAGCGCCAACGAGAAATATATCTTCGACGAGGAACTTGAACGCGCGGGCGCGCTGAACGTCGTGCCGATGGGCCTGCTTTATGTCGGGCCGGTGATCTACACCTTCGGCACGGCGGAACAGAAGAAGCGTTTCCTGCCCGGCATTCTCGACAGCACGACTTTCTGGGCGCAGGGCTATTCGGAGCCGGGCTCGGGCTCCGACCTCGCCTCGCTGCAGGCAAGCGCCCAACGTGTTGGCGGGGGCGACGGCGGCGACTACATCGTCAACGGCACCAAGATCTGGACCAGCCTGGCGCAACATGCCGACTGGATTTTCTGCCTGCTGCGCACCAGCCACGAAGAAAAGAAACAGGAGGGGATCAGCTTCCTCTTGATCGACATGAAGACGCCGGGGATCAGCGTGCAGCCGATCATCACCATCGACGGCAAGCATGCGCTGAACAGCGTCGTCTTCGAGAATGTGCGCGTGCCGGCCGAAAACCGCATCGGCGAGGAAGGCAAGGGATGGCATTACGCCAACTACCTGCTCGGCCATGAGCGCACGTCCTATGCGCATGTGGCGGGCAAGCGGAAACAGCTTGCCGATATTCGCGGCGTCGCGCGGGCGCGCGATCTCATCGCCGATCCGGCTTTCGCGCGCAAGCTCGGCGACCTCGAAACGCGGCTCGACGCGCTCGAAATCACTGTGCTCCGCACGCTTTCCTCGGTCGCCGAAGGCGGCGCGCCGGGCAACGAATCCTCGATCCTCAAAATCATCGCCACCGAACTCGCGCAGGACATCACCGAACTCGGCATGGAGGCCTACGGGCTCTATGCCCTGCCCGCCTTCCCGGATGCGGTGGCGCCCGGCTGGACGCACAATACGGCGCTGCCATCTGGCGCCGCACCATCGGTGGCGCGTTATCTCGGCGCGCGGGCGCAATCGATCTATGGCGGCTCGAACGAAATCCAGAAGAACATTATTGCCAAGCGGATTTTGGGGTTGTGAGGCGCTTCTTTCTGGTTGAGAAAAGCAGGCTTCGATTCAGTTCGCTTGTGGCACTGCAATTTTCCCCCTTGTTTCGTCATGACCCTGCTCGTCCGGGTCATCCACGTCTTTCTTCATTCCGTATCGCAAAGACGTGGATGGCCCGCATAAAGCGGGCCAAGACGGTTTGGTTGGTATTGCGAACCTCACTCCCGCAATCCAAATCCGCTTAGCCGGACAACATTGGCGTTGAGGAGGGAATTGACTCGCGGCGTCCGCGGGTCTTAACTCCCCCTCACTTCCGGTCGTACATATCCTCCGCGCGACTGGCGATATCGGATGGGTCACCATCGGGGAGCGCGGAGACTGGTCTTCAGCCGATCGCCTGGGCAGCACTTCAAGATGCTGGCCGGGCGTTTTTTGTTTTCAGGCTCGAAGGAGACGACCCATGACCACCTCCGCCGAACGCGCTAGGCTGGCGCAATCCGACAACGATATTTTCGTGGCACTGAAGGGCGAGGAGGCGCGGCAGCGTGCCGAACTCGAACTGATCCCGTCGGAAAACTACGCCTTCCCGGAAGTGCTGACGCTTCTGGGCTCGGCCTTCACCAACAAATATTCCGAAGGCTATCCGGGCCGGCGCTATTATGGCGGGCAGGAATTTACCGACCGCATCGAAAACCTCGCGCGCGAACGGGCCAAGGCCCTCTTCCGCGCCGAACACGCCAATGTGCAACCGCTGTCGGGCTCGCCGATGAACCAGGCGGTCTATCTGGGCCTCCTTGAACCCGGCGATACAATTTTGGCGATGGACCTTTCGCATGGCGGGCATCTGACGCATGGCGCGCCGGTTTCGCATATGGGGCGCATCTTCAATTTCGTGCGCTACAAGACCGATCCCGCGACCGGCGCCATCGACTTCGAGGCGCTGATGAAGATTGCGCGCGAGACGAAGCCGAAGCTTGTGGTATGCGGCTACTCCTCCTATCCGCGCGACTACGACTATGCCGACTTCAAGCGTGTGGCCGACGAAGTGGGCGCGCTGACGATGGCGGATGTCAGCCATATCGGCGGGTTGATCGCGGCCGATGCGATGCGCAATCCGCTCGATGCCGGCTTCGACGTGATGACGACGACGACGCACAAGTCGATGCGGGGTCCGCGCGGCGGGCTCATTCTCTGCAAGACCCAGTTCGCCAAAAAGATCGACGCTTCGGTGTTTCCGGGCTTGCAGGGCGGCCCGCATATGAACCAGGTGGCGGCGACCGCGACGACGCTGAGGCTCGCCGCCATGCCGGCCTTTCAGGATTATGCGCGGGCGGTGCTGACCAACGCCAAGGCGCTCGCCGCCGCGCTCAACGAGCGGCAGGTGAAGCTCGTCACCGGCGGGACGGACAATCACCTGCTCGTCATCGACACGGTGCAGAGTTTCGGCATCGACGGGGCGAAGGCGGAAGCGGCGCTCGACCGCGTCGGGCTCACCGTCAACAAGCAGGTGATCCCCGACGACCCCAACCCGCCGATGCGGCCGTCTGGCGTGCGCCTCGGCGCGCCGGCGCCGACGACGCGCGGCATGGGCGCCAACGAGATGGCGGAGATCGCCGCGATCATCGCCGAGACGCTGGCGGCGGACGGCGACGCGGCGGCCGAAACGAAGCTCGCGGCGCGCACGCATGCGCTGACATCGCGCTTTCCGGTGCCCGGGCTTTAGAGGCTTAGAAACCCGCCGACTTCGCCCTGCAACATGCGGCGGTATTCGGCCATCAGCCTGTCGCCTTCCTTGCGATCGACCGCGATTGCGAGGCGGACGGCGGCGCCGGTCAGCTGCATCGTCAGGAAGCAGACGGTTTCGAAACGCGCGCGCTCCTTGCGCGGCACCAGATGCTTCAGCGCATCGGCGACGACGCGCGCATTGGCGCGGCTGTCCGTGATGTCGAGTTCCTGAAGCTTCTTGTCGGACTGCGTGCCCGACCAGATGTCGCGCACCACGGGCTCGGTCAGGAACAGCGCGTAATAATCCTCAAGCAGCCGGTCCATGCGGGCCAGCGCATCGTCGCGCGTTTCGACGCCCGCGAGACTTTCGGCGATGCCGGCGCGGACACGCTCGGCGATGCGTTCGGCCAGTGTTTGCAGGATTGCCGCCTTGTCGGGGAAATACTGGTAGAGCGAACCGATGGGCACGCCGGCGCGCTCGGCGACCTCGGTCATCTTCACCGCGTCGCTGCCCGTTTCGGCGATCAGGTCGCTGGCGGCGGCGAGAATCCGTTCGACGCGCTCAAGGGCCCGGGCCTGGGTCGGTTTGCGGCGCGCGGCGGCGGCATCGCTCATTGGGGCTCCCGTTTCATCTTTTCGCTTGCGCGGAAAAATATGAGGGTTTATCACTTATCACAAATATGAGGATTATTCATCTTTTTCGGGGGAGCGGCGATGAGCGAAACGGCAAGGCTGTGCGTCGTCGGCGGCGGGCCGGCGGGACTGAGCCTGGCGCGGGCGCTGCTGCGCCACGGCGTTCCCTTCGACGTTTACGAGCGGCATTCGGATGTCGGCGGGCTTTGGGACCGGAGCAATCCCGGCTCGCCGGTTTACGATTCGGCGCATTTCATTTCGTCGAAGACGCAATCGCATTACCACGACTTCCCGATGCCCGAGAGCTATCCCGACTATCCGTCGGGCCGGCAGATCCACAGCTATATGCGCGACTTCGCCGATGCCTATGGGCTTCGCGACCATATTCGTTTCGGCGTGTCGGTGGAGCGCACCGAATTGCAGCCGGACGGAAGCTGGCAGGTGACGCTGTCGAGCGGCGAGACGAAGCGCTACGGTTCGCTTGTCTGCGCCAACGGCACCAACTGGCATCCCTCGATGCCGGACTATCCGGGCGAATTCACCGGCGCGATGCGCCACGCCGTCACCTTCAAGTCGATGGACGAGTTTCGGGGCAAGCGCGTCCTCATCATCGGCGCCGGAAATTCCGGCTGCGACATCGCCTGCGACGCGGCGAAAGCCGCCGACAAGGCTTTCATCAGCTTGCGGCGCGGCTATCACTTCCTGCCGAAGCATCTTTTCGGCATTCCAGCCGACGTCTTCGCGCATGAGGGGCCGCATCTGCCGATGTGGCTGACGCAGCGCATCTTCGGCGTCATATTGCGCATCCTCAATGGCGACCTGACGCGGCTCGGCTTGCAGAAGCCCGATCACCGGCTCTTCGAGACGCATCCAATCCTCAACACGCAATTGCTGCACTACCTCGCGCATGGCGACATCGCGGCGAAGCGCGACGTGGCGCGCTTCGAGGGCAAGACCGTTCATTTCAAGGACGGGTCGTCGGAGGAGATCGATCTCATCATCTGCGCGACGGGTTACACGTGGAAAGTGCCTTATGTCGATCCGGCGCTGTTCTCGTGGAAAGGCGGCAAGCCCGATCTCTACATGAACCTGTTCAGCCGCACGCAGCCGACGCTGTACGGGCTCGGCTTCATGGAAACCAATGGCGGCGCCTACAAGCTGTTCGACGAGATGGCGGACCTGATCGTGCGCGTCATCATGGCGCGCGCGCAAGGCGACGCGGCGCTCGACAGGCTGATCGCCACCGACCGGCCCGACCTTTCGGGCGGCATCAAATTCGTCGGCTCCGACCGGCACGCCACCTATGTCGAGATCGACGCCTACCGCAAGCAGATGACGCGGCTGCGCAAGCGCTTCGGCTGGCCCGATCTCGCGGATGGCTGCTTCGACGGCTTGCGCGTCGGCGCCAAGCGGGCGGCGGCCTAGGCGGCGCCGAGCAGAAGCGTCAGCCCGCGCGCGATCAGGATGGCGCCGAGGACGAAGAGGATGTAGCGGCTCCAGCTCTTGAACTGGCCGTCATTCATGCGGTCGAGCGCCATCTTGCCGAAGGTCGTGCCGAGCATGGCGAGCGGCGCGACCATGACGTAAACCCACCACGGCAGTCCGGCCTCCGGCAGCAGATGCGCGGCCAGCACGCCGAAATAAAGCAGCTTCGACAAATGCTGCAGCGTCTGCGTAACGGCCTTGGTGGCGACGATCTGATGGCGCGTCAGCGGACTGCGGACGAAGAAGACGTCGAGGATCGGACCGGCAACGCCCGCCGTCAGCGTCAGCGCGGTGACGACGAAGCCGCAAATGGGCGCGACGAAAGGCTTCGTGATGTCGAGGCCCCAGCGCGCCGGGATCGAGAAGGCGACGAAGGGGATCGCGCCCAGCACCAGCAGCACCGTCGCCTCGTCGGGCACGAAGCTCACCACCATGAAGAGCGCCAGCGCGGCGGCGGCGCCCGCCATGTTGGTCGCGACCAGCGGCCAGACGATGTCGCGGCGGTTGATGACGGCGCGGTAGCCGTTGGACACGGCTTGCGTCACGCCATGCAGCATCATCGCCGCGCCGACGGGGAAGGCGATGACGAGGAACGCCATCAGCACCATGCCGCCCTCCATGCCGAAAATGCCGGATAGCGTCGCCGTCACAAGGACCACAAGGGCGGTGACGGCGGCAAGCATGGCGGTCATTCAGGTCAGCTCCGGGATTTCAGACGCTCGAGCAACCGCTCGCGCAGCGGGTTCTTCGCCTCGAACACATAATCGGCGCGGGCGGCGGTCACGGTCTCGCGGCCCTTCGCATTGAGGAAAGCGACGATGTCGTAGAGCCGGTCTTCGGGGCAGTGGACGATGCGCACGGGTGCGGCGCCCGCGCCGAAAGGCACGCTGGTATCGAAGCGCTTTTCGAGTTCGGCCAGCAGCTTCGCGTCGTCGCTGCCGCCTGCGAAGCGCACCTCGACGGTTTTCGCGGCGCGGGCCTGCGCCGAGACGCGGTCGAGAATTTCGCCGGCCGCGGCAAGCGCCGTCTCGCTCCATTCGGCGCCGAGCGAAGCGACCAGATTGGCCTGGCTCTTCAACATCGTGCCGTCGTCCAGCACTTTCAAATTGTTGGCCGTCAGCGTCGCGCCGGTCGAGGTGATGTCGACAATCACTTCCGCCGTGCCGGCCGCCGGCGCGCCTTCGGTCGCGCCGAGGCTTTCGACGATGCGATAATCGGT
>Ga0209024_1002599_pt1 | contig 10055 bp, 11 predicted proteins | sample AutmiccommunBRH5_FD_187380 | JGI IMG/M metagenome (GOLD analysis project Ga0209024, IMG submission 187380) | Deep subsurface microbial communities from Mt. Terri, Switzerland - Autotrophic microbial communities BRH/5 (SPAdes) (version 2) | ecosystem: Environmental > Aquatic > Deep subsurface >...
ATCCCGGATCGGTTGTGCCGCAATTACATCCAGCGCTGCCTTGCCGATTACGCGAACCTGCTCCCCGGTTTTGGTATCGGGAAAGCGAACGCAATGGTCACTTTCCGAGACCCAGGCACGTTGCATTCCAAGAGCCTCCATCCTTCGCAGACCTGTGAGCAGCATTAACCGGATAGCTGAAACGCCAGTTGGATGTTCACCTTCCGCTGCAAGCATCTTCATGGTCTTGCCCAGTATGCAGAGTTCATCAACGCTGAGCCGGCGATCTTTCTTCTTGCTGGCGATCAGCCGGACGCCTTCAGCAGGATTGACGTCTATCAATCCCCATCGCCGGGCATGGGCGAACAGACTATGAAGTGTGCTGATCGTCCGGGCGGCGACCCCTGCTCCGCCTGAGGTGCGGCCTCCTCGTCCCTCGCGCTTGATCCGTATCGCTGATCGTCCTGCGGCAATATCAGCTTGCAGCCGCTCGATATCCGCAAGGGTCAGGCCGCGAACCGGTAGCAACCCAATCAGCGGCTTGATGTGTGTATTGATGCGGCTCTTGTCCATCTCAAGGGTCGAGACTTTGATCGGACAACGATTGCGTCCCAGAATTCGCCCGCCACGCCCATGCTCAAGATACCAGTCGCATACTTCCGCAACAGTGATGCCGGCGCGTGCCGCATGGCGTTCGGCAGATGGATCATCGCCACGCGCGACGGAGGCCAACTTTTGGCGGGCGATAGTGCGCGCCTCTTCAGCTGTCAGCGTGCCGTGTTTCCCGAGCACCAGACGGCGTGTTCGACCATCGGTATTGCGATATTGGATCAGATAACTTTTTACCCCCGTTGGTTTGACACGAATGCCAAAACCCCTGATCTCGCCATCCCACGCAAACACGTCGCGCCCAGGATTTGGTCTCAGACTATCAACCGTTCTTTTTGTCAGCTTGGCCATGACCATGTATCCTAAATGTGCTTCCCCGGACAAATAGCAACGAGCCGGGGAAGCAGGAGGGAAGCATGCGAATGCAAAATCCCGCGTGTATTAGGATACAGAAGTGAGCATCTGAGATCAATTGATACCTTATAAACACGATATATTTAGTGGTATGGCGAAAAAATGGCGGCTGTAGCGAAAGCTTCAGAACCACCTTGCCAAGGTTAGGGTCGTGAGTTCGAATCTCATCGCCCGCTCCAGATTTTATAAATGATATCAGTGTGTTAAATAAAGCCCTCCGGGGCCGTTTTTGCGTGCGCTGCGAACGGTTTTGATCCCGTTGATACGCATCAGCTTACCGACACGGCGTTCGCCAACATCAAGACCTGCCTCTTGAAGCTCCATTGTCATGCGCGCTCGTCCATAACTGCCAAGGCTCAGGCCATATTGTTCGCGGACATGTGCAGTATCTTCATATCGCCGCATGTCCGCCAGCTTATCGGTCGTGTGCGCCATGAACGATAGCCACGCGGGCTGATTTGCGCAACACGACACAGCATCTCCACCGGCCACACATGCCGCCAGCTGTCCACAAAGTCGGTCGAACGGAATTATTGTATAGGCTTCGGGGGCGGTGGTCCCTGGCGAACTGAATGCCGTTTTTGGTCAGGATAGTGTGGATTTGTACGGTGCGGCTTGGCCAGGTTGTTGGAAAAATCCCTGACGATCCGCGGCAGAACCAATCCTTATACAAGTTTCCCCGGGTTCATAATGCCTTTGGGATCAAGCGCGCGTTTGACTGTACGCATCAGGTTCATTTCAATGGCGCTTTTGTAGCGGGTAATTTCGTCACGTTTCATGCGCCCCAGGCCATGTTCTGCACTGATGCTGCCATCCATGTCCGCCACAATGTCATGTACGATATTATTGAACTCGTCCCAGCGCGCAAGATATTGGGCAGTATCCATGCCAACCGGCTGGCTCAGATTAAAATGCACATTGCCATCGCCAATATGTCCAAATGGCACAGGGCGAATACCGGGCAGCACGGCGGTCACGGCTGCGCTGGCGCGGGCGATAAATTCCGCAATCGCGGAAATCGGGACGGCGACATCATGCTTGATGCTGCCGCCTTCCAGTTTCTGCACATCGGACAGGTTTTCGCGTAGCGCCCACAACGCCTTTGCCTGGGTCATGCTCTTCGCGACCACCGCATCGCTGATCAATCCCTTATCGGCAGCAGCAGTAAGGGCTGTCTCCAGCATCGCACGGGTGATAGATGATTCGTATCCAGATGATATCTCGATCAGCACATACCATGGATGTTGCGCCGCCATCGGGTCACGCGCGCCCGGAATATGTTTCAATACAAACTCCAGGCCAATGCGCGGCACCAGTTCAAACCCGGTCAACTGATCTCCGGTGGCAGCGCGCAACAGCGGTAACAGCGCCGTCGCCTCCGCGACCCCTGGAACGGAAACCATGGCCGTTTCCATGCTGCGCGGTGCGGGAAACAGTTTAACGACGGCGCGGGTGACAATGCCCAGCGTTCCCTCGCCGCCGATGAAAAGCTGTTTCAGATCATAACCGGTATTGTCCTTGCGCAAACCCCGTAGTCCGTTCCAGATCTGTCCGTCCGGCAGCACGGCCTCGATCCCCAGCACCAGTTCGCGCATCATGCCATACCGCAGCACCGCATTGCCGCCCGCATTGGTGGAAATGGCGCCGCCCACCTGCGCACTGCCTTGTGACGCGAGATGCAGCGGGAACAGCCGGCCCGCATCCTGGGCCGCGCTTTGCAGTGCCGCCAGCGTAACGCCCGCTTCCAGCGTTACCGTATCATTGAGCAAGTCAATATTCTGTATACGGTTCATCCGTGACAGATTCAGCAAAATGGCGTTGTCTCCGGGAAACGGAATTTGCCCGCCGACCAGCCCGGTATTACCGCCCTGGGGCACAATGGCGACGCCGCCTTGGGCGCAGGCCGTCACCACCTCCGCCACTTGCGCCGTCGAAGCCGGTTTGACAACCAGCGCCGTTTTCCCCTGATACAGCCCGCGATGTTCGCGCAAATACGGGGCCATATCCGCAGGAACATCGATGAAGCCAGCGGGGCCAACAATCGCGCGGATGCGGTCAGGTGTATTCATGCGCGGTGCGCCGCCCGGGCAAGCCGGTCATTAATAGCCTCGCCCAAACCCTGCATGGGAATGGGGGCGACGGCTATACCCGTATAAGCGCCGCAATCCAGTTCACGCAGCATGGCGAACAGATTAGCCGCCGCCTCGGTGAGGTCGCCGCTTTCGCTGAGATTACATGTTTTCGCGGCGCCCGCGGGTATATTTCCGGCAAACGCCAGCGCTGCCTCCTGTGTCTCCGCCGTCACTGCATTCAGGCGCAGCGGCAAATTGGGGGCATAGTGGCTGGCCAGCTGGCCCGGCGAATTTGGTGTGTCTGACGCATCCGCGCCTATCGCCACTGCGCCCGCGATTGCGGCAATCTGATCGCGCGTCACACTGCCCGGACGCAACACAAATGTTCGGCCTTCGCGGACGTGCACCACGGTTGATTCAAGTCCAACGGCGCACCTGCCACCATCCAGAATAAGCGCGGCGCTGTCGCCCAATTCTGTTGCCACATGAGCAGCGCTGGTTGGGCTTATCTTGCCCGAAACATTGGCGCTGGGGGCGGCAATGGGACATGCCGCTTCACGCAGTAATGCCTGCGCCACCGGATGGGCGGGCACACGCAACGCCACGGTGTCGAGCCCCGCGCTCAGTAACAGCGATAGGCCGCTGTCAGGTTTGCGTGGCAGCACCAGCGTAAACGGCCCCGGCCAGAACCGCTCCGCCAACCGCAAGGACAGTGGATCAAACTCTGCCAGATTTTGCGCCGCGGCCAGATCGCGCACATGCACGATCAGCGGATTAAATTGCGGGCGGCCCTTGGCGGCGAAAATCGCCGCAACGGCGCGGTTATTGCGCGCGTCTGCGCCCAGGCCGTACACGGTTTCGGTGGGGAATGCGACCAGCTCTCCCGCCCGGATCAGCGCCGCCGCCTCGCGGATGGCCGCGCTGTCCGCATATTTACTGTTTCCGTATTCAGTCATGATCTTTATCATAGGTCAATTATACCAAAGAGGAGACTTAAATGGCTGAATATACCGCCCCTCTTAAGGACATCAGACTGGCGTTGCAAGCGGCAGCGGATATGCCTGCGCTTGTGGCGACCGCAGGCTTTGGCGATCTGAATGATGAACTGGCGGATGCGATTCTGGAGGAAGCGGGTAAATTCGCGCGCGATGTGATCGCGCCCCTCAACCGCATTGGCGATCAACAGGGGGTCAGCCTGAACAAAGACAGGGTAACGACCGCCGATGGTTTTGCGGACGCCTATCGCGCTTTCGTCGATGCAGGCTGGGGCGGCATTTCCGGCGATCCGGAATATGGCGGCCAGGGCCTGCCGCTGGCGCTGGCTAATGCTGTGGAAGAAATGATGATTTCCGCCTGCATGGCGTTTTCCCTGTGCTCGACACTCACGCATGGCGCGGTGGAGGCCCTGGACGCCCACGCGACGCCGGAACAGAAAAAGCTTTACCTCAGCCGCCTGATTACCGGCGAATGGAGCGGCACCATGAATTTGACCGAACCCCAGGCGGGTTCGGATGTGGGCGCCCTGACCAGCAAGGCGGTGCGCCGTCCGGACGGCAGTTACGCCATTACCGGCGGCAAGATTTTTATCACCTACGGTGAACATGAGATGTCGGAGAATATCGTGCATCTGGTGCTGGCCCGGCTGCCGGATACGCCGCCCGGCACGCGCGGCATTTCGCTGTTTATCGTGCCGAAATATCTGCCCGATGCAGACGGCAATCCGGGCCAGCGCAATGATCTGCGCTGTATCGGGCTGGAAGAAAAAATGGGCATTCACGCCAGCCCAACCTGCGTCATGTCCTATGGTGAAAATGAGGGCGCCATTGGCTTTTTGCTGGGCGAGGAAAACCGCGGCATGCGCTGCATGTTCACCATGATGAATGCGGCGCGCCTGAATGTGGGTCTGTCCGGCGTCGCGGTCGCCGAACGCGCCTATCAACAGGCGCTGGCCTATGCGCTGGAACGCAAACAGGGCAAACCCCTGACGCCGCCGGAAATGGCCGCCGAAGGGTTGCCGATTGCAGCACATGCGGACGTGCGGCGCATGCTGCTCAGCATGAAGAGCATGGTGCAGGGGGCGCGCGCGATTTGTTACGCCAATGCGGCGGCCATCGATATGGCGCGCAAGGCCGGTGACGCGCACACGCGCGCGGCGGCGCAGGACCGCGCCGATCTGCTGACCCCCATCTCCAAGGCCTGGAGCACAGATATTGGCGCCGAGGTTGCCTCGCTCGGCATTCAGGTGCATGGCGGCATGGGCTTTATCGAGGAAACCGGTGCGGCGCAATATCTGCGCGACGTGCGCATAACCTCCATCTATGAAGGCACCAACGGCATTCAGGCCATCGACATGGTGACCCGCAAACTGCCCATGCAGGGCGGAGCGGTGGTGCGGGCCTTTATTGCCGAAATGCAGGAAACCGCCGATCGCTGCCGCCAGCTAAACAGCCCGGCTTTCGCACAAATCGGCGCGGCGCTGGATAGCGCGCTTGGCGTCATGACCCAGGCCACGGACTGGATGCTGGCGCACATCTCCGACGCGCCCAATGACTGCCTTGCGGGCGCAACCCCCTATCTGCGGCTGGCTGGCACGGTGAGTAACGGCTATTATCTGGCGCGCATGGCGATGACACGGGCGCAGGATGCGGATACGGATCCCCATACCGGGACCGCCATCGCCACCGCCTTGTTCTTTGCCCTTAATCACTTACCGCAGGTGTCCGGGTTGTCCGGCGCAGCCATGGCCGGGGCGGCGCATTTGTATGCGCTGAATGACGCGCAACTGGGCGTTTAGGAGGGGGGCATCGGGCGGGGTTTATGAAACGGGAAGATTCAGCAGTCTCACATCGCCAATGAAACTTTCAAGGGTGAGCAGATGCGGGCTTTACCGGTACGGGGTAAGAGTCATGAAGACCCGAAGGCACGGCGAGGTGAACATCTGCTTCCTGAACTGGCCGGCAAATGGAATCTGTCCCGGATAGCAGGCATTCTTCAGCCATTATTTGGCTACGGCTCAAAGCTGCGCACAAGGCTGCTGGTGACCAGACCCCATCCGTCCACCATGACGAAAAATATCAGCTTGAAGGGCAGCGATATCATGATCGGGGGCAGCATCATCATGCCCATCGACATCAAAACCGACGCCACCACCATGTCGATGACGATGAAGGGAATGAACAGCAAAAATCCGATTTCAAAGGCCCGCTTTAATTCGGATACAATGAAGGCGGGAACGAGCGCCTGAAGTGGCGTTGCTTCCGGGGTTGCGGGCTGTGCGGACTTGGAAAGCCCAAGAAATGTCCGCAGATCTGCCTCGCGCACCTGGCTAAGCATGAATAGCCGCAACGGCGCGATGATGCGCTCGATGGCAACAGGCGCTTCAATGCGCTCCTCCAGCAGCGGCAGGACGCCTTCCTCATAAGATTTCTGGAAAGTCGGGCCCATCACAAATGCTGTCAAAAATAGCGCCAGCGAGATCATGACCACGTTCGGAGGTGAGGTTTGCGTGCCTATGGCGCTGCGCAACAGGGACAGAACAACCACAATCCGGGTGAATGACGTCACCGTCACCAGAATGCCAGGGGCAATGCTAAGGACGCTGATGACAGCAATCAGCTGAAGGATGCGCCCGGTTACGGAATTTGCCCCGCCCAGGGGCGCTTCCTCATCCGAGCCTGCGGCAACTCCGGCCGCCCCACCCAAGTCAATTGAAATTGACTGGGCGGTGGCCGGTACGGTGCTCATGAGAAATACACCAAGGCAAAATGCAACAAGCAACGTGTGCCGGAATGCATAAAAATAGCGGGTTGCTTGCTTGCTCACGCGTTACTATTTCCAATGAATGGCAGTATTCGGGACAGTTTTGCAGGACTGTGTGGTTCCGGGGCTGAATTTTCTTTGATGTCCGCACGCGCATCGATACTGCTCTCTATGAGCAGATCACGATCGCCGTTCAGCAAAATCAGATGCTCAACAGTATCGCGGCGTATCAGCACCAGTTTGCGCCGGGCGTCCACGGCCTGCACTTCAATCACTGACAGACGGTTCCGCCCGCCGGCGCCACGGACACGTGGCGCCAGTCCCATGCGCTTGCCAAACCACGAACACGCGCCGATTAACCCGAGCACAAATAATAACGCCAGGCCGAAGCGGAGATATTCCATCATTTCCAAGCGCTGGTTTCCTTGAAGAAGCGTGTTCTCATCATTCTTTAAGTGGAATGTGCCGGTTTATGCTTAACACCGGGTTAAAAAATTAATTCCGCAACCCGCGGGGCATTAAACTTTTCTTAAGCGCAAGGGGGGAAAATACCGGGGTTGGCGGAATCGCTGCCGCGTTTGACGCGCGGGATGATGCACTGGAAATTTACATGGATACAAAAGGCGCACCTATATTTACGGCAATGCGCGCCAAGATGGAGTGGCTATCCGAACGGCAAAAATTGCTGTCGGAAAATATTGCCAATGCGGACACGCCAGGTTATCGCGCGCGCGATCTAAAGCCGGTTGACTTTTACAAAATGCTGAAGCGCGGCTCAACGTCAGAAATCGCCATGACTCACCCCAAGCATTTGAAGGGGGCCGCTGACGCTCAGCGCTTCAAATTCAAACCGGTGAATGTTGATGGCAATGAAACCAACCCCTCGGGGAATTCGGTTTCGATTGAGGAACAAATGGTCAAGCTCGGTGAAACCCAGATGGAATATGAAACAGTAACCGGAATTTACCGCAAACAAATGCAGATTATGAAACTGGCGCTTGGAGGCCGGAACTAATTCCAGCCTCGTACTAGACCCGGCAGGTTTATGAAGGAGAAAAATTATGGATCTTAAATCAGCGATCGAGACGTCGGTTTCAGGCATGAATAGTCAGGGAACGCGGATGCGGATTATTGCGGAAAATATCGCCAATGCGCAGTCGACCGCCAGAGGGGCTGACGGCAACCCCTATCGCCGCCGCGTTGTGAGTTTCGCCAACGAGTTGGATAAAGCAAGCGGCGCCAAATTGGTGACGGTGAAAGGTGTTGAGTTCGATAAATCCGAATTCGAGTCGGTATATGATCCCGCGCATCCTGCGGCCGATAAGAACGGCTACGTCAAAATGCCAAACGTTAACAGTATGATAGAAAGCATGGACATGAAGCAGGCGCAACGCAGCTACGAAGCGAATCTGGCCGCCGTTAAGGCGTCGCAGAATATGATGGTGCGCACTATTGATCTGCTCAATTCCCGCTAATTATCCCTAGAAGGAATATTTGCCAATGGCGACGAACATAATCAATCCGGCTGGCGCCGCATCCGCCTATGCCCAGGCGGCAGGTCGCATTCTGGGAGGGGCCGCAGACGCAGGCGCTTCCGGCGCATCAGGCACAGCGACAAGCTTTGCCGATCTTGTGAAAGATTATATCGGCGACGCCGTCAACACTTCAAAGGTATCCGAAACCGCATCGTTAAATGCGATAAGCGGCAAGGCCGATGTGGTTGATCTGGTCACCGCCGTCAACGAGGCGGAAATGACATTGCAAACGGTGATAGCCGTTCGCGACCGTGTGGTGCAGGCCTATCAGGAAATTATGCGGATGCCGATCTGACGGGTCTGACAATTTTTTTGTAGCTGAATTTTATAGTAAACATTATTTTAGCGGAAGGCAGCGTCATCATGGAAGCCAATGACGTAATAGACGTAGCGCGGGACGCTATTATCGTCATGCTGCAGGTATCCACACCTGTGATGCTGGTCGGTCTGACCGTCGGTCTGGTGGTCGCGCTGTTTCAGGCCCTGACGCAAATTCAGGAAATGACTCTGACTTTTGTACCAAAGATCATTGCGATATTTGCTTCGCTGCTGCTGTTTATGCCGTTCATGGGCCGGGTGATGGATGATCTGATGGTCCGGATCGCGGAAAGAATCGCCAGTTTATAATTTGTCGCCAATGCACAAGGCCTGGTTATGTTGGGTGAACTAATTCCCGCGCAAATTTTTGCCTTTATGCTGGTGTTCGCACGGGTCGGCGGCATGGTGATGCTGATGCCGGGATTTGGAGAAGTTGCGGTTCCTGCCTGGGTCAGGCTTGGGCTTGCGGTTACTATTAGTGCGGTTATCTTTCCGTTGGTTGGCGCTTCGTTACCCCCGATGTCTGCTTCCACTCCCGGTTTGGCGCTTGCTGTCGGCACAGAAGCGATGACTGGACTGTTTATCGGCGGAGTAGCGCGTCTGTTGTTAAGTGCACTGCACGTTGCGGGCACTATAATCGCCTTTCAATCGGGATTGGCCGCAGCGCAGGGATTTGATCCGGCCCAGCAAAGCCAGTCGGCCATTGTGGCGACATTTATGACTCTGGTAGGCGTAAATCTGATCTTCGCCACGAATCTTCACCATCTTCTGTTGCTGGCCATGGTGGACAGTTACGCGATATTCGTTCCGGGTAATCTTCCGCCAGTCGCACAGTTCAGTGAACTTGCCGTTACAACGGCGGCCAGGTCGTTTGCCGTAGGGCTTCAGATCGCCAGCCCGTTCCTCGTGTTTGGGTTGATTTTCAATGTTGGATTGGGCCTGGTCGCCCGCTTGATGCCGCAGCTTCAAGTGTTTTTTATAGCAGTCCCAGCGCAAATCCTTCTTGGCTTCATGATTCTCAGCGCTGTGTTTTCCAGCGTCATGATGTGGTTCCTGGAATATTTTGAGTCCGGATTATCACCATTCCTGATCGCGCCATGAGGTTTACCGCCAATGGCTGATCAGGATGATGCGGAAAAAACCGAAGAGCCAACCCAGAAGAAGCTTGATCAGGCGCTGGAAAAAGGCGATGCGCCGCGCAGTCAGGAGCTGAAGCATTTTATTATGCTTGGCGGCGGCGCCCTGGTGATTGGAATGTTTGGCAGTTCGCTGGCAGGCGCCTTGCAGCGTGATATGCGGAAATATCTGGAGCAGGGTTATGCATTCCCGATGGATGCGGGCCAGATGTTGCAGATCTGGCGTGCGGTTT